>JGI24025J20009_10000905_pt1 | contig 22929 bp, 16 predicted proteins | sample Cruoilmetagenom3_FD_20009 | JGI IMG/M metagenome (IMG submission 20009) | reverse complement strand
AGCCGATGATCCCGGTCCCCACAGCTCCCAGACTGAGCAGGACAGCCGCTTGTTCGCACTTTCCGCGAAGATACCCGTTTTTGATCCTGCCAGTCCCAGGGAGGCAAAAGAGATGGTCAGGAAGGCCTTTGAGCTATCCGAGAAATATGAAATTCCCGTCATGCTCCGTCCCACCACCCGTATCTGCCATGCCAGGCAGAATGTCCCATGTTTGCTTCCTGAAAGACTGGAAAGGACTGCCGATTTTGAGAAAGACCCGGGGCGCTGGGTTGCAACGCCACAATTTTTATATGACCTCCACCATCGTTTAAACGATAAAATTGACAAAATACTGGAGGAAGAAGATTTTTCACCATTACTTATTCCAGGTGATGGCTCATTGAGCAAGCACTGCATAATATCATCCGGCGTGGCCTTCGCCCATACCTGCGATCTTCTGGAAGATATGAAATTCTTAGGGAAAATAGACCTTTTCCAGGTTACCATGCCATACCCTCTGAACAAGAAATTCACTCGTAAAATAAATTCCGGATACGAAAAGATACTCGTTATTGAGGAGACCTATCCTGTAATTGAGATGCAACTGACGAATTCTGAAATCAATGGAAGAAATTCAAAATTAATTCCCAATCAGGGGGAATTGACACCGGATATCATTCAGGATGTGCTGAAGAAATTCCTTGAAATACCTTTGGAAACCGGTGCCTCTCCCGAACAAATAAAAGGGAAAAGACCAACCCTCTGTCCGGGGTGCCCCCATCGAGCGGCATTTTACGCAATCAAGGAAACATTTCCGAAGGGAATCTTTCCCAGTGATATCGGCTGTTATACACTCGGCATGAATCTTGGCGCCGTAGATACCTGTCACTGTATGGGTGCTTGTATAAGCCAGGGGGCAGGTTTTTACCATGCGTATGCCCAGGATAATGAAAAATTTCCCACCATCGCGGTGACCATTGGTGATTCCACCTTCTTCCATGCGGGGATTCCGGGCCTGATCAATGCCGTCTTTCAAAAGGCACGGTTTATCGTGGTTATTCTGGATAACTCCACCACGGCAATGACAGGCAATCAACCGACACCGGAAGTGGGTATTATGGCCGATGGAACAAGGGGGACCCCTGTACTTATCCCCGATCTTGTGAAGGCCTGTGGCGTCAGGTTTCTTAAAGAATGCGATCCCTATGATTTAGAAACGTTTACTTCCTATCTCAAAGAAGCTGACCAATACTGCCGCAGTGAAGATGGGGGTGTCGCTGTAATTATATCAAAACATCCCTGCGTCCTGGATAGAGAGGCCATGAAAGCACAGCCTGTTTATTCTATGAAAATAACAGAAAATTGTACTGGCTGCGAATACTGTCTTAACAACTTTGAATGTCCTGCCCTTGTTCTCGATTCGGATGGGGAGCGGGTCATTATCGATCAGAATATCTGTATTGGATGCGGTGTATGTCAACATGTGTGTCCTGTCGGAGCAATCATCGCGGAAGGTGGAGGCAAAAAATGAAACAGCAGATCATTGTAAGCGGCATTGGCGGTCAAGGTGTGCTTTTTCTGACCAGGCTTTTTGCACAGGCAGCCGTAGAAGAGGGGCTTGATGTCCTGACTTCAGAAACGCACGGTATGGCCATGAGAGGTGGAACAGTTGTATCGCATGTCAAGGTTGGACCCTTCAAGAGTCCTTTGATCCGCATGGGACAATGCGATGTCGGATTATTTATCAATGCTTCGGACCTCGACATCTACAGGAACTTCATAGGGCCCGGAGGGAGGTCATTTGTAAATACTGATATCTCTGGAGAGTATTACAATATTGATGCAACCGGGCTGGCAAAGGAATGCGGGTCACTTCTTGTCACGAATCTCGTCCTTCTGGGATATGCTGTTAAAGAGGGCAACCTTTTTTGTGATGAAGGAGTAATGGAAACAATAATCAGAAAGTCATCCCAACCAGACCGGATTGAAATGAACTTAAAAGGTTTTAAGACAGGGGCCTCAAGAAATTAGATTATGACTGTAGCGCAAGGTCTTAGCCTTGTTCAACATGAGGCAACCTTAGAGGACTGCACTACATTTTGTGAGAGATTTACAAGATTAAAACTTTATGGAGGTGAAAAATGAAAGGAAAAAGATTTTTCAGGATTGCGGTACTGATGGTTATACTGCTGTTTGCTGGTTCATTATTTCCTGTATCGGTGGTTGCGGGGGCGATAACATTAAGTTACGCTAATTTTCCGCCGGCTCCGACGTTCCCATGCGTGCAGATGGAAAGGTGGAAAGAAGCAGTGGAGCAGCGCACTGGCGGAAAAGTTGTAATTAATACCTTTCCGGGTAGTACTCTCCTGAGTGCCAAGAACATGTTTGATGGCGTCATAGCCGGGCAGGCGGATATCGGTTGTCTCTGTATGGCCTATCAGCCGGGCAGGTTTGTGGTAACCAATGCTGTTGCCCTGCCCGTTGGCTTCCCGGATGCAAAAGCAGCCAGCCTGACCCTATGGGACATGTATAAAAAATATAATCCCGGGGAATTTGCAAAGGTTAAGGTCCTTACCATGTTCACCTGTGCGCCTGCAAATATCTACGCCAAGAAGCCGGTAAGAAACTTAAGCGACCTTAAGGGCTTGGAACTGAGGGCATCAGGAGGAGTTGCCAAGGTTTTGAAGGCATTGGGCGCAACGCCGGTCGGCATGCCCCAGTCAGAAACCCCCGAAGCCCTTCAAAAGGGGGTGGTGAAGGGCGCGGCATCTTCCCTTGAGACCCTTATGGACTTCAAGTATGCGGAATCCTGCAGATACGTGACGATATTTAATGGACCGGTTTATCCATTTGCCGTTGTTATGAACCTTGAAAAATGGAATTCTCTGCCAAAAGACGTACAAAAGGTAATGGACGATCTGGGAGCGGAACAGGCGTTGTGGACTGGGAACTACATGGACAGGCACGTAAATGAATCAGTTAAATGGTCAAAGAAAAATTGTAATATCGAGATTACGACATTAACAAAGAAAGATCTGGCAAAGTGGAATAAATTGCTTAGCCCGATAACCAAAAGATGGATCAAGAGTGCCAAAGCCAAAGGATTGCCGGCGAGGGCGATTTTACAAGATATAAGGGTGGCCAGGGAGTATCATTCTCGATTCTAAGGAAAAGGGGACAGGTCACTTTGTTGATTTATAGAAAAATTAGCCTGCCCTTTTTTTCTATTAAAGCCGGAGGGCGAAAGAGATGGATCTTCTCGATAAGATCAGCAGGTTTTTAAACCGGACACTTGTCTGGATGGCCGGTGTATTTTTAGTGGGAATGGTACTTCTTACCTGTTCCAATATATTTTTGAGGCTTGTATGGGCGCCGGTCAGGGGTACCTTTGAACTTATGGGATTTTTCGGTGCCATTGTTGTCGCCTTTACCCTCGGTTACACACAGATTAAGAGAGGTCATGTTGCGGTAGATATATTAGTAACTCAATTCTCGAAAAAGACCCGGAGGATCCTGGATAGCATCAATTACTCCATCTGCATGATCTTTTTTACTGTTACGGCCTGGCAGATTGCCAAATGGGCCACAACCCTTCGGCAAACAGGGGAGGTAACAGAGACCTTGAGGATCATCTTTTATCCTTTTACCTATGGGGTTGCCTTTGGCTGTATCGTTCTTGCACTGGTCTTGCTAATTGACCTCTTGAAATTGTTCGTCAAGCAAAAAGGAGCCTGATAAATGAGCTCAGTACTCGTGGGAATAATTGGAATAGTTATTCTTCTTCTCGTTTTGTTTTTTTTGGGAACACCGGTTGGATTCGCTATGGCAGTGGTGGGTTTCTGCGGGTTTTGTTATATCGTATCCTTTAAGGCGGCCCTCAATATGGTAAGCGCTGACCTGTGGACTACATTCTCCCAATATGGTCTCACTGTAATACCCCTTTTTATCTTTATGGGTGAGATAGCATTCTATTCAGGGGTAAATGAAAGATTATATAATACTGCCTATAAATGGATGGGACATATCAGGGGAGGCATTGCCATGGCCACGGTTATGGCATGCGCCGGATTTGCCGCCATTTGTGGTTCCAATGCAGCAACCGCTGCCACCATGACCACGGTGGCCCTCCCCGAGATGAATAAGTATAAATACGATCCGGTTTTAAGCACCGGCGCCATTGCCTGCGGATCTACACTCGGCGTCGTTATTCCTCCAAGTGTGGTCCTGATTGTTATCGGCCTGTACACCGGCCAGTCTATAGCCAGGCTTTTTTATGGTGGCGTTTCGGCAGGTATTATTCTGGCAGTACTCTTTATGATAACCATCTATCTCATGTGCCGGGTAAATGGTGACTGGGGCACTGCCGGGCCCAAAACAAGCCTTAGAGAAAAACTTGAATCCCTCCCGGGTACCTTTGAAATTTTAACCCTGTTTCTTCTGGTAATGCTAGGGCTCTATTTTGGTTTTTTTACTCCCACGGAAGCGGGGGCGGCAGGTTCCTTTTTTGCGGTGGTGATCAGTCTTGTAGAACGGAGGCTGAGCTGGAAAGGATTTGTCGCCTCAATCGCGGATACCTTAAGGATATCATGTATGGTTATCGTCATAGTTGCGGGTGCGGTTATTTTTGGCCGATTCCTCGCGGTGACCAGAATACCTTTTGACATTGCAAACTGGGTTGCCTCACTACCAGTAGCTCCGGCAGTGATTATGGCAATCATTTTTATTATCTACATCATAGGTGGCGCCTTAATGGACGCCCTTGCCCTGCTTCTGATTACTATTCCGATCTTTTATCCGGTGGCTTTAACGCTTGGTTATGATCCGATATGGTTCGGGGTAACTATAACGGTGGTAACAACCCTTGGTGCGGTAACGCCACCTGTAGGGGCTACTACCTATGTAGTTGCGGGACTGGCTGAAGATGTGTCTCTGGGCAGTGTTTTTAGGGGAGTATTTTATTTTTTACCTGCTTACATCATATGTATTATCATTTTAATGGTTTTCCCAGAGATAATAACTTTCTTGCCAAATCTTATAAACTAAGGACCTGGATTCGTAAATAAAGTGAAACCTTTGTAGATTAGGCAAAGGTTTCACTTTGAAGCCCGGTGTTATTGTTGAAATAGACGCGCATAACACAGTTTGTCCCCCCCCATTGCAATTCTTCTGAAGGTAGTCAAAACTACATCATTCATCTTCCATTTCTTGACATCTGGAAGATCGATTCTTATATTATTTTCAAAACCATTAACCCGGCTGGGGAATAATGCAGGATATAGAAGATATTATCATAGGAATATTTAAGGAAAGTTGTCATCTCAAAGAAATTTTTGTGAATGAGAATGTCGTCAGAATCGTTAAGATTGTTGAAGTTATAACAGAAGCCTTAAAAGGGGGGGGAAAGATACTGCTATTCGGTAATGGCGGAAGTGCGGCAGATGCTCAGCATCTGGCAGCAGAATTTGTAAACAGATTTATTATCGAAAGGCCGCCCCTGCCTGCTATTGCCCTTAGTACTGACACTTCAGTCATAACGAGTATAGGTAACGATTATTCCTTCTCAGATATATTCTCAAAACAGATAAAAGCAATAGGGAAACCTGGAGATATAGCATGGGGAATAAGCACCAGCGGCTCATCGCCTAATGTGATAAAAGCTTTTAATGAAGCAAAGAAGCTGGGAATGATAACTATTGCGTTAGCAGGAAAGGACGGAGGAAATGCGGAAGAAATCGTGGATTATCCACTCGTTGTGTCGTCAAACAGCGTTCCCCGCATTCAGGAAGTTCACATTACCATAGGACATGTAATTTGTCAGATGGTGGACTATAAACTGTTTCAAAAACCCGAGGAATAGGAGTTACGTTTCGAGTTTCGAGTTTAAAGTTGAAAATTAGAAGATATGGGAGTTATTAGGCAGGTATGGCAAAGAAATCAACTAAGGAAAAGGGTGAAGAAAGCGTAGATATTCAGACGGAATCCGGTGAGGAGGCCAGTGTGCCGGACATCGAGGTGGAACCCGCGAAATCTAAAGAAAAGCTTGTTGAGGAATTAGAAGAAACAAAAAAGGAAGCTGCCGAGAATTACGATAAGTATTTGCGCGTAACGGCTGATCTTGAAAACTTCAAAAGGCGTGCCATAAAAGAACGCGCAAATGCCATCAATTATGGAAATGAAAGGTTAATTAAAGACATATTACCGGTTGTGGACAGTTTGGGAAGGGCATTAGATCATGCTTACAATTCGGAAGATTTTGACGCATTTGTGGAAGGGCTGAAACTGATATATGACAAGCTTCTTGTTTCCCTAGAAAAACATGGAGTTGAGAGAATAGATGCAGCAGGTAAGGATTTTGATCCCAACTTCCACGAAGCCGTGCTGCAGGTAGAAACTGAAGAGTTTGAAGATAACAAAATTGTTGAAGAATTTGAAAAAGGTTACTTGTTAAACGGTCGGCTGTTAAGGCCTGTTAAGGTATCCATTTCGAAGAATATATCGAGAGAAAAACAGACAATATAATAGTAGTATAGAGATTAAGGAGGTTTAATCAAAATGGGTAAAATTATAGGAATTGATTTGGGAACAACAAATTCGTGTGTTGCCATAATGGAAGGTGGTGATCCGGTCGTTATAACCAACCAGGAAGGAAGTAGAACCACACCATCAGTGGTTGCATTTTCTGAAAGTGGTGAAAGATTAGTTGGGCAGGTTGCCAGAAGGCAGGCGGTTACCAATTCTGAAAACACCGTTTACGCAATAAAACGGCTCATAGGAAGGAGATATTCTTCCAAGGAAGTACAGCACGACATCACCATCAGTCCTTTCAAGATCACGGAAGCATCAAACAGTGATGCACAGGTAAGTGTCAGGGGTAAAAATTACAGCACACCTGAGATATCATCAATGGTACTGGCAAAAATGAAGCAGACTGCGGAAGATTATCTCGGAGAAAAGATAACGGACGCTGTAATTACGGTTCCTGCTTATTTTAATGATTCACAGAGACAGGCAACCAAGGATGCAGGGAAGGTTGCAGGATTGAACGTCTTGAGAATTATTAATGAACCGACAGCGGCATCACTCGCCTACGGTCTTGATAAGAAAAAGGATGAAAAGATCGCCGTATTTGATCTCGGCGGAGGAACCTTTGACATTTCTATCCTTGAACTGGGTGATGGTGTCTTCGAGGTTAAGTCCACCAATGGTGATACCCATCTCGGTGGAGAGGATTTTGATCAAAAATTAATCGATTACATAGCCGATGAATTCAAAAAGGATCAGGGGATCGATTTGAGAAGCGACAAGATGGCGCTCCAGAGGATTAAAGAAGCGGCAGAAAAGGCAAAAATGGAGCTTTCCACTTCCATGGAAACTGATATCAACCTGCCATTTGTTACTGCTGATGCTTCGGGCCCCAAACACTTAAACATGAAACTTACCAGGGCTAAATTGGAGATGCTCGTCGAAGATCTTATAGACAAACTTGAACCTCCATGCAGGACAGCCATGAAGGATTCCGGGCTTACACTAAACGATATAAACGAAGTCATTCTCGTCGGTGGAATGACGCGTATGCCCCGTGTGCAGGAAAAAGTGAAAGCGATCTTCGGGAAAGAACCCCACAAAGGAGTAAATCCGGACGAAGTGGTCGCTATCGGAGCAGCCATTCAGGCAGGTGTGTTAACGGGAGATGTGAAGGATGTTCTCCTTCTTGATGTGACCCCGCTCTCTTTAGGAATCGAGACACTGGGTGGCGTTATGACAAGACTTATCGAAAAAAACACCACCATTCCGACAAAAAAGGGTCAGACATTCTCCACGGCGGCAGATAATCAGCCTGCCGTGAGTATTCATGTACTTCAGGGTGAACGTCCCATGGCAGGGGACAACAGGACATTAGGCAGATTTGAATTGACGGGTATTCCCCCCGCACCGAGAGGTCTTCCTCAAATTGATGTTACTTTCGATATCGATGCCAACGGTATTGTTCATGTTTCCGCCAAAGATCTTGGTACCGGCAAAGAACAGAGCATCAGAATTACTGCTTCAAGCGGACTTTCTGAAGAAGAAATAGAAAAACTTGTCAAGGAGGCGGAGGCTCACTCAGAAGATGACAAAAAGAAAAAGGATTTAATTGAAGCGAGAAATCAGGCCGATGCACTTGCCTACAGTGTTGAGAAGAATATGAAGGAAATGGGCGACAAGATAGACGCTGGCGATAAGTCAAAAATAGAAGAAGCCATGTCCAGGCTTAAGAAGGCGATGGAGGGAGACGACGCGAGCGCCATTAGTTCCGCTCAGGAAGAACTAACCCAGGCATCGCATAAGCTTGCCGAAGCCATGTATGCCAAAGCGTCCGCACAACAAGGGGAAGCTGGAACAGATGCCGGCGCTTCTGCAGGCGAGGAAGCGCAACCCGGTGGAGCAACCAAAAATGATGATGACGTGGTAGATGCGGATTTTGAAGAAGTAAAACCAGAGTAGGATATCTGCACTAAACTCAGACAGCAGTTTTTATTTCAAAAAGAGGCGGGGGTTATCCCCGCCTCTTTTGCTTTTAGGAATTCGTGGTAGAGCATACATATTAAGCCCTTTTTTTCGGAAAGTGGTCCCTTCCCATTTTAATTATGGCGTTGGCACAAAAAGATCAATTTCCGGAATATTAGTGGAATCGTTTGCACTTGCCCCAACAAACGAGTTAACCCAGTGAAAAATGTCATTTTTAGAAATAGCTCTTCTCAGCTTTTTCATTCTTTTTCGTTTCTCATCTAATTCCATTGAAAATGCCTGATAAATTGACTGAGAAACATGTTCTATGTGGTAGGGATTGACCAGAAGCGCGCCATTATGAAGCTCTGCAGCAGCCCCGGCAAATTCGCTCAGGATCAAGACACCATTTCCATCAATGTTGCTTGCACAGTATTCCTTGGCAACAAGGTTCATGCCATCTTTCAATGGCGTGATAAGAGCTATCTCGCATGCTCTATAGTATGCAAGTAATTCTGTACGGCTGACAGGATGAAACATATAGTAAACTGGCGTCCATCCTTCCTCTGCGTACAGGCCATTGATTTCACCAACAAGCGCTTCAATTTCCTGCTTGAGTGCCTGGTAGGTGTCTACATCCACCCGGCTTGGTACCACAATCTGTATGAATTCTGTTTTTCCCCTCATTTTGGGGTAGCGTGCCAATACGTCTGCAAAAGCACGCAGACGATTAGGAATACCCTTGGTATAATCAAGACGGTCTACTCCAAGAATTAGTTGTCTGTTTCCATGGTTCCGGCGTATGATTCTTACAGTTTCCATTACTTCTTCAGTAGCAGCACTTTCTGCAAACTCCTTGAAATCGATACTGATTGGAAAAGTTCCGATACGAACCTCGCCTTTTTTAGTAACGATTTTCTTCATGTTCCCTTTCCCAGCAGCTTTGAGTTGCAGTAGATAGTGTACACATCTGAGGAAATTCTGCTTATCGTGCTCTGTTTGAAACCCCAGTAAATCATATTCGAGTATGGCTTCAAGCATTTCGAAGCGCCACGGGAGCTTCATAAAGATATCCAGTGGGGGAAAAGGGGTATGAAGGAAAAACCCGATTTTTCTTTGCGCACCGATTTCTTTCAATTCATGCGCCACCAAAAAAAGAAGATAATCTTGAACCCATACATAATCTTCTTCATCGGTACGTTCAGCAATAGCTTGCGCAAATTTGTGATTAACTTTTCGGTAGACATTCACATACTGAGGGTCAAAATTGCAGTTTGATAAGAAATCATGAAACAGAGGCCATAGAATTTCGTTGGAGAATCCGTAATAGTATTTTTCGATCTCTTCCCTGGTAAGATTGACTGGAATAAGGGTATATCCCAGTTTTTCAGACGATTTTGAGAGAATGTTATTCAAGGAAGCATCATCCGGCATTTCTTGCGTACCAAGCCATCCTATCCATTTTCCCCCACGGTTACGTAAAACTGGTCCCATGGCAGTAACGAGACCTCCCGAAGAAGAATGGGCAAACCACTGTCCTTTTCCCACTTTTTTTACGGTAATTGGCAAACGGTTTGAAACAACGACAACGCTTTTGGAACTCATGATCACTCTCCCCGCATAATTGCTTGAAATTGCAGAGGCCTCAAATTTCGATTCGCAATTTGTTTTAAGGTTGACAATAAGATATCAGGCACATATATTGCATTTTCCTATTGATGAACTCGTAAGAAATCATAAAACTCCCTCTCCCTTGATGGAGGAGATGGTAGGGGTACGGTAAATCAAGCGTTATTTCAGTTATTCATATCTTCCGCCCCTTTATCACGCCAAGCAAGCGGCGGATCCACGACCCCTCCCGTCGGGGGAGGTAAAATCTGACTTTCAAGTAACTTACACGTGAAAAAACAAAGAAGCAATTTTGATGGTTTCGTAAAAAGTCTGTCATTCCCGCGTAGGCGGGAATCCAGAAGCGCATAACTAGTTAAAAACACTGGATTCCCGTTCCCCGATCAGGTCGAGGACAGGTTTCACGGGAATAACAAAATTGTGTATTTTTCGACTTTTTACGAAGCCGTCAAAATTGATGGCTTCGTAAAAAGTCGTCACTCCGGTGAAAACCGGAGTCCAGAGCCGTCGTAAGTAATTGAATAGATTGGATTCCGGCTTTCGCCGGAATGACAAAAACGGCATTTTTTGACTTTTTACCGGAGCATCAAAATTGATTCATATATTTTTCATGATAAGCTATTATCATCATTTTGTCAATGTTGGGGGGAAATGCTCATTATATCAGTTACCTGAGGGATATTCAGCATAATGAACAGCGCCGTTATTAATGATCAGAGAATACGCACATTAAAAGAATTTTACGTCCTGATGGACAAAACCCACAATTTACGCACCCATATTGTAAAAGATATTTTTAATAAACGGCAGATTGAGCCGAACCGGATAGAATCACTGAAGAATGCCCTCTCATCTCTTGTCAACATTCCCATGGAGAAAGGCAAAAGAGTACTTTTTTTAGATGATTCAAAAAAAATCCCCGTCGATCTTGCTTACGAGATAGCGGAATTAAAAAAAGATATCTTCTATCTCGAAAATGGCGAGAAGAAATTTATCAAATATCTTGAAGATCTTCATTCCGGATTCCGTGATCAGGTAACTAACAGTGTAAAACAACTGAAAGGCCTGAATTTTAATTGCTTCATTACTGACAGGGACGGGACAACAAATAACTACTGTGGTAGATTTCGTTCCTCTGTCCAATCCATCTACAATTCTATTTTTTTAGTCCGCTTCGCAGCAAAACGAACTGTTAGTCCTGTGATCATAACCTCTGCTCCGCTGAAGGATTTCGGGGTTATGGATGTCAGTATCAATCCGGAGAAGAGCGTTATCTATGCAGCTTCAAAGGGTAGAGAATTTATCGATTTCAATGGAAAGAGACGAACGTACCCGATAGATAAACAGAGACAGAATCAATTAGACAATTTAAATAAAAAACTTTTATCACTTGTCAAGGACCCGGTTTTCGAGAAATTTTCATTGATTGGATCCGGATTCCAGCGTAAATTTGGCCAGACGACAATAGCGCGACAGGATATCAACGGATCCATACCGGAAGATGAATCGTACAATTTTTTGAACAAGATTAAGACTGTTGTGTCTGATTTAGATCCGGAGAATCAGAATTTTAGAATAGAAGATACCGGTTTGGATATCGAAATAGTCCTTACAATTGAAGATTCACAATCCGGGCTAAAAGATTTTGATAAAGGTGATGCGGTAAAGTTCCTCGATGAGGAATTACGGCTTGGCATGACGAATGGGCCTCACCTCATTTGTGGTGATACATATTCAGATATTCCCATGTTAAAAGCTGCAAAGGGAAAAACAGATGATACATGGGCCATTTTCGTAACAAAAGACCACAAACTTGCCGGAAAAGTAAGAGATGTTTGTTCAAATTCTATAATTGTGATAGAGCCGGACATTCTGATCACGATTTTGAATTTTCTATCGAAAGTGCAGAGGGGGAAAAATGACTTCGAGAAAGTTTAAAGGTGTTGTGTTTGATCTTGATGGGGTTGTGACCAATACAGCTCATATACATGCATTGGCTTGGGAACACATGTTTAACGAATTTCTGAAACGATTGGCGAAAAGAGAAAACAAGCCTTTTGTACCTTTTGATCAGCAGAAAGATTATCTCCAATATGTCGATGGAAAGCCGCGGATGGAGGGTGTTGCATCCTTTTTGAAATCCCGAAATATTGTCCTTCCTTATGGAGACCTGAACGATCCTCTTGAGAAGGAGTCCATTTGCGGACTGGGAAATAGGAAAAATTGGGGATTCCAGGAGCTGTTGCGCAAAGAAAAACCACGTATTTATGAAACTTCGATTAAATTTATTCAAAATCTCAGAAAAAAGGGAATCAAGGTAGGTGTGGCATCTTCAAGCTGTAACTGCCGGCTTATATTGCAAGCTACAGGGATAGAGCACCTTTTTGAAACACGGGTGGACGGCCAGGTATCACGCGAGCTCAATTTAAAGGGAAAGCCTAATCCCGATATATTTTTAACAGCCGCCAGGAGAATGGGGGTCATGCCCGGTGAGTGTGTTGTTGTTGAGGATGCTGTTTCAGGTGTTCAAGCAGGGAAGAGCGGGAATTTTGGATTGACCCTTGGAATAGCACGAAAGCATAATGGAGAAATTCTTAAACGAAATGGCGCAGATATTGTCGTATATGATCTTGGTGAGATCAGTATTAAAGAAATAGAAGGCTGGTTTAAAACGAGGATAAAAAAAAATGGATGGAAACTCGAATATGATGGTTTTGATTTACATGAAGAAAATCTTCGGGAAGCCCTTTGTACAGTTGGAAACGGATATATAGGCACCAGAGGATGTTGCACAGGAGAACATGCATCGGATGTTCACTACCCCGGAACTTATATTGCCGGCTTATACAATAAACTGGGGACAAAGATCCAAAATAAAATCATTTATAATAATGATTTTGTAAATTGTCCCAACTGGCTTCTTATCGAATTCAAGATTGGATCGGGAAATTACATAAGTCCCCTTAAAATGGAATTGTTCAGCTACAGGCATGTCCTTGATGTGAAAAGAGGTGTCGTGGAACGTTCCATCGTCTGCAAAGATGGACTGGGCAGGATCACCCGTATCCACAGCGAGCGGATTGCAAGCATGGCAAACCCGCATCTTCTGGCAATCAGGTACAACATTACTCCCGTGAATTACTCTGAGAAGATTACTGTGCGGTCTACTCTCGACGGAACTGTCATAAATGATGGCGTTGCCCGTTACCGCCAGCTCAATTCAAGACACTTACGTGAAATTGCTCAGGGGAAAACAGCGGATGGCATATTTCTTCACGTTCAAACAACCCGTTCGAAGCACGAGATCATCATGAATGCCAAGACCGCTATTTCTGAAAACGGTGAACCGCTGGGAGTTAGAAAGAAGATCATTCAAAGGAAGGCCAAAGTAAGTGAAGAGATGGAATTCCCCGCCCGGGAGAACTTTACCTACACGTTGGAAAAGCTTGTCAGCGTCTATACATCTTTAGACCGGGGCGTCAGGGGTATCAAAAAGGCGGCATCTGATACCCTCTTTCAATGCAAAGATTTTGACAGCATCTATAAACCTCATGTAAAGGCATGGAAGTCTCTGTGGGACAAATGTGATATCAGGATTGAGGGTGACAATTTTGCGCAAAAGGTTATCCGTCTGCACATCTATCATCTCCTTGTCACGACATCACCTCACAACACAAATATTGATGCAGGAATGCCGGCCCGTGGTCTTCATGGCGAAGCATACAGAGGACACATCTTCTGGGACGAACTTTACACCTTTCCTTTCTTCAATCTTCATATCCCCGAAATAACGCGAGCTTTTCTTATGTATAGATACAATCGCCTGGATGCGGCGAGGCTGTATGCAAGAAAACACGGTTATCAAGGTGCCATGTACCCTTGGCAAACGGCTGACAGCGGCGGAGAAGAAACACAAATCGTTCATTATAATCCGCAAGACGGCACATGGGGACCAGACCTGAGCCGGCTCCAGAGGCATGTATCTATTGCTATATTTTATAATATCTGGAAATACGTTTCAGACACGGAAGATAAAGAATTTCTGGAGAATTACGGCGCTGAAATCATGTTGGAGATTGCACGCTTTTGGGCCAGCATCGCAAAATATTACGAAAATACGAAAAGATATCACATTGAGGGTGTCGTGGGACCGGATGAGTACCATGAAAAACTTCCCGGTTCCGAAAAACCTGGGCTGAAAGATAATGCCTATACAAACATAATGTCTGTCTGGCTACTTGAAAAGGCGCTTGAACTGATCGACAGACTTCCGGAGAACGTATTGGAAAGACTCAGGCAAAAGATCACATTCAAGATAGCGGAAACAGAAAAATGGAAAAGAATTACGGAGAAAATGAATGTCATATTATCGAAGGAAAATATCATCAGTCAATTTGACGGATATATGAGCCTCAAGGAATTGAATTGGGATCATTATCGTATGAAATATGGCAATATTCATCGCATTGACCGCATCCTGAAAGCCGAAGGTGATTCTCCTGATGCTTATAAAGTGGCAAAACAGGCCGATGTATTAATGCTATTCTATCTCCTCGGAAATGAGGAGGTATCTCGTATCATTGAAAAGTTGGGGTTTTATGCGGGTGACACTAATGAACTGCTAATAAATAACTTTGAATACTATGATAAAAGAACTTCTCACGGTTCAACACTCAGCAAGCCAGTATATGGAGTAGTTTCCAGTTATATACAAGATGCTGGAAACAAGATGGTGTGGGATGCGTTTGTAGAAACCATAAAAACTGATATCTTTGATACTCAAGGAGGAAGTACAGGTCAGGGCATACATTGTGGCATGATGGCCGAAACAATCGGTATGATCAGGAGGTGTTTTGCCGGGATAGATATTTCCGGCGAGGCGCTTGAGGTAAATCCACACCTACCTGAATTCTGGAACAAATTATCTTTTAAAATATACTTTAGAAACATCTGGTATGATTTTGAATTCACAAAAAAAGATGTGAGAATAAAAATTGAGGGCAAATTGGAGAAACAAATTCCGATTAAAATAGCCGGGAAGAATATTAAACTTACTGCGGGCAAGACGAAAAAACTAAATTTTACTAATAGTTAACGGTTTTGTAAAAAGTCCAAAACTCCATCTCCCTTGATGGGAGAGAGTGGGGGTGAGGGTGAGAACACCGCTGTTTCAACTAGTTATGCCCCCCCTTTTTTTTATCCCCTCCCACCAGGGGAGGGGAAATCCGACTTTTTACGAGACTGTCATAGTTGACGGTGTTGTAGAAAGTCGGAAAATATCTCCATGAATGATGTGGCAAAGGAATTCAATATTTCGTTTCAGACGGCTTCCACCCTGGTATCCCAGTTCGAAAAGGCCGGAATACTGGAAGAGATAACGGGAAGAAAACGAGACAAGCGATACGTGTATGCGGAGTATCTGAAAATCCTGTCAGAGGGAACACAGGTATGAAAAAATATGAAAGGGTATCCGGGGGATAGGTATACATATTAAGACCTTTTTTCCGGAAAATAGATATGCTGCCCCCGGAATTTCGGAATTTGCCTCTGCAGGGGGTAGGGACGACTTTAGTCGCCCGGCAGTCTTCGGTGAGCCTTCGGCGTGAGCTCAGTTGAACCGTAAAGGGAGGTTAAAACCTCCCCTACACATACAGTAAAAACACAGATTGGTGTTTGATACCTGAGTAGCTGCGTTGCAAGTTGCTTTCCATTATAATGCCGACGTGCCTGCCTGTGCGTGCCCGCACGCAGACAGGTCGGCATAGCGGAGCTCTTTTTCTTTTTACGAATTCATCAACAGATGATAATATCAGTGTAGTGCAAAAAGAATGAGGATATAATGTTATGATCAGCAGATGGCGGAAAATAGCAGGCATTTGTAGTTTAACCCTAACACTACTGTTCGCCGGGTGTGCCGGCATACCGCTGTTTGTAAAAGAAAAACCACTCGTCAGCCCTGATGAAATTCCAAAGGGAATCCAACCGCTATACAGCAGAGCCGAGAGGGCTTTTCAAAAAAAACAGATGGATGAGGCCCTCGATCTTTATGGTCAAATAATTAAGCAGGCTCCTGTGGGAGCAGTAGCAATATTTTCACATGTAAGGAGAGGCGACATATTTGTATTCAAAGGTGATTACAGCAAGGCCGTCCAAGAATTGGATAATATTCCAAAAAGATTTAATGGTGACCCTCTGTACAATGAAGCTCAATATTACCTTGCAGTTTCCTATTACAAATTAGGGAAATACGATCTTTCAGAAAAAATTGGAGAAAAACTGTTATGGGAGAAATTAACATCCCAACGCGAGGCTGAGATACAATCAATTATAGGAGACAGTCTTCTGGTAAAAGATAATGCCTTCGATGCCCTGTTGAGATATATGAAGGCACTGAAAAAGAAACCGGACAAAGTGCTTGCAGGGTACTTAAAAACTAAAGTTGAAAACATTATCGGCACGCTTTTATCTATCGAACAGCTTGAAACAGTAAGTGATAAATATAGATTCGGTTATCCTTCGGGATATATACTTTATGCCCTTGCAAAATCCTACTACGAAACGAATGATATAACAAAGTCAAAAGAGGTCCTGAAAAAATTCCTCAGACGTCATGAAGACAACCCTTATTTTGACGAAGGTATGGAGCTTGATCAACGGTTCACTGAAATGGAAGCGGTAGATCGATATGCTGTCGGGTGCATACTTCCCCTAACCGGAAGATTTGCCAGTTATGGAAACATGGCATTGGATGCCATTATTTTAGCCAGCGGCGTGTTTGATCCTGAAGAAGGTAATCCCATAAAACTGATTATTGAAGATTCGGGAAGCGATCCTGATACCGCCAGGGCAGCCGTTGATAAATTAGTGACTGAAGACAAAGTCATAGGAATTATCGGACCCATGGGGAGCTCTACCGCACTTGAGGCTGCAAAAGCAGCGCAGAAATCAGGTGTTCCTATTCTTACCCTTACCCAGAAAGACGGGATAGCAGAAATCGGTAACTATGTTTTCCGAGATTTTCTTACCGCAGCCATGCAGGTAAAAACATTGGTCAAATATTCCGTTCAGAATCTCGGAATGAAAAGCTTTGCCATTCTATATCCGGAAGATAATTATGGTATTGAAATGATGAATCTTTTCTGGAGCGAGGTGCTACATTATGGTGGGCAGATACGGGGAGTGGAATCTTATAACAATAAGAAAACTGATTTTGGAAAAGAAATTAAATCATTAACAGGTCTCAATTTTCAGGAGGAGAAAACAGAAGAAAATGAAGCAAAACCTGTTATTGACTTTGACGCACTTTTCATACCCGATTCCCATACAAGAGTGTCTATGATCGCACCGCAACTGGCCTTTTATGACGTAGTGGGCATTCAACTACTTGGGACAAATGCATGGAATTCGCCAAAGCTTTTTAAAATGGATAGTGAATACATTGAGGGGGCCATCTTTGTTGACGGTTTTTTTCAGAATAGCTGTTATCCCGCTGTTCGAGATTTCATTGATAGTTTTTATGTCGCCTATGGCAGAGAGCCGACCGATATGGATGCGCTGGCGTATGATGCCGCAAGCATAGTGGTCAGTATCCTGCGCGGTAATGATATCGAGATAAGGGATGACCTCAAAGACAAGATGTTACAACTTAAGGACTACCCGGGAATAACCGGAAAAACCTCTTTTCTGGAAAGTGGAGACGTCCGGAAGTTTTTATATGTTCTTATGGTAAGGGATAATGAGATTATCCAGATCAATTGATAAACTTTTTATTAAAGCGGCAAAGCCGCAAAGGTTAAAGGTCCAAGGTAAAAGGCTCAAGGTTTTTTCTTGAGCCTTATATCTTGTTTTTCACCGCCTGATACCAACATCTGCGCGAAAAACACATTTGTTGAGGATATTCGGTTGACCAGATGAGATTTCTTCTTACGAACGACGATGGGATATATGCCAGTGGGTTGAATGCCCTCAATGACGCCCTGTCCAAAGATGCGGAGTGCTTAATTGTGGCGCCGGAGAGAGAACAGAGCGCCGTGGGTCATGCAATTACTCTCGCACGTCCACTGATGGTAAGGCATGTCCAAAAGAACGGGAAATTTTTCGGGTATGCTGTTGCCGGTACACCGGCGGATTGCGTAAAAATTGGCATTAAGGAGTTGGCCGACAAACCTGTCGATCTGGTTGTATCCGGGATCAATCTTGGCCCAAACGTGGGAATAGATGTGATCTATTCGGGAACAGTATCAGCGGCAACAGAAGCGTCCATCTTGGGTGTGCCATCTCTGGCAATTTCATTAAATTCAAGAAGCGATAACGCAGATTTTTCCTTTGCTGCAGAATTTGCCAGACAAATGGCATTATTGTTATTAGAAAACAGCTCAACACCGAAAGGATTTCCTTTAAATGTTAATATCCCCGTCATACCGGAAGACCGTATAAAAGGTATTGCTGTTGTGAGACAGGGGGGAGCACACATGATAGAAACCTTCGAAAAAAGAGTGGACCCGAGAAAAAACGTGTATTACTGGCTGGTGGGAGAAACGCCGGCAACAGACATGGAAACCCCGGGCGATTCTGACATATCTGCCCTGAAGAAAGGAATGATAACGATTACACCCATTCGCTACGATCTCACAAAATACGATGTAATGGCAAAGTTGAGTGAAAAAGTAAAGGATCTTTATAAGCCCTCAACCAGCTCCAGGGCGGAAAGCCAAAAAACAAAAACTAATCACGAGAGTCCGAAAATTACGAAAACACGAAAAAACTAAAGCATTCGGACAGGGAGGGATAATCCCCTAATCCTGTAATTCCTCTAATCCGGGAATTTGAGCTCTGAACTCTTTTGCCTTGAACCTTTGCGGTTTTGCCGCTTAGACATTATGTGCCTTGTTTTCCTCCACCCCCGTGGGAATAAGGCACATAAAGCGGAATATACCCTCTCCTTTATTAATCAAAGAGTGTTTCTCGTCGGGGGGAATAAAAATCGTATCTCCCTCTCTGACCATTTTATCACCAGTATTACCTTTAACTGCAGCTACTCCCTTTAAGATAAAAACCTCGTGTTCCCATGGATGGATATGAAATGGGCTGGAAGCTCCAGGTTCGAGTTCGAATATTCTCATAATGAAGTTCGGTGCGCCTTCTTTATCACCGATAACCACTCTCTTTTTCACACCTTCCATTAACTCAACTGCTTCTACATCTTCATAATTACGTATAATCATCGCAATACTCCTTATAAATGTTGAATTTGTTGTTTTCTGCTTATCCTGCAACCAATCCCCTTCAGATTGGGTGTGGCAAACTCTTCGCCGATTTTTTCCACAGAGGTAAGCATATTAAGGTTCGATTTTTCCCATCCATACTGAGATTCCGGCGATTCCTCAGGAAACCACCACCCATGAGATGCATTGATAATCCCGGGATGAACAGTATCGGTCAGGTTGGCAATTTGTGTTATCTTGCCATTCCTGGTTTCAATAATAACCTCATCGCCCTCATTAATACCACACTTCCCGGCCGTTTCAGGATGAATTTCAACTTTCGGGTGCGGTCTCATTTTTCTCAACTTTTCGACCCATCTGTAGGATGAATGGAGATAATAACGACTCTTCGAACTGCTTAGTATGAGTGGATATTCCTGATCATCATCTTCCGGGAGACCGCTGAATTCAGGTAAAGGCTTTAATCTGAATTTTTCAGCCGTACTCAACTTTAATTCTACCTTGCCTGTAGGAGTTCGGAATCCTTTTTCTTCGTAAAGCTTGAATCTATCAGGACCTTTCAGATAACCCTTTTCGACAAACTGGCTGTATGTGAGACCGGCCGGCCTGACAATATCTTCCAGGAATTCTTCGTAATCATCCTTCCAGAGCTCCGAAGGGCTGATGAGCTTGCCCAGTTCATTTATAATTTTTATGTCAGGCCAGCATTCTTCCGGCGGGTTGACCACCTTGGGCCGGGCCAGGATAAAACCATGGCCAATACCGTAATGACCGATATCGTTAACTTCGAACTGGCTTGCAACGGGAAGGACAATATCCGCCATGGCTGCCGTAGGTGTCATGAATAAATCGGCGACTGCCATGAAATCAAGATTCATGAAAGCCTCGTATGTCTGGCGGCTGTCGGCATAAGACAACATAGGATTTGCACACATGGCATAGAATCCTTTCATTGGATAAGGGACACCTTTAAGGACAGCTTTTTTAAAGAATGTCGGAGCGATAGTCATCAGTCTGGGAATAACACGATAATATGTGCTGATCATTTCCTTTCTTTTGTCAGGAATAAGATCAGCCCGGACAAATGCTCCCAATCCCATGATCTTCGGGTCACGGGCTGCAAGATTGCCTCCTGCAATATCAAGATTACCCGTTATTGCCATTAAACAAATTAGAGCCCTTGTTATATCAAAAGTATGGATATTGTGCTCAATCGGATTGCCCCACTGTATGACAGCCGGTTTTGATGTTGCATAAAGTCTTGCTGTCTCCCTGATTAGATCAGCAGGAACCCAGGTTATCCCGGAAACTTTTTCAGGGGTGTATTGCTTGACATGTTCTGCCAGATCCCCAAAACCATAAGTCCACTTTTCGACAAAATCTTTGTCATACAATGATTCTCCGATAATGACGTTCAAAAATCCCAGGGCAAGTGCGTGATCCGATCCCGGTCTTAATTGAAGCCATTTCTTTGACTTACTGACCATATCGATCTTTCTCGGATCGATAACAACCAGTTTCGTCCCCTTTTCCAGCTGTTCCTGGAGCAGGCTGCATATTTCCCCCTCCTCATTTGTAGAAGTTATATTGCTTGCCCACAGGATGACCAGCTTGCTCTGGTGATGAAGGTCTGCCACGGGGTAAAACCCGCAGGTATGAATACCGGTTATCTCACGAGGGGCGTGACATACATCCTGAGATGCGATAACATTAGGAGAACCGAAAAGATTGGCAAGACGAATCAGGACAAAGTGTTCCAGACCTTTGGGCATTCCAACACCAAAAGCCACACCTTTTGCGCCATATTCTTCTTTTATTTTATTCAGGTTTTCAGCCGTGTATTGAAGAGCCTCTTCCCAGGAAATCCTTTCCCATTTTCCCTCGCCCCGTTTCCCCACTCTTTTGAGAGGATATTTGAGACGATCGGGGTGGGTAAGACGATCAGGTGATGCCACTCCCTTGGGGCATATATACCCCTTGTTTAAAAATCCGTCCGGATCTCCTTTGACTTTCACAATTTCGTTATCCTTCACACCAACCAATAAACCACATCCGCCATGGTCCATTCGCGCGCAGTGTGTTTTCACCCAACGAATATCGTCACCCATTTTAACAGAATCTCCGACTTTGAAGATGCACAGCAAAAGGACAAGCAAGGTGTATGAGTTATTTATTCTTGCTGACTTAATAAGTTTCGATAAAAACCTTACCGTTGCTATCCCAATTCTTCGAAATTTTGCATCAGGTTCCCTTTTTGATTAGGCCCCTGTCAAGAGGCACACCTTCCCAGGCAGCTTCCATAACCATCAGCATATCATCATAATCCAGTTCTTCGGGATTGTAGAATATAGAACCGTCACCCAGTGCTGCCCTGGCGATGTCAGGAAGCTTTTCTTTTGGAACCATCTGTTTTCCGTTTCTATCACTTACCTCTTTAAAAAAGCGGGCATGTCCGCCATCGGTAGCCTCATGTAAATCCTGATTCATCTGGCGAATATGATCAATGACCTTTTCCGCTCTTAAATGGTTTGGAGTTCCGGCATATATCTCTGCACCGGCCAGAGGTAAAAGCAGCTCGGCTGTGAGGTGTCCGTTTTTATGCAGATTATACTCCAGGCCATAGGGAAGCAAAATAGACATGCAAACACCATGAGGAGCACCGCACACGGAACCGACCGAATGCCCCAGGGTATGAACCATGCCCACCATGGAGTTAGAAAAGGCCATGCCGGCCAATGTGGCAGCATTGGCCAGAGCCAGACGGCCGTCTTTATCGGAAGGATTTTCCACTACTTTTAACAGGTTTTCTCTGATCAGATTGATTGCCGCCATAGCACTTGTGTCACTCAGGGGATTTTTGGCCAGGCATGTATAGGCTTCGACAGCGTGGGACATAGCATCCATGGCGGTTGATGCCGTGATAGAAAGGGGCAGAGTTAAGGTCATGCGCGAATCCAGAATAGCGATATCAGGCAAAAGAAAATAACTCACAAAGGCCATCTTAAGATGTTTTTCATGATCTTTAATAACAGCGACCAATGTTACCTCAGAACCGGTACCCGATGTAGTAGGGATTGCGAGAAACGGTTTTAATGGCCTCTTAAGAGCACCAGCGCCACTGAACACCATGAGATCATTAGCATTTTCTGAAACGATAATATTTATCCCCTTGGCCGTATCCATGACGGACCCACCGCCAACGGCAATAAGAGAATCACAGCCACTTTCCCGGTATACCTCTGCCAAATGGTTTACAACTCGTAAATCTGAATCCTGCGGGACATCATCGGCAATGGCCCCGATGGTAATATTGTCTTTGATGGAGCCTGTAACAATGTTGATCAATCCGGCACCGGATACTCCTTTGTCCGTAATAATCATAGGTTTTTTCGCATGCAAATTGGCCAATGCGCCGGGAATTTTCTCAAGGGCATCATAACCGGTAATTATCTTAACTCTTGAACAAAACTCATAATATTCAGGTAAATGCATGTGTTTACTCCGTTTAACAGTAAATATCTACCGGCAGAGCCGGTAGCTTTGTGAGGACCCCTGGAAGGGGCCGTTGTTTAGTCAAACTCTGGTAAATTTAATTGTTGTTTATCTGTCA
>JGI24025J20009_10000904_pt1 | contig 22937 bp, 23 predicted proteins | sample Cruoilmetagenom3_FD_20009 | JGI IMG/M metagenome (IMG submission 20009) | reverse complement strand
CATTCAAACGATACATAGAACCACTATGCTTTCGTTTGAATTCATTGCATTAAGGGCTTTCAGGATGAACTGATGGCGCAGGATTAATGGGTCCAGACCCTAGGCAAATCCCTCGCCGCCACAGGCTGAACACTTTACGGTTTTGATACCGAAACAACCATTGCAACGGATGAACTGCGGATTGCCAAAGACGTCTTTGCCCCTGGGGACCTGGCCCGCCCCTCCGCATATCTGACAGGGCGCACGGCCAACGCCGCGGCATCGGTGGCACCGTCGCTTGGCCGGCAGCGTATTCTTTTTGGCGGTAGTGTGCTTTCTCATGCGTTTGTCCAGGTTGCTCTTTGGCGTGTATCTTCAAGAACCTGCCTTGTATCTGAACACAAGCGACCAGCCCTGTCACCCATCCAAACCCGGTTCCGGACACAATCCCGGCGCGGGTTCTTTCTTTGCGGTTGGGGGGCATCAACACTCATTGCATATACCAAAGGCCCCGCCGTTTCCGGCGGGGCCTTTTCTAAACCGTTAGTCCAGGATCAGTCGATCTGCGGCAGCAACTTGTCCAGCGACGCCTTGGCATCGCCATAGAACATGCGGGTGTTCTCCTTGAAGAACAGCGGGTTTTCGATACCCGAATACCCGGTCCCCTGCCCGCGCTTCATCACGAATACCTGGTTCGCCTTCCAGCATTCCAGCACCGGCATGCCGGCAATCGGGCTGTTGGGATCATCCTGCGCCGCCGGATTGACGATGTCGTTCGAGCCAATGACGATGGCCACGTCCGTGTCGGGAAAATCATCGTTGATCTCGTCCATTTCCAGCACGATGTCATAGGGCACCTTGGCTTCGGCCAGCAGCACGTTCATATGCCCCGGCAAACGCCCGGCAACCGGGTGAATGGCAAAGCGCACGTTCTTGCCCTTGGCGCGCAGCTTGCGCACCAGTTCGCTGACCGATTGCTGCGCCTGCGCCACCGCCATNCCATAGCCGGGGATGATGACCACGCTGCNGGCGTCGTTCAGGGCCGCGGCCACGCCGTCGGTCTCGATNGCCACCATTTCGCCCTCGACCTCCATGGCTGGCCCCGAAGTNCCGCCAAAGCCGCCAAGGATCACGTTGACGAACTTGCGGTTCATCGCCTTGCACATGATATAGCTCAGGATTGCGCCGCTTGAACCGACCAGCGCACCGGTGACGATCAACAGATCATTGCCAAGGGTGAACCCGATCGCCGCCGCCGCCCAGCCGGAATAGCTGTTGAGCATCGACACAACCACCGGCATGTCAGCGCCGCCAATGCCAAGGATCAGGTGCCAGCCGATGAAGCCGGCGACAATCGTCACCAGAACCATGGTCCAGATGCCCGAGCCGCCCAGATACATCAGCCCCAGAACCACGCAGACCGCCAGTGCAGCCGCGTTCAGCATATGCCCGCCGGGCAGTTGGGTGGGCTTGCCATCGACCTTGCCGGCCAGCTTGCCAAAGGCAATCACCGAGCCGGTAAAGGTCACGGCACCGATGAAGATACCCAGGAACACCTCGACCCTGAGGATCGAGATTTCCACCGCATCCTTGTGCCACAGCTTTTCGCCAAACCCGGTCAGGTCGGCGTCGCCCATGGCGGTGCCGGCCTCTTTCATCGCCGTCACAGCAGTCAGCATGATGTCGGCATTCAACCCGATGAACACCGCCGCCAGCCCGACAAAGGAATGCAGCGCCGCCACCAGTTGCGGCATTTCGGTCATCTGTACCTTGCCGGCGATATACTGGCCCGCATAGGCCCCCGCCGCGACGCACAAAAGGATCAGCCAGCGGTTGGCGACACCATCGGCAAACCACGTGGCAAATACCGCGATACCCATGCCGACAATGCCATACCAGATCGCCCGCTTGGCGCTTTCCTGATTGCTAAGCCCGCCAAGGGACAGGATGAAAAGAACGGATGCCGCGATATATGCGGCAGAAGTCAGTCCGATACCCATTTTACCGTCCTCCCCTTAAGATTTCTGGAACATGGCAAGCATGCGCCGTGTGACCATGAATCCGCCGACAATGTTGATCGATGCGATCAGGATCGAGATGGCCGACAGGATCACCACCAGCAAGTTGCCCGACCCGACCTGCAACAACGCGCCGACAATGATGATGCCGGAAATTGCGTTGGTGACGGCCATCAGCGGCGTGTGCAACGCGTGGCTGACATTCCAGATCACCTGGAAGCCGATGAAAACGGCCAGCACGAAGACGATGAAATGCTGCATGAAACTGGCTGGCGCATAAGCCCCGACCAACAGCATCAGCGCCGCGCCAATGCCCAAAATGGTCACCTGCTGCTTGGTCTGCGCCTTGAAGGCGGCGACCTCTTCGGCGCGGATTTCCTCGGGCGTTTTTTCGCGGGTCGGCTCTTTCTTTTGTGCCGCAATCGCCTGGATCTTTGGCGGAGGCGGTGGGAAAGTGACCGCTTTTTCATGGGCGATCGTCGCGCCGCGGATCACGTCATCTTCCATGTCCTGATTGATCACACCGTCCTTTTCAGGCGTCAGATCGGACAGCATGTGACGGATGTTATTGGCATAAAGCGTCGAACTTTGCGCCGCCATCCGGCTGGGAAAATCAGTATAGCCGATGATGGTCACGCCATTGTCGGTAACGACTTTTTCATCCATCACCGTCAGTTTGCAATTGCCGCCCTTTTCCGCCGCAAGGTCAACGATGACCGAACCGGGCTTCATCGCCGCGACCATGTCTTCGGTCCACAGCTCGGGCGCGTCACGGTTGGGGATCAGCGCGGTGGTGATGACAATGTCCACCTCGGGGGCCAGTTCACGGAACTTGGCCAGTTGTGCCTCGCGGAACTCGGGGCTGGAAACGGCGGCGTAGCCACCTGTCGCGGCCCCGTCGGCCTGTTCTTCCTCGAAATCGAGGAAGACGAATTCTGCACCCATGGATTCGACCTGCTCGGCCACTTCGGGGCGCACGTCAAAGGCATAGGTGATCGCGCCCAGCGAGGTTGCCGTGCCAATCGCCGCCAGACCAGCCACGCCAGCGCCGACAATCAGCACCTTGGCGGGCGGCACCTTGCCGGCGGCGGTCACCTGACCGGTAAAGAAGCGACCAAAGTTGTTGCCCGCCTCGATAACCGCGCGGTAGCCGGCGATATTGGCCATGGAACTCAGCGCGTCCATCTTCTGCGCCCGGCTGATGCGCGGCACCATGTCCATGGCGATCACGGTGGTGCCCTTTTTGGCGACCTTTTCCATCAGCTCGGCGTTGGAACCGGGATAGAAGAAGGAAATCAGCGTCTGGCCGTTGCGCAGACGCTTGACCTCGGTGTCATTGGGCGGTCGCACCTTGGCGACCACATCGGCCGCCTTGAACAGGGCGGCGGCGGTCTTGACCACCTCGACGCCGGCATCCTTGTAGGTTGCATCGGAAAATCCCGCGGCGGCCCCGGCCCCGGTTTCGATCACGCATTCATGCCCGAGCTTTTGCAACAACAGGGCGCTGTCGGGCGTCATCGCCACGCGCGCCTCGCCTTCAAAAACCTCTTTTGGCGTTCCGATTTTCAAATTCCGTTCCTCCTGTCCGCACTGTTTTACACGCGATAGTGATCCGCCGGGCGTCACCTGCGATCTTTTGCATGTATTGCCTCTGACCTGCCCGACGTATACAAATACGTGTTAAAATCAATCCGGAGTAGCCTAAATGCGAACAGAAGTCACCACCAATAGACGCCATCAATCCCGACGTTCGTTTTTGACGCATTGTGCCGGTGCGATTGCCACCTTGAGCGCCCTCAAAACCACACCGGTTATGGCCGGAAATACCCAGACCGCGGCCGAAACCGGCCTGATGAAGCCCGATGAGGCGCACCGGGCGGCGCTGGCGGGCGAGATCATCCTGATTGACATCCGCAGACCGGACGAGTGGCAGGAAACAAGGGTTGGCGAGGGGGCGATCGGGCTGGACATGCGCGAAGAGAACTTTGTGCCGACGCTGGTGGCGCTGCGCCGTGCCAACCCAGGAAAACCGATTGCCCTGATCTGCCGCACCGGCAACCGCACCGGCTATGTCACCTCGGCGCTGGCCAAACAGGGGTTCCCCGGCCTGTTGGACGTGAACGAAGGCATGCAGGGCGGAGCAAACGGGCCGGGCTGGCTGAAACGGGGCCTGCCGACCTATGATGGAACGCTAAGCAACGTCGCGGCGCGGCGCAAGTCGCTGTTGCCCTGACCCTTTCAGATCCAGCGCCTCACCTTTCGCTCGTATTTGGCAAACACCGCCTTGAACTCGCGACGCATCCTGGCCTCTTCCGGCAGGATGAAGCGCCGCTCGATCACCCAGACGAAGATCGGGATCAGCGGCAGCGCCAACACCGCATCAAAGCGTAAGATAAGCCCGGCAAGCACCAGCGCATCACCCAGATAGATCGGGTTGCGGGTGCGGCTGAATATACCCGACTGGACCAGCGCACTGGGGGTGTTGTGGGGAATGAGAGTGGTGCGGTGTTTGCGTAATTCGGCAAAAGCCAGCGCCATCAGGACCAGGCCGCCGCCAACCAGAAGACCGCCGGCAAAATCGGCCCATGCGCCACCAAACCCGAGCCCCATTGGGTAATACCGCGCCTGAACCCAGGCCAGCATGACAAACAAGGCCAACCAGACCGGCGGAAGATCAATCCATTTCATAGCGCGCAACCCCAAGATTTTTCGCGAAAAATCTGCTCACTCCCAGTCCTGTTCCCCGGACCTGCCCCGATGCGGCCAGCTTGACTGATCCACGTAACAAGCGCCAGCCCCAGCAACACCCCGTAATGGAGCAGCGCCCGAATGCCGGTCACGCAATGGCCTGCTCTAGCCGCCCGCCAACCCGGATCATACGCACCTGGCGCGCCTCGCCGGTACGGTCGTCGCTGTCAACGAACACCCCCGACAATGTCGCTGCGCCCAAAGCCGGGGTGAACCGTCCCTTGGGCATCCCGGTGATGAAGCGGCGCATCGGCTCGGCCTTTTCCATGCCGATGACCGAGTTGTAATCGCCGCACATGCCGGCATCCGTCAGATAGCCGGTGCCACCCGGCAAAACCTGAGCGTCCGCCGTGGGCACGTGGGTGTGGGTGCCGACCACCAGACTGGAGCGCCCGTCGCAAAAATGCCCCATCGCCATCTTTTCCGAGGTCGCCTCACAATGCATGTCGACAATCACAGCCTGCGCCAACCCGCCGCGCGGGTGCGATTTCAGCACCGGTTCGATGGCGGAAAACGGATCGTCGAACGGGCGTTTCATGAACACCTGCCCCAGCACCTGCGCCACCAGAACCTTGCGCCCCCCCGGCGCGTTGAACAAACGATACCCCTTGCCGGGCGCGCCCTTGGCAAAGTTGATCGGGCGCAGGATACGTGGTTCGCTTTGGATGTATTGCATCATGTCTTTCTGGTCGAACGCGTGATCGCCCAGCGTCAGACAATCGGCCCCCGCTTCAAGCAGGGCCTTTGCGTGGCCAGTGTTCAGCCCCATGCCGCTGGTGGCGTTTTCACCATTGACCACGACAAAATCCAACCGCCATTCCTTACGCAGGCGCGGCAGGTGTTCGGTGACCGCCGCGCGCCCGGCGCGGCCCATCACATCGCCCAGAAACAATATTCTCATGGCCTTGTGTTAGGACGCTTGTTGGTCAAGAACAAGCACCGCCTTCGCCGCGCCAAAAGTTTTGCAAGACTTTCTCAAAATCATTCGAACATTTTTTTGGCGCTAACCGGTGAAGCTGAGCACATGGGCCTCGGTGACGATCATGTCCAAAGGCTGATCTGTTGGTTCCAGAGGCAGGTTGTCACTCTCCTGCGCCGCATAGGCAAAGCCGATGGCCAATGTCGGACGCACGGCGCGCAACTTTTCCAGGGTACGGTCGTAAAACCCCCCTCCATAGCCCAACCGTCCACCGTTCCGGTCAAATGCCACAAGCGGCACAATCAGTATTTCCGGGTCAAGAAAATTGTCCCGTAGCGGGATCATCGCCCCAAACGGCCCCTCCTGCATTGCCATCCCCGGCTCCCAGCGTGAAAAGGCCAGGGGTTGCCTCGGTGCGCGGATCACCGGGACGCACACCGGGCCGTGGGCCGCTGCCTCCTCCATCGCCGGGATCGGGTCGATCTCGCTGCGGATCGGCATGTACCCCGCCAGGGGCACGCCGCGATAGCCTGCCAGAACCTCGGACAGCCGCCCTGCGCAACCGTGGCCGGCCGCCATATGGGCCGCCTTGCGCCGGGCCAGGGCGACGCGGCGCACAGCCGCCTTGATCGCCGGCATGTCGGTCACATCAACACCATGCTGGCAAGGCCGAGGAAGATGAAGAACCCCATGACATCGGTCGTCGTTGTGACAAACGTGCCCGAGGCCAGCGCCGGGTCAATCCGCAGTTTGACAAGCACCACAGGCACCACCGTGCCGGCAAATCCGGCAATGATCATGTTGATGATCACTGCCGCCCCGACAACCACCCCCAACAAGGGCGAGCCGAACCAGAACAGGCCGACCATGCCCAGAACACAGGCGAACACCAGACCGTTCACAAGCCCGACAGACAACTCGCGCCGGATCACCCGCCAGGCATTTGCGCTGGTCAGATCCTTGGTCGCCAGCGCGCGCACCGCCACCGCCAGCGACTGGGTGCCGGCATTACCGCCCATCGAGGCAACAAGCGGCATCAGGATGGCCAGCGAAATGAACCGCGCAATGGTATCCTCGAACTGTGAAATCACTAGCGAGGCGCAGATCGCCGACACCATGTTCACCCCAAGCCACGGCAACCGCCGCCTGCTGGTTGCCAGCACCGTGTCCGACAAAGAGCTTTCCTCGCCGACCCCGGCCATGCGCAGGATGTCTTCTTCATGTTCCTCGTTCAGAACCGCCATCGCGTCGTCGATGGTGATCATGCCCACCAGCCGCCCTTCGCCGTCCACCACCGGGGCGGAAATCAGGTGGTACTGGTTGAACGCATAGGCCACGTCTTCTTCGTCCTGCGTGACCGGAATGACCTGAAACACATCCTCGGTGATATCCGTCAGAGGCACCTCGCGGCGCGAAGACATGATCTTGCCCAGCGTGACATTTCCGGTCGGGTGAAGCCGCGGATCAACCAGGATCACGTGATAGAACTGTTCGGGCAAAAGTGCGGATTCCCGCATGTAATCAATCGCTTCTCCGACCGTCCAATGGGCCGGTGCCATCACCACTTCACGCTGCATCAGGCGCCCGGCGGAATGTTCGGGATAGGCCAGCGCCTGTTCCACCGCCACCCGGTCGGCATCTTCCAGAACGTCGAGTATCGCCTCTTGCTGCGGCTCTTGCAGATCCTCGAGCAAATCGACCACATCGTCGCTGTCCAGATCGCGCACCGCGTCGGCCAGCACCTGGGGGCTGAGGATGTCGATGACCTTTTCCCGCAGGCTTTCATCAAGCTCGCTCAGGATTTCGCCCTCAAAGCCATGACCGTAAAGCCGGATCAGCCGCGCCCGGTCCGCCGCGTGGATCTGTTCCAGCAAGTCGGCGATGTCGGCATTGTGCAGCGGCCGCATCAATGCGGTCAGTGCTTCCCGGTCGTTGGCGTCCACGGCTGACAGGATTGCCGCAACCGCCCGACGGTCCAGCAGGTAATCCTTGCCGGTCGGGTCGGCTTCGGACTGATCTGCGGATGGGTCTGTCTGTGGTTCCATTGGCAGCCCCTTGGAGGTTGGTTGCTGGCGCGAATTGCGTTTTTGACCGGATGCGTCCTTGCCCGCAAAAAGCAGGGCGAATGGCGATGCGTTGCGGTCAGATAAAGCACAAATCCCCGGAAAGAGAAGAAGCTGCTGGTGAAAAACAATGAAAATGGCACAATTTACGACAGGACNATGGCCATCTAACCTATGGGGCAAGGTGCGCGNCACGAAAACAATTCTGAAANCAATACAGCAAACGATACGGGGAAATGCGCAGATGAGCGGTGAAATGATCCTGAAGGGGCGGGTTTTGTCCTTTTCCGGTTCGGCGTTTGACGGGGTGCCGGCGGACGCCGCCCGGCTTGATGAGGCGCTGGTTCTGGGTGGCGGCAAAATCAAGGCTGTCGGGGCAATCGCCACGGTGCGGCGGGATTATCCGCAGGCCGAGGTGGTTGATTATGCCGATCGGGTGATCGTGGCCGGGTTTGTTGATGCGCATGTGCATTATCCCCAGACCGCGATGATCGCCAGTTGGGGCAAGCGGCTGATCGATTGGCTCAACACCTATACCTTTCCCGAGGAGATGCGGTTTGGTGACCCCGCCTATGCCGGTGAAATCGCCGGTCGCTATCTGGATCTGACCCGCGCCAACGGCACCACCACCATGTGCAGTTTCTGCACCATTCACCCCGAAAGCGTCGATGCGTTTTTCACCGAGGCCCAAAGGCGCGGGCAACGGGTGGTGGCGGGCAAGACCTGCATGGATCGCAATGCCCCCGACGGTCTGCGGGACGATGCGCAATCGGCCTATGACCAAAGCCGCGCCCTGTTGCAACGCTGGCACGGGGTTGACCGGCTGAGCTATGCCATCACGCCCCGGTTTTCGCCCACCTCAACCCCCGAACAGCTAGAGGCGATGGGGGCCTTGTGGGCCGAGCACCCCGATTGCCTGATGCAGACCCATCTGAGCGAACAGACGGACGAAATTGAATGGGTCCGCTCATTGTTCCCCGATGCGCGCGATTATCTGGATACCTACGAGGCGCATGGTTTGCTGGGCGCGCGCGGGGTCTATGGCCATGCCATTCACCTTGAGACACGCGAACAGCACCGGTTGCGAGAGGTGGGGGCGGCGCTGGTGCATTGTCCGACCTCGAACATGTTCATCGGGTCGGGCTTGTTCGATATGGCCGGGCTGATGCGGGGCGGCCAGCGAATCGGGCTGGCCACCGACACCGGCGGCGGGTCGTCGTTTTCGATGCTCAGGACCATGGCGGCGGCCTATGAGGTGGCGCAGTTGCGCGGCACGGCGCTGCATCCGGCACAGTTGATGTGGCTGGCGACAGTCGGGTCGGCACAGGCGCTGCATCTGGGCGATGTGATTGGCAATATCGCGCCGGGAATGGAGGCAGATCTGGTGGTGCTGGACCTTGCGTCGACCCCGGCGATTGCCCAGCGAAGCGCGCATGCCGATGATATCTGGGAGGCGTTGTTTCCAACCATCATGATGGGTGATGACCGGGCTGTGGTTGATGTCTGGATTGGCGGCAACCGCCCTGACTGAGGCGCGTCAGGATTGCAGCGCGCGCGCTAACACGTTCTGGCGTTCGATGGTGCGTGGCAGGTCGATGGTGGTGATCTGGCCGTTGTCGACGATCTGACGGCCCTCGACAAACAGGTGTTTGACGCGCGATGGCCCGGCCAGCAACAGCGCCGCCGGATCCCAGCTGCCGGCGCTGTCGATGCCGGTCACGTCCCAAAGCGCGATATCGGCGCGTTTGCCCAGATCCAGGCGACCACAATCGGGACGGCCCAGCACGTCCGCGCCGCCGCACGTGGCGATTTCCAGCGCCTCGCGCGCGCTCATGGCATCCGCGCCGCGCGCGACCCGTTGCAGTAGCATGGACTGGCGCGCCTCGCCGATCAGGTTGCCCGAATCGTTGCTGGCCGAGCCATCGACGCCAAGGCCGACCCTGACGCCCGCGTCGCGCATCGCCCGAACCGGGGCGATGCCGCTGCCAAGGCGACAGTTCGAGCAGGGGCAATGGGCAACGCCGGTTTGCGAGCGGGCAAACAGGTCGATTTCACCTTTATCGAGTTTGACACAATGGGCATGCCAGACATCTGCGCCGGTCCACCCCAGGTCTTCGGCATACTGGCCGGGGCGGCAGCCGAATTTCTCCTGGCTATAGGCGATATCCTCGTCGTTTTCNGCCAGGTGGGTGTGCAGCATCACGCCTTTNTCACGCGCCAGCAANGCCGCATCGCGCATCAGATCGCGGCTGACGGAAAAGGGCGAACAGGGCGCAATGCCNACCCGGCACATGGACCCGTCCGAGGCGTCGTGAAAGGCGTCGATGACGCGGATTGTGTCGCTCAGGATGTTGGCCTCGGATTCGACCAGCGCATCGGGCGGCAGACCGCCGTCACTGACGCCGATGCTCATGGATCCGCGGGTCGGGTGAAACCGCAGGCCGATCTCGGCGGCGGCGGCGATGGTATCGTCCAGCCGCGCGCCGTTGGGGTAAAGATAAAGGTGGTCCGAGCTGAGCGTGCAGCCCGACAGCGCCAGTTCCGCCAGTCCGGTCAGGGCCGAGGTGAACATTTCGTCCGGACCAAAGCGTGACCAGATCGGGTACAGTGTTTGCAGCCAGCCGAACAGCAGCGCGTCCTGCCCCCCCGGCACGGCGCGGGTCAGGGTTTGAAAAAGGTGGTGATGCGTGTTCACCAGCCCTGGTGTGACGACACAGCCACGCGCATTGACCACGGTTCCGGTGCTGATGAGGTTGGAGCCGATATTGACGATCACACCGTTGCGGATCAGGATGTCAGCGCCGTGCAATTCGCGCCGCGTATCATCCATGGTCAGGATCGTATCGGCATTCTGAATGAGTATCTCGGGCATTTTTCGGNTTCTTTCACACTTCGGTCTGGCCCGCTTCGGTTTCGAAGTGTGAAGCGGTACCGACAGAAAACGGGCAAAAGGACTCGGCACCTGGGGTATGTTAGCCTAGGCGGGATATCTGCTCAACCGGTTCTGAAAGCCCCGCAGAGGCATTCAGAACCGCCGCAAAATCTCCAGAACGGTCGCGTGCAGATCGCTGTTGGCCGCCGCCAGAACCCGCCCGCCCTGATGCGCCGGGCCGCCCTGCCAGTTGCTGACAATACCGCCTGCCGCCTCGATCACCGCAATCGGACCCTGGATGTCATAGGCATTCAGCCCGGCCTCGATCACCAGATCGACCTGCCCCGCCGCCAAAAGCGCGTAAGCGTAGCAATCCATGCCATAGCGGGTCAGCTTTACCTGCCCCGAAACCGCCGCGAACCCGGCCCGTTCGGCCTCGGTGCCGACCTCGGGGAAGGTGGTGAACAGGATTGCCTGACCAAGGGTGGGCGTGCGCCGGGTGACCAGCCGGGATTTGCCCAGAGGGCCGGTCATTTCCGCCACGCCGGGACCGCCGGTAAACCGCTCGCCGGTATAGGGCTGGTCGATGATGCCCAGCACCGGGCCATCCGCCCCGGACAGGGCAATCAGCACGCCCCAGGTCGGTGTGCCGCTGATGAATCCGCGGGTGCCGTCGATCGGGTCAAGCACCCATGTGCGCCCGCTGGTGCCGGCCGTCTGGCCAAATTCCTCGCCCCAGATTGCGTCATCGGGCCGATGCCGGGCCAGAATGCCCCGCATCGCGGTTTCGGCCTCGCGATCGGCGATGGTGACCGGGTCAAACCCCCCGGCCAGCTTGTTTTCGGCCACAAGAGCAGCCTGGCGAAAATGCGGAAGGATCGCCGCACGTGCCGCGTCGGCCAGCAAATGGGCGATTTCAAGATCGGTTGGCGCAGAAGATGTCATTTCCGAGAGGTGACAGCCTGTTGCGCCAATTGCAAGTCATGCGTTGAAGATGCGCGCGCCGATCAGGCCGCGTCGCTTAGCACACGCGCCAGTTCGAACAGCCGGCGGCGCTGGTTTTCAGGCATCGAATAATAGGACCGCACCAGATCCAGCGCCTCTTTGTCACCCATCAGGTCCGCCGGAAGCATCGAGTTTTCCGCCGCATCCTTGTGGTCGTCTTCCAGGCCGTCAAAGAAAAAGCTGACCGGCACATCCAGCGCATCGGCCATATCCCAGAGCCGCGAGGCGCTGACCCGGTTGGCACCGGTTTCGTATTTCTGAATTTGCTGGAACTTGATGCCGACCTGTTCGGCCAGCTGCTGTTGGGTCATGCCAATCAGCCAGCGCCTGTGCCGTACACGTTTTCCCACATGAACGTCTACCGGATGGGTCATCAGATTCTCCCTGTTGTACTACTGATTACTGTTTTAACACCGTTGGTTTCGCCCCCCTTCTCCACCAAAAGGGTGTGAACGCCAGTTTCACGATATCCGCGATGTGGCCCAACCTCATCACGGTGGTGATATTACGGATTTTGCACTGAAACTCAAGGCGGTTGATTATCGGGCGGTGAAAAAACGCCTATGGTTGTACCTGAAAGCCGAAAGAAATTTTGGTCTGTCATNGNTTGCGCCGATGCCGGAAAATGGGCTGGGCGCATTTATCCGAACNCGCAACNGCGGTTTGACATCGGCTGGAAATTTCCGGCAAACTACGAAAAACAAAGGATTTCGTATGCGTGCTTACCAAATTGCCAGCCCCGGTGCCGCGCCGGTCCTGAACAATGTCACCCCTGCCGAGCCGGGACCGGGACAGGTCCGGTTGACCATCAAGGCCTGTGGATTGAATTTTGCCGATCTTTTGATGCAAAAGGGAACATATCAGGACATTCCCGCCACGCCGTTCACCCTTGGGCTGGAACTTTCGGGGGTGATCGAACGTCTGGGCGACTCAACGGGCACGCTGAGGGTTGGCGACCGGGTGGCGGTTTATTCCGGTCAGGGCGGGCTGGCGCAACAGGGGGTATTTGATGCCGCCCGCGTGCTTCCCCTGCCCGATGAGATGAGTTTCGAGCACGCGGCCGCCTTTCAGATCGCCTATGGCACCAGCCACGTGGCGCTGGCGCATCGCGCGCGTCTGTTGGCGGGCGAGACCCTGCTGGTGACCGGCGCGGCCGGCGGTGTCGGGCTGAGCGCGGTCGAGATAGGCAAGCTGATGGGGGCCAGGGTCATTGCCCACGCGCGCGGGGCCGATAAGCTGGCGGTGGCCAAAGCCGCCGGGGCCGACCACCTGATTGACGATTCGCAAGACCTGCGCGCCCGGGTTCTGGAACTGGGCGGCGCGGATGTGGTCTATGATGCGGTGGGGGGCGATGTGTTCCGGGCGGCATTTCGCGCCTGTCGCCCCGAGGGGCGGTTGCTGTGCATCGGCTTTGCCAGCGCGGATGTGCCGCAGGTTCCCGCCAATCACCTGATGGTCAAGAATCTGTCGGTGATCGGCTTCAATTTCGGAGCCTACCTCAAATTTCGTCCCGACGTGATAACAGACAGCCTGACAACATTGATCGGTTGGTATCAGACGGGCCGTCTGCATCCGCATATCAGCCACACATTGCCGCTGGCCCGCGTTGCGGAGGGCATGGAACTGTTACGCCAACGCAAATCCACGGGAAAGATTGTCGTCACCATGTAAGAGGTTCCGGAAGCTCTGGATGAGCTGTCGGTTTTGCGAAAATGCCCGGACCTGGCCCGAACCTGGCCCGGACGCAAGTTGTTCAGAGCCTCCTTAACATCTTCTGTTCGGTCGGATTGGAAACACTTTAGCCAACCGCCTTCAAATACGCCCCGCCAAAGCTGTCGAAGGTCTGGCGGATCAGTTTGGCCAGTTCCGTGGCGATCTCGTTTCGGCCATTGTCAGCGCCATAAAGGTTTACCATCTGCACCGGCAGGTCCGGCAGGGCACCGCCGTGGTCGATCTGCACCAGATGTGGAGGTTCGGTCCCCTCAAGCATCGCGTGGATCGCCAGATCGGCGGCCACCGTCGCCTCGATCGTCCGGTCGCTTTCGGTTTCCACCACCATGTCCCAGGATGTGCCGGCCGCATTCAGCGCCGACATAACCTTGGGGCGAAACAGGCAATGCCGGCCAAAGGCCAGCCGCAGGGGCCGTTGACGCCAGGCCGAGCCGTTCGGCGCGCCGATCCAGCGCAACGGCAGTTGCGCGATCGTCTCGCACCCGTCGCCCCTGCCCGATTCCGTGGTCAGGATCAGATCGCACTCGCCGCGACCGAACTGCTCTTTCAGGGAACGGGTGAAGGACGACACCAGCTGGACCTTGACCCGGGGGTAAGACGCATTGAACCGCTGAAGCACCCGCGGGATCAGCGGATAGACGATGTCATGCGGCACCCCCAGCACCACCTCGCCTTCGAACGCCTGATGGGTCAGCCGGCCGATCACCTCGTCATTCAGCGCCACCATGCGCCGGGCGTAAGCCAGCAACTGATCGCCCGAGGCGGTCAGCGCAATGGTGCGCCCGGACCGGTCAAGCAATTCCAGACCCAACAGTTCCTCAAGCCGCTTGAGCTGCATCGACACCGCCGATTGCGTCAGATGCAGGAACCCCGCCGCCCGCGTGACGCCGCCAGTGTCGGCCACCGCCACAAAAGACCGCAGCGTTGTTATGTCGAGGTTTCTCATCATCACAATCCCTGATGGTTGATCGCACAAACATTCGTTTTCAAAATGAAACATACTTCGCCATATACATCAAGGAAATTGATTGAAGCAAAGCAAACCATCACAAACCCCGGAAAGGACAATAGCCATGACCATGATCTCCGTAAACAGCACCGCCCCCTGCACGCCGACCCTGTCCCGTTTTTCAGTACTTGCCACCATCACACGGCTTCACGGCATCCGGCGGCAGCGTCAGACATTGAAGGCGCTGGACAGTGCAATGCTGCGCGATATTGGCGTCTCGCGCGCGCAGGCTGACGCCGAGGCAAACCGCCCGATCTGGGACGCGCCCGCCAACTGGCGCTGCTGATCCGCAACTGCCCGGCNTGGCNGGCTGACGGCATCAAGCTGAATGACCTTGTNCCCACGATTGGCGGGCTGCAACCAATGCAGCCCGCCTTTTGTTGCATTTACAGCAATTTCCATCNGGAAGTACTTGAAAACATCTCTCTTTCCTCCGATATTAACCGGGACTGCCACCAAGCCCCCTTGGTGGCCCAAATGGTTCAATTGGAGACTTTAANATGGCTGAGTTTGACACAATCGGAACGGCGACGGGCACCCGCGCTGCACAGATTGACGTAGGGCTGCGCGCCCATATGAATAAGGTTTATGCCACCATGTCGATCGGCATGCTGATCACGGCGCTGGCCGCCTGGGCGATTTCGGGGCTGGCGGTGACGGCTGTTCCCAATGCCTATCCGGTGGGCGCGGACCGGTATCTGACCGACTTTGGTGTCACCATCTATACCTCTGGCCTGCGCTGGGTCATCATGTTTGCGCCTCTGGCGTTTGTGTTTGGTCTGAGTTCGATGATCAACAAGATGTCCGCCGCCACGGCGCAGCTGGTGTTTTACGCCTTTGCCGCGGTGATGGGCCTGTCGCTGAGCTCGATCTTTCTTGTCTATACCGCGACCTCGATCACCCAGGTCTTCCTGATCACCTCGATCGCCTTTGCCGGCCTGTCACTGTACGGCTATACCACCAAGAAGGATCTGTCCGGCATGGGCACCTTCCTGATGATGGGGGTGATTGGCCTGATCGTGGCGATGGTGATCAACATCTTCCTGCAATCGCCGGCGATCATGTTTGCAATCTCGGCCATTGGTGTGCTGATCTTTGCCGGTCTCACCGCTTATGACACGCAAAAGATCAAGACGACCTACTTGCAGATGGCCCATTCCGGCGATCAGGAATGGCTGGGCAAGGCGGCGATCATGGGCGCGCTGGCGCTGTATCTGGACTTTATCAACATGTTCATCTTCCTGCTGCAACTGTTTGGCAACCGGAACTGATTTGAATCTGACTTACCTTTGGAAAGGGCCGGTCCTTGCGACCGGCCCTTTTGTTTTGGGGATACAAGTGCTGAAACACGCCCCAATTGCGAACTCTTTCAGAACCACATAGCCGGGGCCCGGATGTCCAAACCACCAAACGCACGGAACCTCGCCAACGGGGCTTATGTCAATGTGCCGCCTGTTCGCCAGTTGAACGATGGAGTCGGGCGGGTTGAACTACTGCGCAAGTTCCTGTTCAAGCGTCCTGCCGCCGTCCTGCCCACAGGGGCCATTCCGGTGCACCCGATTGCGCCCGCCGACCTTGAAACCCGGCGTGACAGCGAGGAAACCCATCTTTACCGCATTGGCCATTCCACCATCCTGATGAAATTCGGGCGCGACTACTGGATCACCGATCCGGTGTTCAGCGCCCGCGTCTCGCCCAGCCAGTGGTTCGGTCCGAAGCGGTTTCACCCACCACCGCTGGCAATCGGCGATTTGCCAAAGATCAAGGCAGTGGTGATTTCGCACAATCATTATGACCATCTGGACCGCGCGGCGATCCGGGCTCTGGTGCCTTCGGTTGAACGGTTCATCGTCCCGCTTGGCGTGGCGCGATACCTGCGGCGATGGGGTGTGAAGGCGCACCAGATTGTCGAACTGGACTGGTGGCAAAGCCATCGCTGGGCCGGGGTCGAGGTTACGGCGACGCCATCACAACATTTTTCCGGGCGTGGCCTGCGCGACAGAAACAAATCGCTCTGGGCGTCATTTGTGTTTCAGTATGGCGGGCAGCGTGTTTTTTTTGGCTCGGATTCCGGGTATTTCGACGGGTTCAAACAGATCGCCGACAGGTTTGGCGGGTTCGATATCACCATGCTGGAATCCGGGGCCTATGATACGGCCTGGCCCAATGTGCATATGACCCCCGAACAATGTGTGCAGGCGCACGAGGATCTGGGCGGCGGGGTTTTGATGCCAATCCACAACGCCACCTTCAGCCTGGCGTTTCATCCGTGGAAAGAGCCGCTGGACCGGTTGGCGGCGCAGGCAAGAAAACGTGGGCACGTCCTGTTAACGCCCCATATCGGCGAACAGGTTGTCGTCGGCGCGCCGGTCATCGCCAACCCGTGGTGGGCGGGCATAATCTGACAGGCCAACGAATGAATGGTACTTGCGGCACAAAAAAAGGCCACGCGGCTGGCGTGACCCTTTTGAGGTTCTTCAGTGTCGAAAGGCTTACTTGATCTTGCCTTCTTTATACTCGACATGCTTGCGAACCACCGGGTCGTATTTACGCACGACCATCTTTTCGGTCATGGTACGCGCGTTTTTCTTGGTCACATAAAAGTGGCCCGTGTCGGCGGTCGAATTCAGGCGGATCTTGATTGTGGTTGGCTTCGCCATTGCTATTCTCCTGCGCCGGGCGCTTATGGCCCGTGAAATCCTTTGTGAAGCCTGCTTTTAGTGGCTTGAGGCCCAGAGTCAACTGCATTCTCGTCGCCCTTATTGTCGCCAGTCAAAACCATATGCGCGGAGGGCCTGTAAGCCGGATTTTGTTCAGGGGTTGCCCCCGTCGATGACCATTCCTCTACGGAGCCTGTTACCAGACACCTCTAGCTGCCAACCCGACCCCCCCTGGTCAAAACGTACCTTGCGGGCGGTATCCCGCAAGCGGGACCAGCCCCGCGCGGGGGTCCTATTTGGCATTGCTCCCGGTGGGGCTTGCCGTGCCGCCCCTGTTGCCAGCGGCGCGGTGGGCTCTTACCCCACCGTTTCATCCTTACCGTGCATGCACGGCGGTTTGTTTTCTGTGGCGCTCTCCGTCGGGTTGCCCCGCCCGGGCGTTACCCGGCACCGTTGTTTTGTGGAGTCCGGACTTTCCTCGGGGCATGAATGCCCCGCGGCCATCCGGCCCTCCGCGCAAGGGGCATGTGGCATCTCATCGGGTGCCGGTCAATCCCTGACGCTGGCCAATGTGGCGATCCCTTGCTAGCGTGGTCGGACAAAAGCTCGCAAAAGCGCGATATTTCAGGGAGAATTGACATGACCAAGACAATGCTGGGCCGCAGAGCCCTGATGATCGCGGCGGCCGCGACGTTCNGATTTTCCACACCGGTCTNGGCCGACGGGCATAAGGTGCTGGACAGCATCCATTTTCTGATCCCCGGCGGCGGTTGGGACGGCACGGCGCGCGGCACCGGCGAGGCGCTGAGCAAAGCCGGTCTGATCGGCAGCGCCAGCTAAGAAAACAAATCCGGCGGCGATGGAGGCCGCTGGCAAGGATGCGTTGGGCGTCAAATACATCCCCTATGACGCGGGCGGCAAAGCCATGGCAGCACTGCTGTCGGGCGAGATCGCCGCCCTTTCCACCGGCTTCTCCGAGGCGGTCGATCTGGCCAATGCCGGCGAGGTGAAGATCATTGGCGTGACGTCGGACGCACGGGTGGATGCGTTTCCCGACGCGCCGACCATGAAGGAACAGGGCATCGACACGACCTTTGTCAACTGGCGCGGGTTCTTTGCCGCCCCTGGCCTGCCCGAGGCGGATCTGGCGGCCTATCAGAGTGCAATTTCAGCGATGTATGACACCCCGGAATGGGAAGCGGTGCGCGCCCGCAACGGGTGGGTCAACATCCACAATTCGGGCGATGATTTCCGCAGCTTCCTTGAGGGTCAGGAAAAAGTCATTGGCGATTTGATGAAAAAGCTCGGCTTTTTGTAAGCGTTTCGCGGCGCGTGTGTGACAACCCACGCGCCCAGACCCTTCCCCGGACACCGGAGACCACAGATGGCGCTGGATCGCCCTGATCTTCCTCGGGATCTCGCTGGCCTATGGCTATGCGGCCTGGTTCACCATGGATGCGGGCCTGCCGCCGTTCATGCAGCGCAACCCGATCTGGCCCAGCACCTTTCCCAAGATACTGGCGGTTCTGGCGGTACTGACCTCGCTGATTGTTCTGCTGGGGCTGGAAAAACCGGCGCGGGACAAAAAACAACCCGACATGGATTACCGCCGTCTGGGCGATTACCACATTGGCCAGGCCGCGACCCTGTTGGCGCTGATGGTGGGCTATGCGTTGTTGCTGCGCCCGGCCGGGTTCCTGTTCTCGACCGCCGGTTTTCTGATCACCGGTGCGGCCATTCTGGGTGAGCGGCGGTTTCATGTGCTGATCCCGGTCGTCGCGGCGGCCACCGGCGTGGTCTGGTATCTGGTGCAGGTGGTGCTGGGCATCTTCCTGCGCCCATGGCCGTTTTTCATGGGATAGGAGCAACAAATGCTGGAAGGTATCCTGATCGGTCTGGGCACGGCCTTGTCGCTGACCAACATCGCGATGGTGATTGGCGGCTGCCTGATCGGCACGTTCATCGGCATGTTGCCGGGGCTGGGGCCGATGTCGATCATCGCCATCATGATCCCGGTGGCGATTTCCATCGGCGATCCGTCCACCGCCCTTATTCTGCTGGCCGGCGTGTATTATGGCGCGATATTCGGCGGCTCTACCTCGTCGATCCTGCTGAACGCGCCCGGAGTGGCCGGCACCGTCGCCACCAGTTTCGACGGCTACCCGATGGCGCGGGCCGGCAAGGCGGGTAAGGCGCTGACCATTGCCGCGATCGCGTCATTTGCCGGGGGCACCATCGGCGCGGTGCTGTTGATGGTGTTTGCGCCGATGCTGTCATCCGTCGCCCTGCTGTTTCATTCAGCCGAGTATTTCGCGCTGATGGTGGTGGGCCTGTCGGCGATTGCCGCCTTTGCCGGCACCGGTCAGGTGGGCAAGGCGATCCTGATGACATTAGTCGGACTGATGATGGCCGCGGTTGGTGAAGGCGCGCTGTACAATCTGCCGCGCTTCACCATGGGGCTGATGGACCTGCAATCGGGGTTCAGTTTCATCACCCTGGCCACGGCGATGTTCGCCCTGCCCGAGGCGTTGTTTCTGGTGATGAATCCCGCCCGGTCCGCCAGCGGCAGCAGCGGCAAGATCAGCGACCTGCGTATCACCCGCGATGAGGCCCGCGCCATCGCGCCGGTCATTGGCCGTCAGTCGTTGCAGGGCTTCTTTATCGGCGTGCTGCCCGGTGCGGGGGCGACGATTGCCTCGTTTCTGGGCTATGCGGTGGAGCGCAATATCGCCCCCAAGTCGGAACAGGCAGAGTTCGGTCATGGCTCGATCAAGGGGCTTGCGGCCCCCGAAACCGCCAACAACGCCGCCTGTACCGGGTCGTTTGTGCCACTTTTGACGCTGGGCATTCCGGGGTCGGGCACCACGGCGATTCTGTTGGGGGCGTTGATTGCGCTGAATGTCAGCCCGGGACCAAGGCTGATGATCGACAATCCCCAGATCTTCTGGTCGGTGATCATTTCGATGTATATCGGTAATCTGGTGCTGCTGGTGCTGAACCTGCCGCTGATCCCCTATATTGCCAAAATCCTTGCTGTTCCAAGCACTTACCTTATCCCGTTCATCCTGTTCTTTACCCTGATGGGGGCCTATATCGGCCAGAACAATGTCACCGAACTGTTGATCCTGGTGGGGATGGGTGTGGCGGCAACGGTGCTGCGCTTTGCCGACTATCCGCTGGCCCCTTTGTTGATCGGGTTCATCCTGGGGCGGATGCTGGAGGATAATTTCGCCCGTTCAATGCAGCTTTATGACGGGATCGGTTTTGTGGCCGAGCGGCCCATGACCATGGGGTTGCTGTTGGTGGCACTGGCGCTGGTGCTGCTGCCGGGGCTGCGGGCATACCGGGCGAGGCTACGCAATGTGGCGGATGGGGATTAAGGCGCTTCGCGTTCAATTTGGATCAGTGTATCACTTTGCCGGCGAGGCCGCGTTTTGTGAAACAAACGCATTCGCCGGGCAAAGTGATTCATTATGAACGCGAAACGCTTTAAGCCTTTGGCAAGGCGGCAAGGTCCGCGCCGCTCAACGGTCCCTGCCCCCAGGGGCGAAACCGCAACCGCACGGCATCCAGCAGCGCCTCGTCGCTGACGTGTGCGGTGAATCCGGCGTCACACGCAAGGGCGCGAAACCGCTCCATATCAGGGGCTTGCGGTGCATCGCGACCAGACCCACGCGCCAACCCCTGTTGCGCCAGCCGCGCCCAGTCGAACCGCGGGCCGGGGTCGCATTTACGCCCCGGTGCCATGTCGGAATGGCCAATCACCGCCGCCGGCCCAATGGCCCAGCGCGCCATGATTTCAGGCAATACCGCTTCCAGCGCGCGCATCTGCGGATCGCCAAAAGGATGGTCACCGCGATTGTCCAGCTCGATGCCGATCGAACGCGAGTTGATGTCATCCTGCCCGGCCCATCGCCCTGCCCCGGCGTGCCAGGCGCGCATGTCTTCGTGGATCATCTGCCAGATCGTACCATCCGCGCCGATCAGATAATGCGCCGATACCTCGACGTCGGGGTCACACAGCCGGGCCAGGGCCGCTTTGGCAGTGTCCATGGCCGTGTAGTGCAAAACAATCAGGGTCGGCACCAGCCCATCCCGGCGCGGCCCGAAATTGGGCGAAGCATGCCAGATGGCGGGCATGGGTTCAGTTCCTGGCGGCCTGTCGGAACGGGGTGGGATCCCAGGTGCAGGCGTAGCCGTCGCCATCCGGGTCCAGCCCCTTGCGGTCTTTTTGCGGACCGCCATTGGACAGGAATTCGATCTGCGCCTGATCCGGCGAGGGGAAGCGCGCGCAATTGCGCGCCGCCTTGGCCGAGCCGTTGAACCCCGAGCGGGAATAGACCCGCGCGCCGCGCGGATTGCTGGTGTTCAGGGCGTATTGGACGATGTTGGGCGACGAACCGCCCGTGCGGGTGGGCAAGGCGGTGGGCTGAACCACCTGATATTGCGAACGATTTTGGGCGATCCTCTCGGCGTCGCTGGAAATGGACTGGCGGTCGGACACGGCACCAAAGTCGTTTTCATCCGATATGCCGGCGTGGCTTTGCGGGGCTGGGTTGGAGGGGCTGGCCTGAAGCGGTGCCTGCCCGGAATTGGCATTTGCCGCCGCCAGGGCCGCTGCGGTTTCCGCCGCGATATCATCAGAGGTTTCGATGCCGGACCCGGCGGTCGTCTGTGGCAAAGGCTGGGCTGCCACGGCTGTCGGGATGGCAACCGGCGTGCCGGATGTTGTCGGCGAAGACGGGTTCAAACCCGCGGGCTCACTGGATAAAACACCCGGTACCGCCAGCGGTTGACCGGTGACAAGGGCGGCCTCGCGGGCGCGCTGGGCCTCAAGGGAATTGTCAAAACCGATGCCCTCCCCGCTGTCGGGGATGGATGGGGAACAGGCCGTCAGAAGACCCATGATCAGGGCTGAAGTGAGTATGCGCATAAGGCTGTCCTGCTGCTCTTTTGTTTTTCTTGAGCGCTAGATTACCACCATTTGCCCGGTTTGGCCACAAATCCGGCCGCCGTTTCCAAAGCCTGGGCACAATTTAGCAGATCACCCTCCTGCCAGGGCCGCCCGATCAGTTGCAGACCCAGCGGCAATCCCTGTTTGTCCAGCCCCGCAGGCACCGAGACGCCCGGCAATCCGGCCAGGTTCACGGTCACGGTGAACACATCGTTCAGATACATCTGGATCGGGTCGGCCTGCCCCATTTCGCCCAAACCAAACGCCGCAGACGGCGTGGCCGGGGTCAGGATTGCGTCGATACCGGCGGCGAACACATCCTCAAAGTCGCGCTTGATCAGGGTGCGGACCCGGCGCGCGCGGTTGTAATAGGCGTCATAAAAGCCCGCCGACAACACATAGGTGCCGATCATCACCCGGCGCTGAACCTCGTGGCCAAAGCCTTCGGCGCGGGTTTTCTCGTACATTTCGGTTATGCCGTCACCCGCGTCCAGCGTCGCGCGGTGGCCATAGCGCACACCGTCATAACGCGCCAGGTTGGACGAGGCTTCGGCCGGGGCGATCACATAATAGGCCGGCAGGGCGTATTTGGTATGCGGCAGTGAGATGTCGATTATTTCCGCCCCGGAATCGCGCAGCATGTCAGCCCCGTCGGCCCACAGCTTTTCGATCTCATCCGGCATGCCGTCCATGCGGTATTCCTTTGGAATACCTATCTTTTTGCCGCGAATGTCACCGGTCAGCATGGCCTCGAAATCCGGCACGGCCAGATCGGCGCTGGTGCTGTCCTTGGGGTCGTGCCCGGCCATCGCGCCCAGCATGATCGCCGCGTCACGCACCGATTTGGTCATCGGCCCGGCCTGATCCAGCGACGAGGCAAACGCCACAACGCCCCAGCGCGAACAACGCCCGTAGGTCGGTTTGACGCCGATAATGCCGGTAAAGGCCGCCGGCTGGCGGATCGACCCGCCGGTATCGG
>JGI24025J20009_10000902_pt1 | contig 22956 bp, 37 predicted proteins | sample Cruoilmetagenom3_FD_20009 | JGI IMG/M metagenome (IMG submission 20009) | reverse complement strand
TTCCCATATATGCACTAATACCCCTGTTATGGTGGGCAGGTGGTAAGGTGGCAACCCCATTACGAAGTGACACCACGGGTAGCTTCTAATGAGAGTCCTACGGAGTATTAGTGCCATGACCATGGCAACAATGATTCCGATGATGTACGTTGAGAAAACCACGAAGCCTGCCTGAGCCGTGAAAGAGGTGCCCGCCAGTGCATATAGGTAGGTAGCCTGGCAGCGCAGGACATAAACTGATTAATCAAGATAGTGGTCAGCCCGTCCCTGGAATTCTCTATAGTACGGGTAGCCTCGGGGGGAAGAACTCTGGGGCAAGGCAAAACACCCCTAGAGACGAACATCACCACAATTGCCAGGTTTGCCCAGATTGGAGCTCCCACTCCACCAATTATCATCAGGATACCTGCCGCTCTTCTCATACTACTCGCTTGTGGCTCTGGAGTTTGCGCTATAACTGCTCTGTCCGAATTCCAAGACACGATACCAATCAGGCCTACCAAAAATTAGTATTATGTCCCCAGAATACCGATGAATCAAGCTCTGTCGAGGTTTCATGCGGACTAATATTATGCCATTGCCTTTTTGTTATGTTTCTTCTATGATTCCAACAGTATAAGGAAATGGCTCACCACGGCACTCTCCGGGTGTAGCGTGCCAGATGCATCCCGGTGGAGATGAGTCCGATATGGCTGAAGGCCTGTGGATAATTTCCTAGGAATTCTCCAGAGGAAGGCTTTACCTGTTCAGACAGTAGTTCTATGCTGTTAGCACGCGCTCACAGCGAATCATACAGACTCACTGCTTCATCAAGACGTCCTTGTCTAGCCAGGTTTTCTACCAACCAGAAGCTGCAGATAAGGAAAGCCCCTTCGTCTCCGGGCAAGCCGTCTGGGGACTCGTCCGGTGTGTAACGGTAGAGGAGGCCCTTACCGGCACCGAGACGATTGACTATGGCATCGGTGGACGCTAACATTTTAGGGTGATCAGCCGGAATTACCCGTCGAAGAGGAAGTGCTAACACGCTGGCGTCCAATCCTCCGCCTCCCAGGTACTGGGTAAGCGAATTACTTTCTTCACTCCAGGCGTCTTCTAGGGTGATTTCCTGGATCTTCTTAGCCGCGGCCACAAGGATTCATCTATCAGTCCTCCACGCCGTGCCCACTGAAACGCACAATCAATGATTTCACCGTATACATCATGCCGGCGCTGGTTGTCAGCCGCGTTGCCCCAACGTATCGGACGCGAATGGCGGTAGCCCTCTAATGTTGGGTCTTCCCGTTCCGGCTGCGGTGGTTCCCCATCAAGATTATACAATACGTGTGGGCGACTACTATCTTGGTCCAAAATATCCAAGATCCAGCCCAGAAAATGCTGGGCCTCTTTAGTTAAACCGACTCGGTTAAGGGCATAGACAGAGAAGGCGGCGTCACGAACCCAGGCATAACGGTAATCCCAGTTACGCGGTCCGCCGACGGCCTCTGGTAACGAGGATGTAGGTGCGGCTACCATAGCCCCACTTGACGTGTAATCCATCATCTTTAAAGTGATAGCGGAGCGGCGCACCATTCTAATCTGTGGCCCTTTGTAGCAAAAAATGCTGTAGCCAATGTCTCCACGCATGCATAGTGTTATTGAGCAGAAATTCTCCCTCTTCAGGGAGATGGCGGTATTCGCCACCACCCCAGCGTAAGACAAGCTGGAGACGCTGTCGTTCTCCTAAATCGGGTGTGGTTTGTGAACCATCCAGTGGTTGGCTGCAGAAAAGTCAGAGAGCTATGCCGGGACGGGAGGGATATAGAATTGACAAACCTCCAACATGAGGCTTTGGATGGCCACCCTTGTGAGGTAACATCTCAATACAAGGACGCACCTGCCCGTGTAATATCTCCACAAGCCTCAATAGCTCGCTGTGCCCTGCCGAGGTATCCTCGGATAAATCAATACCGGAACGAAGTGTTAAGGCATCGGTGAGTCTCACAGTACCCGTATGACTCCGCATCTCTGTAACAAGAACTCCTGTATGGGGGTGGTAGTATTGCCGGGATTCTACGAGACCCTCCGGCGCCACAGCAAAGTATTCTCCCTTGGAGGCATCAAGAATGCGGCAAAATAGCGGAGGGGAATGGAAACGGGGAATGCATAGCCAGACGGCAGCCCCGTCGCGGCCAATTAACGCCGCTGTTGTACCATCGCCGATAAGTCCATGGGCACTGATGGGAAGATATCCAGCCGTGTACTTAACCGGGGTGAAAGAAGGCACTATATCGCTTGTCATCTTACTACTCCACTTTATAAGCCTGCTCGACTCTAATTACATCANTATAGTATCACACAGCCACCACTACCTGTTCAAATTCTCTATGAGAGCACAGCTTTGCCGGTAACAGAGTTAAGCCCCCTGTTTCCAAAATTAGACTTCAAAACAGGGGGCGGTTCTGTCATTGGTAGCGCATACCGGATTCGAACCGGTGATCTCCTCCTTGAGAGGGAGGTGTCCTAGGCCTCTAGACGAATGCGCCACACTGGCTGGGGATCCAGGATTCGAACCTGGCCTAACTGATCCAGAGTCAGCCGTCCTACCGCTAGACTAATCCCCAGCAGATTAATAGTATAGCTGTTTCTCTTGTCTGGGGCAATGAAAGAAGACTCCAAGAACAGCCACACGCTGCCGATTGCTTAGTCGCAGAACAGTTAGCGCTTGGTGTATTGTGGTGCCTTGCGAGCTCGTTTGAGTCCGTATTTTTTGCGTTCTTTGATTCTGGCATCCCGGGTAAGCAGGCCCTCTTTACGTAACATGGGCTTAAGTAGCTCGTTCTCTTTGGCGAGAGCTCGAGCAATGCCATGGCGAATGGCTCCAGCCCACCCAGTGAGACCACCGCCATTCACTTTCACCGTGACACGGAATTTGCCCATGGTGTCGGTGGCCAGCAAAGGATGTTCAATCATACGGCGATACTCGGGGCGAGTGAAAACTTCCTGGTAAGGCTTGTCATTGACAATTATCTCCCCCTCGCCGGGGAAAAGCCTGACCTGGGCTATAGCGCACTTGCGTTTACCTGTTCCCCAAACGTAACTTTCCTCGCTCATAAGTTATCACCCTTCCTTTGGTAATGTTTCACTTTCTTCGTTCTCGGTTGTTCGCAGTCCTGCGCTCCGCTCGTGGCGACGAGTGGAGATTTGAGCCTGGTGAGGATGCTCATTTCCAGGATAAACCTTCAGTTTCTTAAACATGGCTCTGCCTAAACTATTATGAGGTAACATCCCTTTGACCGCAAGTTCAATCACACGGACAGGGTCTTTACTAAGTAGTTCCTCAAAGCTTCGGCTCTTTAAGCCGCCGGGGTAACCTGAGTGTCTATAGTAAAACTTTTGTTCTGCTTTCTTGCCAGTTACCTTCACTTTGGCAGCATTAATTACCACAACATAATCACCGGTATCAATATGAGGGGCGTAAATCGGCTTATGCTTGCCCATAAGTAAACTGGCTACCTGTGTCACCATCCTCCCCAGAGTTTTGTCCGTAGCATCAATCACCAGCCACTCTCGCTCGATATCTTTCGCTTTAGGGCTATAAGTTTTCATCTCTTTCGATAAACTCAGTACAGGTCTAGCTTCCTAAGGGCGCAGGATAATTGACATTCATAAGGCATAAGCCACACGCAGGAGCCACAGGACCAGCTAAACCTAAACTCCTCGCCTCCATTATATCACGAAATTCTTTGATGCCTATCTTACTCAGGCCTAACCTGATTAAAAGACCTACCGTACTGCGTATCTGGTGAGGCAGAAAGGCATTAGCCACGATATGGAAGATGGCAAACCTCTCCCCCGGTATCAAGTACGGGGCAAGCTTATTCTTCTCTCTTGAAGGAAGGGGGCAGGTGAGGGTGTCAATTCCCGCTTCATAAACATTACGCAGTGTGCTCCTGCTGTCGTCTAAAGAACTGGCAAAGGAGGCAAAATCATGCTCACCCAGGAGAAGCTGGCAGGCCTCGTTCATCACCTGTATGTCTAGCGGTTTGGGCACCAGTAAAGTGAATCTCCGGCTAAACGGCGATCGAGTGTTGCTATTCAAAATATAATAATGATATTCCCGGCTCAGAGCATCGCGTCGGACATTAAAATCATCGCTAGCCCTGTAAGCTGCTTTGACTGTGATGTCTCCAGGTAAATAATAATTTAGTGCTTTAACCAGCGTCATGGTATCTAATGTGGATTTGGCCCGGAAGCTCACCACTTGTCCCTTGGCATGCACACCGGCATCAGTTCTGCTAGCTGCCATGGCCCGGCTGCTTTGCCCGCAAAATCGCCTTATAGCTTGCTCAAGCTCACTTTGAATGGTGGGCAAGCCAACTTGCCACTGAAAGCCATGATATTGTGTGCCGTCATATTCTATAAGCAAAATAAACTTACTTGACCAGTTCAATTTGAACCATAGGTGCGTTATCACCAAGGCGGGGTCCCAGCTTTAGCAATCTTGTATAACCCCCGTTACGGTCGGCATAACCCGGAGCAATTTCGGTAAATAACTTGTCAACCACTTTTTTGTCAGTAATAAAAGCTAAGGCTTCCCGCCTCGAGGCAAGGCTGCCATCCTTACCTAAAGTAATCATCTTTTCCACTAAACTGCGAACCTCCTTAGCCTTAGCTGCAGTGGTGGTGATTTTTTCGTAGGCCAGGAGTGCGGTAGCTTGATTTCGGTATAACGCCCACCTGGGCTCTGTCGCCCTACTTAGTTTCCGTCCTGCTAACTTGTGTCTCATTCCTTTTTCTTATCAGGAACAGGAAGGCCTAGTTTTGCCATTAGCTCTTCTACTTCGGCGCGAGATTTTGCTCCTAGACCAGGCAACGGTGGCAAACCGTCCCTACTTTTCTCTATCAATTGTCCCAGAGTGAAAATGGCCGCTCTCCTCAAACTATTATAGGAGCGAGTTGATAAATTTAGTTCTTCCAGAGGGGTATCATATTGCTTGGGCACAATGGACAATTCTTTAGCCATGGGAACTTCGAGGTCTCTGAAGGAAGAAAACTGATTAATTAAGATGTTAGCACTTTGACTGAGTGCCTCCCAGGGAAAAATAGTAGCGTCGGTCCAAATTTCCAGGATGAGCTTTTCTGGGCTTCCCTCCTGGCCAGGCCTGATGGGTTCTACAGAAAAGTTCACCTTCCGCACCGGGGCGAAGATGGCATCTATTGGCAGTGCTCCCACAGGTAAACCGTCAGCCGATTTAGCCGGCCCATAACCTTTCCCTAGCTCCACGTTAAGTTCAACGTACAGCTTGGCTTGGGGAGAGTCCAGAGCAGCTAAATGAAGTTCAGGGTTGGCAATCCGAAAATCAGCCGATGGTTTAATATCACCGGCACAGACCTTGCCTTCCCCCTCTGCTTCCAAGGTCAACCGCCCGGCCTGACGAGAAAGAGGACAGAGGCTCAATTTCTTGATATTCATTAAGAACTCCATAGCATCTTCTTTAACATAAGGGATTGGAGAGAATTCATGGTGAATTCCTTCGATCCTGACCCATGTTACCGCAGCGCCAGGCAGAGAATTGAGAAGCACACGCCGCAAGGTATTGCCTAAGGTGGTACCAAAACCCGGCTCCAGAGGTTCACCGAGAAAACGACCATAATTCTTGGTGCCTTCAACACAAGTTACTGTGGGGATAGACAATACGGGCATAGTTCACCTCGAGTAATATTCAACAATAGCTTTCGCATTAAATACAGCTTCAATATCGTCCTTGCCAGGCAGATTTAACACTCTACCTGTCATGCTTTCTTTGTCCAGGCTTAACCAGCTGGGGACAAATTTTTCCTCAATCTCCTCAGCTATTCTTTTATAATATTCTGTTTTTGTGCTGGCATCCCGCCACTTTATAACGTCTGCCGATTTCACCAGAAAGGAAGGGATATCGGTTTTGCGACCATTGACAACTATGTGACCGTGCCGAACTATTTGCCTGGCTTGGGCACGTGAATCAGCAAAGCCCAGGCGATACACTGCATTATCTAATCTCCGCTCCAACAATATAAGAAAGTTGTCTCCAGTGGTACCAGGGCCCTTTTTGGCCTCGCCGAAAAACCTGCGAAATTGTCGCTCGAGGACACCGTAGGAAAAGCGAACCTTTTGCTTTTCACGCAATTGAAGTCCGCGGTCGGAAATTCTGCTGCGCCTTCGAGACAGAGGACGCCCCCCGGGAGGAACATTTCTTTTCTCCAAAGGACATTTAGGGGTGGAACACCTCTCGCCTTTGAGCATCAACTTGACTTCGAAGCGGCGACATAGGCGACAAGACGGGCCTGTGTAACGCGCCATTTTATACTCTTCTCCTTCCTCGCGGACGGCAGCCGTCATGGGGAATAGGAGTCACGTCTCTGATAGCTGTGACGGTAATGCCGGAAGCTTGTAAAGCGCGAATAGCTGCTTCTCGCCCACTACCCGGACCTTTAATATACACCTCGACTCGGCGCATGCCATCACTCATTGCTCGGCGTGCTGCATCTCTGGCGGCTAGTTGGGCAGCGTAAGGGGTGCCTTTCCTGGAACCCTTGAATCCTGCAAGACCAGAACTCCCCCAGGCAATAACATCACCTTGCATATCGGTAATGGTAATGGTCGTGTTATTGAAAGTGGATTGGATATAAGCCTTGCCTTCGCTGACCTTTTTATGGGTTTTACGAATTCTCTTCCTCTTTGGCATTTGTTGAAAATAAGTTCCTTACTTTTTAGCTATGCCCCGTCTTTGCCCTCGCCCTGCCACTGTTTTCCTTGACCCTCTTTTAGTTCGGGCGTTTGTGCGGGTTCTCTGTCCATGAACTGGTAACCTCATGCGGTGTCTTATGCCTCGATAACAACTAATTTCAATAAGCCGCTTTATATTAGATTGAACCTCTCGCCTAAGTTCACCTTCCACCTTATACTGTTTGCCAACGACGTCTCGAATCTGGCCAACCTGTTCCTCGCTAAGTTCCTTAACTCTAATACCGGGATCGATACCAGTGGCAGCCAGAATGTGCTGGCTTGATGTAGCACCAATGCCATAAATGTTCTGCAAGGCTATCCCGATTGGCTTATCTTTAGGAAGGTCTACACCGACAATGCGTGCCATTACTTATCCTTCAATTTCTAATATTTAACCTCTAAATTCCAAATTCGTCACTATTCACCATAATGTCATTTTGAGGGAGAAATTCGGTTTTGCTCAGTGTAACACTCCGCGACCGAAGCATATCCTGAGCCCTGTCGAAGGAAATCTCAATGACCCTGCGCTTCGCTCAGGGCGCCATAAGGAGGCTGTATGGTTACCCAAATTCAAAACAGTTTTGATAATTTGATATTGTTTACAATTTCGATTTGTGTGCTTAGGATTGTGCATTTTATCCCTGCCTCTGTTTGTGCTTTGGATTTTCACAAATAACCCTAACCACACCATCTCGCCTGATAACCTTACATTTTCTGCATATTGGCTTCACCGACGCTCTTACTTTCATTTTCCATCACCATATAAACAAACCTCACTATAATAAACCTTCTTAGTTGACCTGTCAAATTATTTAAGCCGATAGGTAACCCTGCCCCGGCTCAGGTCGTAAGGGGAAAGTTCTACCAGGACTCTATCCCCAGGCAAAACCTTGATATAGTGCTTTCTCATCTTGCCTGAAATGTGAGCCAGTATTTTATGTCCATTGGCCAGTTCGACGCGAAACATGGTATTAGGTAGAACTGTAGTCACTGTGCCTTCAACTTCTATCCTTTCCTTCTTAGCCATTTTTATATCCTACCTAAACAAGTATCTCAGCTTCATTGTCAGTTATGGCAATGGTATGTTCAAAATGTGCGGAAAGACTGCCATCGGCTGTAAGCACTGTCCACTGATTAGCTGCCAATTTAGTGTGCCAATCTCCAGCGTTAACCATAGGCTCAATGGCTAGAGTCATCCCTTTACGCAGCAGGAGACCTTTTCCAACCACAAAATTAGGTATTGGGGGGTCTTCATGCAGGTCGCGGCCTACTCCGTGCCCCGTATATTCTCTAACCACCGAAAATCCTTTTGCTTCAACACAATGTTGAATAGCAGAGGAGATATCATCTACCCGTGCCCCACTTCTAGCTTGAGCGATGCCTGATACTAAACTACCTTCCGTGACCGCGATAAGTTCCTCGGCCTCCTTGCTTATCCGTCCCACACCAATAGTGATAGCGGCATCGGTATTAAAACCATTAAGTTTTACCCCAGCATCTAAGGAAACGATGTCTCCTTCCTGTAGTACTCGTTCGCCGGGAATGCCGTGAACTATCTCATCGTTTACAGAAACACATAAATTCGCCGGGAAGCCTTGATAGTTCTTAAAAGAAGGTATCACCCCCCTCTTCTCCGCTTCTTCGGCCATGATTATGTCCAATTGGCCAGTCTTAATCCCCGGTCCTACTTCGGTTTTCAGTTTATCTAAGATGGCGCTGAGGATTTTGCCACACTTTCGCATAATAACTATTTCCTCAGTAGATTTTATAATTACCATTTATTTTGCCTCCGCTCACCCCTAATGTCATTCTGAGGGAGCGCTTTGGCTTCGCTCAGTGTGAATTCGGCGACCGAAGCGCGCCCTGAGCCTGTCGACGGGAATCTCAGAGGCTCTCCGCTTTGCTCAGGCTGACATTGGTGCTTAAGTGCAGAGAGCATTTCCCTAGTTACATCCTGTATTCCCTGATTACCATTGACTTTAATTAGTTTACCTTGTTTTTTATAATAATCAAGAATGGGAAGAGTTTGAGCAAAGAAAATATTCAGTCGGTTCCTTACTGTTTCCTCCCTGTCGTCAGAACGTTGATATAATTCACCAGCGCATTTATCACATCTATCTGGTGTTTTAGGCGGTGAATTTACTATGTGATACGGCGTTTGACAGGTGCGGCAAAGCCGTCTCCCGCTGAGGCGTTTCACCAGCTCTTCACTGGGCACTTCGATATATATTGCTTTATCTATGCTTTTGCCCTGCTTCCCAAGGGCTTGGTCTAGAACTTCAGCTTGATGCAAAGTCCGGGGAAAGCCGTCGAGAAGAGAACCAGAGTCACAGTCTGATTGATCGATTCTTTCCAGAATCATTCTTATGGTTATCTCATCGGGAACTAGTTCCCCTTTATCCATATAGCTTTTAGCCAGGAGACCAAACTCGGCCCTTGCCTCTAAAGCCTGACGAAACAAATCTCCGGAGGCTATATGAGGTAGATTCATCTCTTGAGAGAGAATGTCTGCCTGAGTTCCCTTCCCCGCCCCCGGAGCCCCTAATATGATTGTGTACATTATTTTAGGAAACCCTCGTAGCGGCGCATGGTTAGTTGAGCCTCTAATTGCTTCATGGTATCGAGAGCCACACCAACAGCTATAAGCATGGCAGTGCTCTGAATTACCAGCACTGTGACGCCGGTGATTCTTTGAGCAATGAAGGGCAAAATTGCCACTGTAGCCAGGAAGAGAGCGCCACCGAAGGTAATGCGCCTAATGACTTTGTTCAAGTAATCAGCTGTGGCCTTGCCGGGCCGAACCCCGGGGATGAAGCCGCTTTGCTGTTGTAGGGTTTGAGGCAGGTTCATTTGCTCAAATATGACCATGGTGTAGAAGAAGGTGAAACCAATTACCAAAGCAAAATACAATCCGTTGTAGACTACGGTATTAGCCTGAAACACACTGTAGATTGTATTCCAGAACTGGCTGTTCGGAAAATACGAAGCTATCGTGGCCGGGAGCTGCATTAAGGCTATAGCGAAAATGAGGGGAATCATCCCGGCGGTATTGACTCGCAGTGGTATGTAGGTCGAGCCTGATTGGCGATACATGCGGCCGCTGCGAATAGTACTCCGAGCGTATTGTACAGGAATACGGCGATGGGCTTCAATAAATACGACTATAAGTACCAGAGTAGCTAAGCTGAGTATAATGAAGACGGTCAAGCCCTCCGGGTCTTGGGCAGCTATAAAGGCGCGGCCAATCATCTCCGGCAGTCTGGCTATGATACCACCAAAGATTATTATCGATATCCCATTTCCTACACCACGCTCAGTAATCAATTCGCCCAGCCACACGAGGAATATCGTGCCAGCCACCATTGTCGTTACTATGCTGACCATGGTCAAGTGTCCAAGCGGCTCAATAGTAACGCCCTGGCTACGTAATATAGCGAGCATACCGTAACCTTGAAGGGCGGCTAAAGGTACAGTTAGCAAGTGGGTAATTCGATTGATTCTCTGGCGACCAGGCTCCCCCTCTTGGGCGATAGCCTGAAGCTTGGGAATTACCGGGACTATCAATTGCATGATTATGGAAGCAGTGATATAGGGGTAGATACCCGTGGCAACTATGCTGAACCTCGACATAGCCCCGCCGCTAAAGAGGTCAACCATTTGGAGGAAGCCTTGTTCCCCGAAGAAGTTTTGTAAGGCCTCGAGATTCGCGCCGGGCAAGGGAACTTGAGTTAGAAATCGAAAAACTACCAGGATGCCGAGGGTGAAAAGAATTCTTCGCCTCAAATCAGGCAATGTCCATATGTCCATCATTGCTTGGACGAGACGCGGTTGGGTTCTTTTGCGCTGCATTTTAAATCTGTTTTGTTTTGCCGCCGGCAGCGAGGATTTTTTTCTCTGCCGATGAAGAGAATTTGTTAGCACTAAGTAGTAATGGGTGCCGGATATCGCCCTGGCCGAGAATTTTGGTTGGACGGTCTGGGGTGCTAATTAATCCTGCCTGGTGCAATTCCTTAGGGGTTACCCCAGTCCCTGGTGGGAAAATGGCTAGCTTCCCCACATTGACAATGTTATATTCGGTTTTAAAAATGTTAGTGAATCCTCTTTTTTGTGGTAGCCGTTTTATCAAAGGCAACTGGCCGCCTTCAAAGCCAAGGCGCACGCCACCACCAGAGCGAGCTTTTTGTCCTTTGCAACCGCGCCCCGAATAGGTGCCGTGCCCGCTGCCATCTCCGCGACCTATGCGTTTTCTATTCTGCTTAGCACCTAGAGGAGGCTTTAATTCATTCTGTTTCATCTACCTCTTCTTCCTGAGCTTCAACATCGGTTTGAATTGCCGCTTCCTCAGTTTGCTTTAAGTTAGCCAGAGCGAGCATCGTAGCTTTGACTACATTGATCTTGCTTGCTCCACCGAACGATTTGCCAAGGACGTCTTTTATGCCTGCCAATTCAAGTAATGCTCGAGTGGTATTGTTGACGATTAAGCCCGTCCCAGGCGCCGCTGGCTTTAGTAAGATTTTGGAGGCACCAAACTTAGCTAGGATTTCGTGAGGGATGGTACCGCCCTTGATAGGCACCTCAATCATCCCCTTCCTCGCCACAGCACCTGCCTTGCGAACTGCTTCAGGAACCGCCGACGCTTTAGCTAAACCAAATCCGACATGTCCTTGGCCATCGCCAACTACCACTAAAGCTCTGAACCGAAGGTGTCTACCACCTTTGACCACTTTAGTCACACGGTCGATGCCTAATAGCTTCTCTTCGAGATTCAGGTCCGCGGCATCGATTGTGGTCCTCTTCCCTCTTACTTTGGTAACCGCTTTCATAAGCTAACTCTCAAAATTCCAATCCAGCTTTCCTGGCAGCCTCGGCTAAAACCTTAACTCTGCCGTGATACTTATAGCCACCACGGTCAAAAACCACCTGCTTGATCCCTTTATTTAATGCTTTTTCCGCAATCAAAGTTCCCACTATCTCAGCCTTCTTGGTTTTCACCATTCCATTGGTCTTGCCTCTAATCTGAGAGTCAAGAGTGCTCATTGAGACTAAAGTCTGGTCACTAGAATCATCAATAAGCTGGGCATGGATATGATTCAAGCTACGGAAGACACATAATCGAGGACGTGATATTGTTCCCGTTACTTTTTGCCTCACCCGTCTGTGTCGTATCGTTCTGATTGCCTTTGAATCTCTCGCGTTCATTACAGCCACTATTTCTTGCCTATTTTGCCCGATTTGCCAGGTTTAAGACGTAGCTTCTCATCAATGTATTTAATGCCTTTCCCTTTATAGGAGTCAGGAGGGCGTATCGCCCGAATTTTGGCAGCCGTTTCCCCAATTACTTCTTTATCAATACCAGCGACGCGAATACGATTTGTCCCTTCAACGGTGATGCTAATACCAGGAGGGGGGGGGAACTCCACAGTATTGGCGTATCCTACCTGGAGCAACAGCTTGTCGCCAGTTTTCTGCGCTCTATAGCCCACGCCATTTATTTCCAGGACTTTTTCAAAACCTTCACTCACCCCTGTAACCATATTTGCCAGAAGGCTGCGAGTAAGCCCATGTAAAGAACGATGGACCTTACTATCACTAGGCCGGGTTACAATCAAGCACCCGTCCTTCAAAGCGATAGAAATGTCAGGGTGAAACCGTCGCCGGAGTTCTCCCTTACTTCCCTTTACCACAACTTCGCTTCCTCCAATCTTTACCTCGGTACCTTGAGGCATAGCAATGGGAAGCGAGCCAATACGAGACATAATTCACTGCTCCTGAGTTAATTTACCACACATAGCATAGAATTTCACCGCCAAGATGCTGCCGCCATGCCTCCTGACCAGTCATAATACCTTTGGATGTGGATAGAATGGCAATACCCAAGCCCCCATAAACACGGGGGATTTCACGCCTTTCCGCATAGACTCTTAAGCTCGGCTTGCTCGCCCTTTCTAACCCTAGGATTGCAGGCTGGTCACCTGTGTACTTGAGGTTGATTTTTATCATTGGCTGTGGTTTCCCTTTAAGCACTTCATAACGGTCAATAAAGCTCTCTTCATTAAGTATTTTGGCGATAGAAAGCTTTATTTTGGAGGAGGGCACAAGCACACTCTCGTGACTTGCCATGATAGCGTTGCGTATCCTGGTTAACATATCAGCGATAGGGTCAATAACTGTCATTTTTCTTTACCAGCTTGACTTTCTTATCCCAGGGATTACACCAGTTACAGCAAGTTCTCGGAAACAAATCCGACACAAGCCAAATTTACGCATATAAGCACGCGGCCTACCACATAACTTACAGCGATTACGTTGCTGCACTTTATACTTTGGCGGGCGCTTTGACTTGACAATCTTAGATAACTTCGCCATATCAAATTTTCCTGAAAGGCATGCCCATTAGTTCCAACAAAGTCCTGGCTTCATCATCGTTCTTAGCCGTAGTAACAATGGTTACCTCGAGGCCGCGAATTTTGTCTACTTTATCGTAATCAATCTCAGGGAAACCTATCTGTTCCTTCATACCCAGGCTGTAGTTTCCTCGACCATCGAACGAATCCCGTGATACTCCGCGGAAATCTCGAAACCTCGGTAGAACAACATTAACCAGTTTGTCAAAAAAATCGTACATCCGCTTACCTCGCAAAGTCACCATCATCCCAATAGGCATACCAGCCCGTAGTTTGAAAGAAGAGATAGACTTTTTCGCCCGTGTCGTCACCGGATGTTGCCCCGAAATTGTAGCTAGGTCCTTCTCCGCTGCTTCAAGAGCTTTAGGCTCTTGTGTTGCTTCGCCTAAACCAACACTAAGTACAATCTTTCTCAACTTGGGCAATTGCATTATATTGTCATAGCCTAGTCCAGTTTTAAGCTGAGGAGCTAATTCAGCTAAATATTTTTCCTCCAAGCGAGATTTCATAACCAACTCCCTTAGTCAATCACCTCTCGACATGATTTGCAAACTCGCACCCTTTTACCATCGGCCAAAAAGTGGAAACCCACTCGCGTAGGTTTGCCACATTTACTACATACCAGCATTACATTGGATACATGGATTGGAGCTTCAAGCTCAATTATGCCAGCTTGGCGAGCAGCCCTGCGGGCACGGGAATGGCGCTTAATCATATTGGCTCCTTCTACTGTCACCCTCTCTTCGTCAGGCCAGGCATGGCGCACCTTTCCCTTCTTCCCACTGTCTTTGCCAGCAGTTATGACAACCGTATCATCTTTTCTGATTTTCATTTTACAAGACCTCAGGAGCCAAGGATATTATTTTGGCAAAGTTTTTATCTCTAAGTTCTCGGGCTACAGGACCAAAAATACGGCTGCCCTTAGGATTATTTTTATCACCAAGCACGACTGCGGCATTCTCATCAAATCTGATATAGGAGCCATCAGAGCGGCGATAGGGCTTAGTCACACGCACAACCACAGCCCGCACTACCTCACCCTCCTTCACCATCCCATGGGGCATGGCTCGCTTCACAGTGGCTACAATAATATCACCTATATAAGCATATTTCCTTGCCCCAACAAGGACATTAATGCACATAATTTGCTTAGCCCCAGTATTATCGGCTATCTTCAGTCTCGTATAAGTTTGAATCATTCTTCTGTTATGGCTTAGTTGCAGCTACCTCTCTTTTAGACATTATCTCTATTACCCGCCATCTCTTCTCTCTAGACAAAGGGCGAGTCTCGACAATCTTCACTTTGTCTCCAATTTTACAGGCATTATTTTCATCATGAGCCTTATATTTTTTGGTAACTCTGATAGCTTTCTTATAGAGTGGGTGGACTTTCCTGGTTTCCACTGCTACCACAACGGTTCTATCCATTTTGTCACTCACCACCAAGCCTTCTCTAACCTTTCTTTTCCCGAGAGCACTCATCTTACTGTACCAAGTTCCCTTTCTCTTAAAATAGTTTCTATTCTGGCAATCCTTTTCTTTACTCTAGGAATCTCCCGATGATTTTCCAACTGTCTAGTAGCCAAGCGAAAACGGAGGTTAAAAAGTTCCTCATGAGCTTCTTTGAGCTTCGTTAATAGCTCTTCATTGTTTAGAGTGCGTATTTCGCTAGCTTTCAACTTACTGCCTCTCCCTCCTGACAAAACTAGTAGCTATAGGGAGCTTGTAGGAAGCAAGATGGGCTGCCTCCGAAGCCACATCCTCCTTTACATCAGCCAATTCGAACAGGATTTTGCCTCTCTTAACTACGGCTACCCAGTGATCCGGAGCGCCTTTCCCGCTACCCATCCTTGTCTCCGCAGGTTTTTTTGTCACAGATTTGTCAGGGAAAACTCGTATCCACAGCTTACCACCACGATGCAAGTGGCGGACAAATACGCGACGGGTTGCCTCAATTTGTCGCGCTGTTACCCAAGCGGATTCTTCAGCCCTAATGCCAAAGTCACCAAAAACAATGGTATCCCCGCTCTGGGCACTACCTTTTAGCCTTCCTCTATGTACCTTGCGGTACTTCACTCGTTTCGGCTGTAGCACTTTTCTCCTTCTTTCAGGGATAATATCGCCCTTATAAATCCACACTTTAACCCCAATACGCCCCATCAAGTATGAGCTTCAGTAAAACCATAATCGATATTGGCACGTAACTTATGCAACGGCATTTGACCTTGACGGACAGTTTCACTTCTAGCAATTTCAAGCCCACCAAGTCTTCCATTGCACTGTACCTTTATTCCCTTAGCACCAGCTTGCAAAGTTCGGAAGGCTGCTTGCCTCATAGCCCGCCGGAAAGGGATTCTCTCTTCAAGCCGCTCAGCTATGCTCCGAGCTACCAAAAGAGATTCAAGCTCAGGGTGCTCAACTTCTCTAATGGTCAATCTAATTTTATCCCCACTGACCTTTTCCATGTCCGACTTCAGTATTTCCACATTTTGTCCCCCCCGGCCAATCAAGATGCCAGGACGAGCTGAGTAAAGAGTTAAATGTACCTCGTCTCCCGAACGTTCAATTTCCACCCGAGCAACTGCTCCTCCAGGACATTGTTGTTCCACAACTCTGCGTAGCTTTAAATCATCTAACAAAAACCGGGCATAGTTCTTCTCAGCATACCACCTGGCTCGCCAATCCTGGTTAACCCCCAGCCTGAAACCACAAGGATGAACTTTTTGTCCCAAAACTATTCCTCCTCTTCAGTAACAAAAACTGTAATATTGCTAGACCGTTTTAAGATAGGACTTATCCTCCCTCTCGACTGAGGGCGGAATCTCTTCAAGGTACGCCCTTGATCAGCAAATATATCAGTGATTCTAAGCTCAGCAGGCGGCATTTGAAAATTGTTTTCAGCATTGGCTACCGCCGATTTAATTACTTTAGCCACAGCCTTGGCTGTGGGGGTAGGCAAAAAACTGAGGATATTCAATGCCTCGTCAACTTTTCTGCCTCTAACCATATTTATCACTGACCGAACCTTCTGAGGCGAAATGCCAACTTCTTTAGCTACTGCTTTTACCTTCATTGCGCCTTATTTTTTCCTTGCCTGTTCAGTTATTTTAGCTTTGGTGATATGGCCTCTGAATGTCCTAGTAGACGCAAATTCTGCNAATTTNTGCCCCACCATATTTTCAGTGATGAAAATGGGCACATGCTTCCTGCCATTATGCACTGCAATAGTATGACCTATCATTTGAGGCAAAATAGTAGAGGAGCGAGACCATGTCTTTATCACTGTTTTCTCGCCCGAATTATTGAGCGCTTCTATTTTCTTAAGCAATTTAGCATTGCAAAAGGGTCCCTTCTTAAGCGACCGTGACATCCTGCTTCCTCCGTTTAAGAATCATTTTATCCGACGTTTTACGACGACGTGTCTTAGCCCCCAAAGCTGGCTTTCCCCAGGGAGTTTTCGGAGGCATTCCTCGCGGAGCTCTGCCCTCCCCACCTCCATGTGGGTGGTCACGAGGAGTCATAGCAGAACCCCTGACCGAAGGTCTCCAACCTGACCATCTTCTCTTGCCAGCTTTGCCTAACCTTATATTTTCGTGGTCAACGTTGCCTATCTGACCAATAGTAGCCCAGCACTTACTATGAAATTTACGTAGCTCACCCGAAGGGAGTTTAAGTACAACATATTGGCCCTCCTTGCTTATAATTTGGGCAGAACTCCCTGCGCTATGAACAAGCTTTCCTCCTTTGCCTGGCTCAAACTCAACATTATGCACTACAGTTCCCACAGGAATGGACTCCAATGGGAGGGCATTCCCAGGTTTTATATCAGCATCCTCGCCTGCCTGTATAGTATCACCCAACTTGATGCCCAAAGGGGCGATTATATAGCGCTTTTCTCCATCAGCATAATGAATTAGGGCAATGCGAGCTGACCTATTAGGATCATATTCAATGGAAGCTATTTTCCCTGGAACGGTAATTTTATCCCTCTTAAAATCGATAAGGCGAAGTTTGCGCTTGCTGCCGCCACCTCGATGACGCACAGTTATAACACCTCGGCTATTACGCCCTGCCTTCTTCTTCAGCGGCACCAGTAAGGATTTCTCAGGAGCTACCTTAGTCAACTCTTCAAAAGTAGCGCCAGACATAAATCTCCTGCCTGGAGAAGTTGGCTTATAAGTCCTTAATCCCACGATTTGCTCCTTATTTGTGCGTCCTTTGCCATCGAGTTTTTTTAAGAAGTTTCTGATGTCTGTGTTTTGACATCTTCTTTTTTCTCCACTTAACGACTGAACCCATTAGACACCCTCAAAGAAAGTAATTTTGTGTCCCGGTGCCAAGGTAACTATTGCCTTTTTCCAGGGTGAGTTAGTTACTTGTCTCCTGCCAAACCTTCTTGTCTTCCCAGGCACCGTCATCACATTGACTTTGCTTACCTCTACCTTGAAAGCCTGTTCCACTGCCTCCTTAATCTGAGGCCTGGTAGCCTTGCCCGCTACCTCAAAAGCATATTTATCCTCCTCCTTAAGCGAAGTAGCCTTCTCTGTAATTAAAGGACGCCGTAAAACTTCGTAAAGATGCAATTTATTTACCCCAAATTTGCTCAATGTTGTGTATTGCCGGTACAGTGGCTACCAGCATTTCATAGGAAAGCAAATCCAATACATTAATTAGAGCCGAAGGTAGGACTTTAACTTCAGGCAAATTAGCCGCTGATTTAACCACATTGGGTGTGGATTGAGCAGTAAGAATTAAAGTGGAGGAATCGATGCCGAGCGAGGACAGAACATTTATCATGTCTTTTGTCTTTGGTCCCTTAAAATCAAGCTCCTGTACCAGTCTTATATTTCCTTCTCTAAGTTTAGCGGAGAGGAGGCATTTCAAAGCTAATCTCCTCATTTTCCGGGGCATCGATTGACGATAGTTGCGTGGCTTGGGGCCAAAAACTACCCCACCTCCCCTGAGCAGGGGTGATTTTATATCTCCCCTTCGCGCTCTGCCAGTATGCTTTTGGCGATAGAGTTTCCTTGTGCTCCCTTTAACCTCACCTCTGGTCTTGGTAGACACAGTACCATGGCGTCTATTGGCTAATTGTCCGGCCATTGCTTGGTGAACCACCACCCCATTAAAGGGAAGATCAAAAATGGCCTGGCTAAGCTCTATTTGGTCAACAACTTCACCGTTTAAAGTATAAACTGGCACTTTCACTTCCTGTTACCTTACTTTTTCAATTATTAACAGCCCACCATTGGCTCCAGGTACTGCACCCTTCACCAAAAGCAAATTGCTCTCTGGGTCAGCTTGAATTACCTCGAGATTACGCGCTGTTACTCTCCTATTTCCCATATGTCCTGCCATGTGTTTTCCTTTAAGCACTCGACCGGGAAAAGTGGTAGCTCCAATTGAACCAGGGGCGCGATGGCGGTCAGTTTGGCCGTGGGTCTTTGGCCCACCAGCAAAATGATGCCTCTTAACCACGCCAGCAAAGCCCCTGCCCTTAGAAAAGCCAGTTACATTTATCAGGTCACCTTGCTTTAGAAAGCCAACATCCACTTTGTCACCACTCTTGACCGAGCTAATATCATCGGTCCTGAATTCGCGAAGATAGCGAACATTCTCTAAGCCTCGAAGATGTCCCTTCTCCGAAGAGCTAAGCTGAGATTGCTTCACTTTGTTCTCAATAAAGCCTACTTGGACAGCATCATAACCATCCCTGTCTCGGCTCTTTATCTGAGTTACCACGGAAGGCCCAGCTTGAATAGCAGTTACTGCCATCGCCTCTCCGCTCTCCTGAAACAGTTGCGTCATGCCTATTTTTTTACCAATAATGCCTGCAAACATGGTTTTAACTATAACTTAATATCTATCTCCACTCCGGATGCAAGGTCAAGGTGACTTAGGGCATCTATAGTCTTGGAACTCGGCTGCAAAATATCAATTAACCTCTTATGAGTCCTGATTTCAAACTGCTCCCTGGAATCTTTATCGATGTTAGGGGAGCGAATAACGCAAAATTTTTCGATATCTGTGGGTAAAGGCACCGGGCCAACCACTATGGCCCCGGTACGTTCCACTGTTTCCAGTATTTGCCTTACTGCTTGATCAGCCAACTTATGATCGAAACTTTTAACTTTGATACGAACTTTTTGGTCGGTCATCTGCTTCTCCCCATTCTAACCGCAATTTGCTTAGCCAAATCCTGAGGCAATTGTTCATAGCGATGAAAGTGCATAGTGTAACTCGCCCTCCCTTGACTGAGCGACCTCAAATCTCCAGCGAAACCGAATGTTTCCGCTAGAGGAACAAGACAACGGACAGCAGAAGACTCGTCGCGACTCTCAATGCTTTCAATATGAGCTCTTCGAGAGTTTAAATCGCCAATGATGTCTCCTAGGAACTGATTGGGAGTTGTTATTTCCACTTCCATAATTGGCTCGAGAATAATAGGCTCAGCTTTATCTATTCCATCCCTCATAGCCATGAAGGCCGCCATCCTGAAAGCCACGTCCGAAGAATCGACCTCGTGAAAACTCCCGTCATACAAAGTCACTTTCACATCTATTACAGGGTAACCAGCTAATCCCCCACTTTGCAAAACTGCCTTAACACCAGCTTCTACTGAGGGAATAAATTCCTTAGGTATAGCTCCACTTCGAATTTGATCACGAAACTCAAATCCACTGCCACGCCCGCCTGGCTCAATTCTAAGCCAAACGTGCCCGTATTGTCCCTTACCCCCGGATTGACGGACAAATCTTCCTTCAGATTCCACAGGAAGGGTGATTGTTTCCTTATAAGCGACCTGAGGCTTACCAGCATTAACCTTTACGCTATATTCGCGAAATACACGCTCCATTAATACCTCAAGATGAAGTTCACCCATCCCCGAAACCAAAGTTTGGCCTGTTTCTTTGTCATGGTAAATCCTGAAGGTCGGGTCTTCAACAGCAAGTTTAGCCAGGGCATTATCCAACTTGTCTTGGTCGGCCTTGCTTTTGGGCTCAACAGCCATGGAAAGCACCGGCTCAGCAAATCGTATAGTCTCAAAAAGCACCGGTCGCGTAGGCTCGCAAAGGGTATCACCTGTCGAGGTCATCTTAAGCCCCAGACTAGCTGCAATGCTCCCAGTGTCAGCGTGGTCAACCTCTTCACGGTGATCGGCATGCATAACATATAGTTTCCCCAACCTCTCTTTCTTACCTGTGGTAGAATTCAAAACTTGTGCCCCGGCTTTTACCCTGCCTGAGTACACACGCAAATATACCAGTCTGCCCATAAACAGATCAGAAACCGTTTTAAACACCAATGCAGAAAAAGGCTCATCATCACTCGCCAGACAAAGGATTTCTTTTCCACTTTTAGAATTTGTAGCCGAAGGGGGGGGGCTATCTAGCGGCGACGGGAGATAATCCACAATAGCATCAAGCAATGGCTGGATGCCCCTATCCTTCAAGGCGCTACCACAAAGGACAGGCACTATGCGGTTAGAAATAGTCAGCCTTCTTATAGCTGCCTTAATTTGAGAGACAGAGACATCTTGCCCATTAAGATAGAGCAGCATAATCTGCTCATCGAACTCAGCTAAGTTCTCAATTAATGCTTGGCGATGCTTGGCTAGCAAAGTCTCACCTTCTGCGATTGAAGCTGAATTAGAATCAACCGGGAAAGCAATGATTTTGTTTTCCACAAGGTCGATGATGCCCCCAAAGAGTTTTTCACTTCCTAATGGGAGCTGTATAGGTAAAGCCTTGATTCGCAACCTTTCGTTAATCATGGTCACCGTGTGATGAAAATCAGCGCCAATCCTGTCCATTTTGTTAATAAAACAAATCCTGGCCACACCATATTTATCTGCCTGGCGCCACACAGCCTCTGATTGAGCTTCTACTCCAGCTACACCATCGAAAATCACGACACCGCCATCTAATACACGGAGGCTACGCTCTACCTCAGCAGTGAAATCTACATGCCCAGGGGTATCTATGATGTTTATACAATGTTCGCGCCAGTGACATGTAGTAGCCGCTGAAGTAATGGTAATACCCCGCTCTCTCTCTTGCTCCATCCAATCCATTACCGCAGTCCCTTCATCCACGCTTCCAACCTTGTAAGTACGCCCTGCGTGGTGGAGAATCATCTCTGTAGCCGTGGTCTTGCCAGCATCTATATGAGCAATGATTCCTATATTCCGTATTTTTTCCAAAGGGAAAGTCCGCGACATGAGCTTATCCTTTACCTCAAGTACTGCTTTTAACACGACTTTCACCAGCGATAGTGAGCAAAGGCTTTGTTAGCCTCCGCCATCTTGTGAAGATCCTCACGCTTCTTGATTGCTGTCCCCCGACCATGGACAGCATCAACCAACTCGCTTGCCAGCCTTTCTTCCATAGATTTGCCACTACGAGCTCGCGCTGCAGCAATGAGCCATCTCATGGCAAGAGCACGCCCCCGATCTTCACCTACCTCCGTCGGAACTTGGTAGGTAGCCCCACCAACACGACGTGATTTAACCATGAGAAGCGGCGTAGCGTTTCTAATCGCTCGCTCTAAGGCTTCTTCAGGGCTGCTATTCACCTGCTGAGCAGTGAGCTGCAAGGCATTATAGACAATGTGCTCGGCTGTAGCTTTTTGCCCTCGTAGCATAAGTCTATTAATAAATTTAGCCACCATAGTGCTGTCATATTTAGCATCGGGTGGTGGTATCCTTTTTACTACTTTCCTAGCTCCTCTTGGCATTTGACATCCTCGCTATTTTTGTGCCTTGGCCCCATACCTGCTGCGACCTTGCTTGCGATTAGCTACTCCTTCAGTGTCCAAGGTGCCACGGATAATATGGTAGCGAATTCCAGGAATGTCCTTAACTCGGCCACCCCGAATCAACACTACCGAGTGTTCCTGCAAATTATGTCCTTCGCCAGGGATATAAGCGGTCACTTCCATACCGTTGGTCAGCCTAACGCGGGCAACTTTGCGCAATGCCGAGTTGGGCTTCTTAGGTGTAACCGTCTTAACCTGGACGCATACACCTCTTCTTTGAGGCGCCCCTTGGATCCATTTAATTTCCCCTTTCATCGTATTTCGGGTGTAATGCAATGCTGGGACATCGCTTTTCTTTCCCAGCTTTTGCCTCCCTTTACGAACAAGTTGATTAACTGTTGGCATTCCTATACTCCTCTATTTTAGGCAATCAAAAAGCCGTCTGGTTATATGCCGGTCTACTCCAGGAAAATTTGCTCGGCTTCAGCCAGCCGGCTTTTACAACTCTCTACGTTTTTACCTTCTAGTAGACACCAAGTTACTAATTTAACACAAGGTAATTAGGATGTCAACTAGGGCGGTTGAGGCCTGGTTTTGGTCATCGGAGCCTGAGGGACAACCTCAAAGCTGAAACCAAGAGTCGTTTTCATTATACCTGTGATACATTAAGCTGCAGTGTCAGGCAAAATCTTATGGATAGTTTTGAACGCTATTTTGAACGCTTTGCTTGTTAATACAGGTGTTTCCTTACTCCTGCCTTAACTTTAAACATCCTGCTACTGGATAGCTTATCTAAATACGCATTGAGCATAGCTATGTATTCATCTACTTCTTCACGATCGAATTGTATAACTTTACTGGCTATTCGTTGACAATAATCGCAATGGGCACACCCGGATAGGCAATTTTGCTTCTTGAAGAAATCCAGAAAACCCTCCAGAGCTTGGTTGTCGATATATAATCTGGGCGGTGGCCCAATAACGTTATTTTGTACACCCGGTAAATCAGAATTGCCAAATTCAATTTTCGGAGTAATGATATTCAAAATAT
>JGI24025J20009_10000898_pt1 | contig 23011 bp, 16 predicted proteins | sample Cruoilmetagenom3_FD_20009 | JGI IMG/M metagenome (IMG submission 20009) | reverse complement strand
CTTGTCTGTGGTTTCCGATACCGTATAACTCCCTCCAATGCTACCCCAATGAAGGAAATTATATTAGGGGATAGTATAAATAGATTTGGGGCACCATGCAACAAATGGGTGTTCTGCCAGTCCTCCAGCAAGAATGGTCAAGAATTCGGAGGTCTAGAAAAAGTTATTGACTGGTCAACAGATGGATTGGGCATGATCCGGCCACGGATTGCCAGCCCTGCTGTGGGCAAGTGGGCAGTTGGTCTCTCACAAACAGGACAAAAGCGTCCTGTTTTATTTTTGGGAGAGAGATTTGACAGCAATATTGCACCCATTCTACCCAAGAATTCTGACGACCTCCTTCCAATATGGACGTTTTGCAGCTCGGGAGAGTTTATCAAGAGACTTGAAGAAAACAATCGTGGGCTTTTCACAACGAATACGGCTCTTTTACAGGTCCCCTTCGACCTCGACCGCTGGACCAAAGTCGCCTCCGAGAAGTACCCCAACGGCCTGCCCAACTCCTACTCCGAAGACCCGACCCAGTGGATCTTCCACGGCCACCCGGCCAAAAGCGACGCGCCCCACCAGGTCGCTGTGGCCCGGCTCCTCGGCTACCGCTGGCCTGCCGAGACTGACAAAGAGATGGAACTCTCCGATGATGCGCGAAAATGGGTCAAACTGTGCGATAGTCTACTTTCTTGCGCCGACGAAGACGGCATCGTCTGCATCCCGTCGGTGCGGGGCGAAGCTTCCGCTGCAGACCAGCTCTTGAACATGCTTGCTGCCGCCTACGGGGACGCCTGGAGTACTGATGTGCTTTCTGAGCTGTTGAAGCAGGCAGACCATGCAGACAAGACGCTTGAGACCTGGCTTCGGGAGGCGTTCTTCATCCAGCATTGCAAGCTATTTCACAACCGCCCATTTATCTGGCACATCTGGGACGGATTGCGTGACGGGTTTGCAGTGCTTGTAAACTACCACAAACTCGACCACAAGAACCTGGAAACTCTGATCTATACCTACCTGGGCGACTGGATCGCTCGCCAGAAGCTCGACAGGAATAACGGCATAGACGGCGCCAAGGAGAAAATCGCCGCTGCCGAGAATTTGAAAAAGAAGCTCGAACTGATACTCAAAGGCGAAGAGCCCCACGATATATTCGTTCGCTGGAAGCCAATCGAAAGGCAGCCCCTGGGCTGGAAACCAGACCTGAACGACGGCGTTCGCCTGAACATCCGGCCTTTCATGACCGTCGGCGATGTGAAGAAAAAGGGCGCTGGGGTCTTGCATGACAAACCTAACATCAAATGGAACAAAGACCGGGGCAAAGATGTGGAATCGGCTCCCTGGTATCACCTGGGGCCAAGCTATGGCGGAAGAGAAGGCGACCGCATCAACGACCATCACCTGGCACTGAAAAATAAATACGCTGCACGGGAAGAAAAGATGTGGGATGCAAAATGACACTGGTGATAGACCGCCTCATAAAATCCATGCGCGGTGCGAAAGTCTACAACCCCGGCATCCAGACGGCTCCAGCCTGTATCCTCTGGCCCGACGGCAAGCGCCAGTGGGAAGCCGCGATCCCGCGCCTGCAAAGTGAGCTTCCTGAGCTTTACATCCTCGGCAACTACAATCCTGAGAAGCGAACCGGCCCTGCCATCTGGCTTCGCTGCGTCATCGCCGGGAAATCCAAGGACGTGGATTCGACCAGCGACAGAACGCCGATCATCTACCTGCCAGGCGCAAGCCGCCAGGATCTCAGGGCTGTTGAGACCTGTCCGAACACGCTCAAGCCGCTTGCTGAACTCCAGTTTCGGGGCGCAATATGGTCGCAACTCAACAACAATGACTGGACCATTCTGGCCTTCCTCAAATCCGACCAGGGCGGGCTGAACCTGGATGTGGCCTTAGATAGCGGCGCCAAAAACGCCATGCAACTGGCTCTTGGACACTTACTCGACGAAGAGATCGAACTTCTAAAAGGCAAACGTCTGGATAACGAGTACTTCAGCACACTTCTCTCTGGCGGCGATCCTGTGCGAGACCTTCTCCAGTGGCTCGACCATGCAGACTCCTTTCGAGAAAACAGAAGCGAGAACGAATGGTGGGCCTTTGTGGAGGTCTGTAAATCGAAGTTTGCTTTCAACCCGAAAGATGATGGCATTCTCGCAGGAGCGGCTAAGCTGGCCTTCCACGAAGGTCCGTGGAATCCTGTCTGGGACCGTTTCTGCGAAGCGCCGAAACTGTACCCACAAATCCCTGATTTGATCCGAAAGGCAGCGCCTCCGAGAGACAAGATATACTGGCACACAGAAGACGGAGAAGGGCACTGTGATGGTTGGCCCCAATGGAACGAGGAAAAAGAAAGCAACCTTCGCAAAGATCTTGAGATCCTGAGCAGCCTGCCGTCTCACGAAGCCCGCAAAAAAATTGTGGCGCTTGAAAAACAGCACGGGGAAAGGCGCAACCTGGTATGGGCAGAACTGGGCGAAGCTTCGCTTGCACGCGCATTAAAACACCTTTTCGTTCTTGCCAGTGTAACAACCAGCGCTCTCGCTGCAGGCACCATCGATGACCTCGTGGCAGGCTATCAAACTGCTGGCTGGCAGGCAGACGACGCACTGGTGCAGGCACTTGCCTGCGTGGAAAAGAGCAAGGAGTCCGAAGTTGTAAAGACAGCAATCAGGGCTACATATCTCTCCTGGGCCGAAGATTCTGCAAGATATCTGCAGAGAATCGTGGAGGAGTTGGGCTACCCAGGCGGTAGTGCAACTACTAACAAAATTCCAGAGTACATAGATGGGGAATGCGTCCTTTTCATAGATGGTCTCCGGTTTGATGTTGCAAAAAGGCTCGAAAAGCTACTCGCAAATAAGGGATGTGTGATTGAAGAAAAAATTGTCTGGTCGGCGCTTCCATCCGTCACTGCAACCGGCAAACCCGCTGTAACTCCTGTCCGGGATAAGCTAGAAGGCCCGGACGCAAGTGCGGACTTTGAACCCTGCGTTGCAGATTCCGGACAATCACTCAAAAGTGGTTACCACCTGAAAAGATTGTTGAAGGAAGCTGGATGGGAAATCCTCGATCATTCATCTAACGATGATGGAAATGGCAATGCCTGGTGCGAGTTCGGCAACATTGACCACGAAGGACACATTCGAGGCTGGAAGCTGGCCATGCACATCGAGGGCATGCTTGGGGAAATCCAGGACCGTGTGATACAGCTTCTTGAAGCTGGATGGAAGAGCGTTCACATAGTCACCGATCACGGATGGCTTCTCGTACCTGGCGGTCTTCCAAAAATCGAGCTTGCCAGCGTATTGACCGAAACAAAATGGGGTCGCTGTGCAGTCATCAAACCCGGCGCTTCGACTGACGAGAGGCAGTATCCCTGGTACTGGAACTCAAACCAGCATTTTGCGCTGGCAGACGGAATAAGCTGTTTTCGAAACGGCATGGAATACAGTCACGGAGGATTGAGCCTCCAGGAGTGCCTCACTCTCGAACTAACCGCCTCATCTGGATCACTGCTTGCTTCTTGCGCTCCGCTGGAGATTACAGATGTGGCCTGGAGAGGATTGCGATGCACCATTGCCGTGGACGGAGAGTTCTCAGGTCTTCTGCTTGATATTCGTACACAGCCCGGCAATCCATCATCTAGTGTTGTTGTGAGTGTAAAGCCGTTGAAAGAGAATGGAACCGCCTCTGTGGTCGTTGAAAATGAAGAACTGGAAGAATCCAGTGCCACCATCGTTCTTCTTGATCAAGATGACAATCTTGTGACTCAGGAGGCAACAGTTATCGGTGGAGGTCGCAAATGAACGAACTTGATCATATCGACGAGCTTGCAGCCTCATCGCTGGAAGGATATCTTGTCCGAAAAGACCTCGTCCGTACTTTTGGCTGACAGTTTCCGGTGCCAACCTATGTCGTAGAGTTCCTGCTAGGGCGCTATTGCGCAAGCATCGATGAAGAGGAAATTGATGAAGGTCTAGCGATAGTCCAGCGCCAGCTCAAGAACCGCACTGTAAAAGCCGGAGAAGATGAGCTTTTCAAGGCCCGTGCAAGGGAAAACGGCAGGGTGAAGATCATCGATCTCATCACTGCTCGCCTGGACGCAAAGACTGATTCCTATGTGGCAACGCTTCCCAGCCTCCAGCTGACAGATGTCCGGATCAGCCCCGAACTTGTGAAAGAGCATGAACGAATGCTTACCGGGGGGTTCTACGCAGAAATTTCGCTCGCCTATGACGCGGCCATCGCCCAGGAAAGCAAGGGACGGCCTTTCGGAGTCGAGAGCCTTCGGGAGATACAGCTCTCGAAACGGGACATCCTGGATGTTATGGCCAAAGCCAGGAAGAATTTCACCACCGAGGAGTGGAAGACGTTTTTGCTGCGGAGCATAGGTATTGAACCAGCATCTCTCTTTGAGCAGAACAAGAACGCATTCCTTCTACGTATGGTCCCCTTCGTCGAACGTAACTACAACATGGTGGAACTGGGACCACGTGGCACTGGAAAAAGTCATCTATTCCAGCAGGTTTCTCCATATGCCCACTTGATCTCAGGTGGCAAGGCCACAGTTGCAAGGATGTTTGTGAATAACTCTACTGGCCAACGCGGACTTGTCTGCCAATATGACGTTGTCTGTTTCGATGAGATCTCTGGCATCTCCTTCGATAAGAAAGATGGCGTCAATATCATGAAAGGATACATGGAATCAGGTGAATTCAGCCGGGGCAAGGAGAGCATCCGTGCCGATGGCAGCCTGGTGCTAGTCGGCAACTTCGAAGTAGATGTTGAGCATCAACAGCTCGTCGGACACCTCTTTGGCCCCATGCCTCCGGAAATACGAGATGATACTGCCTTTATGGATCGTATCCATGCATATCTGCCTGGCTGGGATGTGCCCAAAATCAGCAAGGATTTGCTTACTGATCACTTCGGCCTGGTTAGCGATTTCCTCTCAGAGTGCTGGGCCCAGCTCCGCAATCAAAGCCGAGTATCTATGCTCCAGAACAGAGTGTTTTATGGTGGTGCACTCAATGGCCGTGACACAAATGCAGTGAATAAGACCGCTAGCGGACTTTTAAAACTGCTCTATCCCGGAAACGACATAGAGGTCCCTGAAGAAGACCTCGAATGGGCTGTTAGAATTGCGATGGAAGCCAGGCGCAGGGTCAAGGAGCAACAGAAACGAATTGGTGCAGCAGAGTTCCGAAACACCCATTTTAGCTATGTCATGGGAACAGATGGCATCGAGAAGTTCGTCTCTACACCAGAGCTGCTGAGCGAAAGCAGTATTTGGGGCGATCCTTTGGAACCCGGACAGGTCTGGACCATCAGCCCAGGTGGAATGGACGAGCATCCAGGATTATACCGTATCGAAGTCAATGAAGGCCCAGGGTCTGGAGTCAAAATACTCAATAAACCGATCCCACCAGCTTTCCGAGAAAGCATGAGCTATGCGGAGCAGAATCTCTACACCAGATCAAAGCAACTGATAGGGGACAAGGACCCACGACATCACGAATTTACGGTCCAGTTACGGGCTTTTGACATCTCAAAATCTGGATTGAAACTGAGTATGGCGGGACTGGTTGCTCTTTGCACTTCACTGCTGAAGAAGAGCACTCGCGGTGGCCTGATCATTGTCGGCGAAATAGCGTTGGGCGGTTCAGTTGAGCCCATTCACAACCCGGTGACGATCGCCGAAATTGCTGTTGAAAATGGTGCAACTTCGCTACTTATGCCTGTGACCTGTCGCCGTCAGCTTTTTGACCTTTCCGACGATATGGCAGCGAAGATCGATATTCAGTTTTATTCGGATGCAAGAGACGCCTTATTAAAAGCCATCGTGGGGTGATGCTTTGGGACAAAATTATTCGGTCTGCAATCCCATTGCTTTGCGATCCACCTCCGTAAGCTCAACGACCCGGGTATGATAGCGGGCAGAATATTGATCTAAGAACTCCAAGACCTGCTTTACATTCTCGATTTGGTGCACCACTGAGGAAGAAACTTGTCCCACGAAAGGCAACTGAAAGACGGCTAAAGCTTGTTGCGCATGATGTCTGGAGGGGTGGATACCTCGATATCATCGAATGTGTAACACCTCACTGGCTACGAAAAGGGGCATAGGCGAATTTTGTCCCAAGGCCACTGTCCGGGAAAATATAAATATTAAATATCAGCATATAATTTTATTGAGGCAGTTATTTAGTAACCCAAAATCGATAGCATAAGGCCCAAATAAGTGCGGGGGACGGGAGTCGAACCCGCGAACCCCTGCGAGACAGGGTCCTAAGCCCTGCGCCTTTGACCACTTGGCAACCCCCGCAAGCACGATCGAAATAATAGCCTTTCCGGCACGGCGAAAATGGGAGGCACCATAGGTTATATCTTTTCCTCTGCGGCGGAGGTGCCGTCTTTTCCACCGGCACGAGGTGTTTGCACCTGCTAGAGAGGCGACCCGATCAGAATGGCCACCTACGCCGCCTCAGCGACTTCACCTGCCGGGACCGTCTCCGCTGGATCAGGACCAAACCCGCCAGCACGACGACGACCAGAGGCACCGCCAAGAGGCTCATCATACTATCTTTCTCCACCACGACGGTGAAAGGCGCAGATGCCGCTCCCCCCAGGTGGTCGATATTGCAGTCCAGATCATACTTCTGAGCGCCGGCATCCTCATCCACACCCACCCCAAACCTGGCCACGACCACCTGGCCCGGTCCCAGGTCGCCCAAGAGAACCTCATCGTCCAGCGGATCGATGGGCGGATCGGTCGCCAGCCGGGCGGTGCACCCCGCCAGGGTCTTCATGCCGGTGTTCCTGATGGCGAGGGTTACCGTGCCGTTCTTTCCGGGCCGGAGATCCGAGCGCGCCCCCACGACCGCGATAGATGAAACCTTCTCGACCTCCACTTTGATCTCCAGCTTCTTCTCGGCCGGTAGGTAGAGCGGAGACGGCTGACCGTTGCTGATGCTCACGTCGATCTGATGCTCGTATTCCAGGCTCAGGGGCAGTCTGTAAACGCCATCGGCGCCTTTGCCCACCCGCAAAGAAAACTCCAGAGAAACGGTCTCCCCGGCCAGGAGCGAATCGAGGCTGACCGGCCCGGAGACTACCTTGATGGGACCGCTAGACGAGAGCCGGGCCCGCAAGTTGGCGGCATCGACACAGCGGAGCTCGGCCAGCATCTCCTGGGCCGCCTCGGCCTTCTCGCCCGGCGCGATGTCTCCCGGGATCAGCTCTTCCACCCAGCCATCGTTGGCCAGGACCAACCGCAGAGTGACGTTCTCACCCGGCGGGAGTGCCGGGTTGATCGCCGTCGCCCTGAGCAGGGGCTCTCCCTCAACCTTGTAGTGGTCGCCCACGAAGGCTATCTTATCTGAGGCAGACGACGATCCCGAGAGGACCACCGACGATGCCAGCAGTAGGCAGATTATCAGGCAAAGCTGGACTGGCTGCATATCGATCTCCACTATTGTATATGATATTGTATAAGTCTATTATTGTATATAATATATAACATTATGTACTTCGAGCGAATCCGACCGAATGGAGGATTTACTCGTACAAGTATCTTTAGCACTCCGCAGTACTTCTCACCGTACCTATTCGTGCCTCTCACCTCGTGACGGCGGTGCTGGCAAAGAAGACCGCCGCAGCCGTCAAGATTATGGTGGCACCCGAGGGGATGTTGAGGTAATAGGATATCACCAACCCGGCGAAGACGAAGACGATGCCCAGAAGAATAGAGATGATCATTATCCTCTTGAGGCCGTCGGCATGCTGCCTGCCGATGGCTCCGGGTATGGTGAGGAGGGCGATGACCAGTATAATCCCCACGATCTTTATCAGCACCACCACGCTGAGGGCCACCATACACAGTAGGAGGAGACGAAGGCTCCGGACGGGGAGACCCATCGCCTCGCCGTAGGAGGGATCGAAGGAGAGGATCATCAGTTCCTTGTAGAGCAGAGCCACCACCAGGACTATGACCAGGGTCAGCCCCAGGATCAGCTCCACGTCGGTTTGGGACACCGCCAGTATGTTACCGAAGAGGTAGTCGAAGAGATCGGGGGCGTAACCCCTGCTCAAGCTCACGAAGACTATGCCCAGGGACATTCCCGACGCCCAGAACACCCCGATAGCGGTGTCTTCGGAAACCCGGGCCCTGATACTGCTGATCATCCCGATCCCCAGGGCGGCGGCCACCGAGAAGAAGACGGCGAATAATAGGGGGTCCTTTCCCAGGAAATAACCCAACCCGATCCCACCGAAGGCGGTATGGGCGATCCCGCCGCTGATGAAGACGATCCTGTTCAGGATGACATACACGCCGATGACGCCGCAGAGCACGGCAGCGATCGCGCCCGCCATCAGGGCGTTGCGCATGAACTCGTACTGGAATATCTCAATCATGCTCCCTCAAGACCCGGTGAGGTACTCCATGAGCGATCATATCCACCGGGCATCTGTACGCCTCTTCGATGTCCTCTGCGACCAACTCCTTGGAGTCGTGGTAATAGAGCTTCTGGTTGACGCAGGCGATCTTGTCAACGTACCTGGAGACGGCACTGATATCGTGAGATACCATGACTATGGTGATCTTCTCGTTCAGCTCGCCCAGCAGCTCGTAAAACTCCTTCTGCCGAGCAGCATCGATCCCCGCCGCAGGCTCGTCCAGAAGAAGCAGCTCCGGCTCGGAGACCAACGCCCTGGCCACGAATATCCGCTGCTGCTCTCCTCCCGAGAAGGCGCCTATGGCTCTCTGAGCGTACGAGGCCATCTTTACCTTTTCGAGCGCCTCGAGCGCTGCCTGCCGATCTCCGGAAGAGTAACGCCGGAACATGCCTCTTCTGCCGTAACGTCCCATCAGGACCACCTGCAGGGCGGTGGTGGGGAAGTTCTGGTCGAAGAGGCTCCTCTGAGGCAGGTATCCGATCCGTTTCCGGGCGTTCTCCGGCGTCGTCCCGAGGACCCTTACAGAGCCCCGGTCGGGCTTGATCAGGCCGAGGATCACCTTGAGCAGGGTGGTCTTGCCCCCGCCGTTGGGACCTATGATGCCCAGAAAGTCCTGTTTTTGGACCTTCAGGTTCACATCCTCGAGGATTACCTGCTCACCGAGGCCGACCCAGAGGTTCTTTACCGTCACCACGCTATTCATGCTTCCAGGCTCGCTGCTATCTCTTCACCCACCAACCGCATGTTGTCCAGATAGTTCTCTGCCAGTGGGTTCAATGGCACCACCCTGCCGCCGATCTCGTTGGCGACGATCTCCGCCGACTTGGGGTTGAAGTTGGGGTCTGCGAAGACCGTGGATATGTTCTTCTCCCGGGCCGTATTTATGATTGAAGCCAGATGCCTGGGCCCCGGCTCTTTCTCGGTGGGGAGAAGGGGTACCTGTTCCAGACCGTAGTCCCTGGCCAGGTAGCCCCAGGACGGATGGAGAACCACGAACTCTTTCAGTTTTGTCTTGGGGAACGTCTCGTTCAGCTCGGCGTCCAGCGCCCTCAGCCGCTTCTGGTAGGCATCCAGGTTATTCCTGTAATGGCTCGCGTTGGACGGATCGACCCGGACCAGACCGTCGCAGATATTATCTGTCATGATCATGGCGTTCCTGGGCGATAACCATATGTGAGGGTCGGCGGTGAGGATGCTCTCGTGAGCGTTATGATCGGGACCGGGCGCCTCTATTAGATCCACGCCCTCGGAGGAGTCGACCACCAGCATCTTTTGGTTGGCCCGGATTATCCTGTCTATCCAGATCTCCAGACCTGCGCCGTTCTTGACGTACAGGTCTGCATCTTCTATCAGCCTCATGTGTGAAGGTGAAGGCTCGAAGGTGTGGGGGTTGGTGCCGGGCTGGACGAGGACGGCGACTTTTACCCGGTCGCCTCCCACCATCTCGACGAAATGACCGAGGGGCACGGTGGTGGCCACGACGTTGACCCTACCCTGGTCGTCCGATCCGGCCTGGTCGTCGGTGGATATGCAACCACAAAGACCGCCGAACAGCGATACCAGTATCAAAAGGTGAATATGTCTCACACCACGACCTCCTTCAGCTCTTTCCCTATGTACCTGGTGTGGGTTCTGCCATCCTCTTTCCAGTAGGCATACCAGTAAGGACCGTGGGGGCAGCCTTTGCATTCTTTACCGCAGTAGACCCGTTCCTGCCGGTAGGTAACCGATCCCAACCTGTTCTTTTCGAGGATCTCGACCGGCAGATCTGCCCCATTCCGATCGGAGATCAGCTGGTCGATGTACTCTTTGACCTCCTGGAGCACGGCGTTATCCTGCTCTTCCAGCACTTCGGAGATCATCTTGGGGATCATGGCGTTTCTTATGTAACCTGATTAGTTAAGCCTGTTGCCTAGTTACATAAGATCCGATACAATCTGCCCATGCAAAGAGATAACGAAAAAAAAATGTAACTACTCAGGCACCTAAACCACTATCGGGGACTTCACTATGCAGGAATTACCCGGGACATGGGGCATACTGTAACCAAACACGGAATATAACCGCAGAGGACGCAGAGAGGCGCGGAGGGGAAATAAATGGTTAAATGCTCTGCGTTCCTCTGCGCCCTCCGCGGTTATTTTTCTTGTTGTGCATAAAGTACAACTTTATGTGCTCAAGTAAATCCGACCGAAGGGAGGATTTTCTTGCCAGAAAGTACAGGATCGCAATCGAGAGACCAATCAACATACCTGAGTAGTTACAAAAAAATTAAGAAAAACTTGAGGATGGTCTGCCCGAGCCCTGGCCACCGGCTCAGGCGACCTCTGCAAACCGCTTGTAGTTATCCTCCTCAGCCTTGCTGGGTTTTACCTTCTTGATAGCTTCTTCGAAGTGCTTCTTATCGATCTTGTACTTCTCGATCTCCTCGTCCTCCTGGGGTTTGCCGCCGAGCACGTACTCCCTGATGGCCAGCATCACCGCCTCGTCGCAGATCGCGGCCAGATCGGCGCCCGAATAGCCGTCGGTCCGCCTCGCGATATCCTCCAAGTCCACATCCTCGGCCAACGGCCGGTCGGCGGTGTGGATCTTCAGGATCTCCAGCCGGGCCTCCTGATCGGGCATCCCGATCTCGATCATCCTGTCGAACCTGCCCGGCCTTAAGAGGGCGGAGTCGATGATGTCCGGACGGTTGGTGGCGGCGATCACCACCACGTTATGGAGAGCCTCCAGGCCGTCCATCTCGGAGAGTATCTGGCTGATCATCCTCTCGGTGACGTGCGAATCGCCGAGGCCGCTGCCGCGGGCAGGAGCTATGGAGTCCATCTCGTCGAAGAACAAGACGGTCGGTGCAGCCTGTCTTGCCATCCTGAAGGTCTTCCTGACGGCACGCTCGGACTCTCCCACCCACTTGGATAGGAACTCGGGGCCCTTGATGCTGATGAAGTTGGCCTGGCTCTCCGTGGCCACCGCCTTGGCCATCAAGGTCTTCCCCGTCCCTGGAAGTCCGTAGAGCATTATCCCTTTTGGGGGCTTTGCAGCCATGTGCTCGAAGAGCTTGGGGTAGCTCAGAGGCCACTCCACCGTCTCCATGAGCTCCTGCTTGACGTCGTTGAGCCCACCGATATCCTCCCAGTGGACGTTGGGTGACTCAACCAGAACCTCACGCATGGCGCTGGGTTCCATCTCCCGTAGTGCGTCCAAGAAGTCCTCGTTGGTCACCTCGATCTTGTTCAGGATCTCTGCAGGTATGCTCTCCACCTCGAGATCCAGCTCTGGCAGGATCCTTCTCAAAGACCTCATCCCCGCCTCTCTGGCCAGGGCCGCCAGGTCTGCGCCCACGAAGCCGTGAGTAATCTCCGCCAGCTTTGCCACGTCCACGTCCTCTGCCAGAGGCATCCCTCTCATGTGGATCTGGAGGACCTCCCGCCGGGCTTCCTTGTTGGGGACGCCGATCTCGATCTCCCGGTCGAAGCGTCCTCCTCGTCTCAGGGCGGGGTCGAGGGCATCGGGTCTGTTGGTGGCTCCTATCACCACCACCCTGCCCCGGGACTCCAGACCGTCCATCAGGGCCAGGATCTGGGCCACCACCCGGCGTTCGACCTCGCCGGTGACCTCCTCTCGTTTTGGGGCGATGGAGTCGATCTCGTCGATGAGGATGATGCTCGGCGCCTCTTCTTCGGCCTCCTTGAAGATCTCCCTCAGCTTCTGCTCGGACTCGCCGTAGTACTTGGACATGATCTCCGGGCCGCTCAGGGTCTGGAAGTGAGAGCTGGTCTCCGAGGCCAGGGCCTTGGCCAGAAGGGTCTTCCCGGTGCCGGGCGGTCCGTGGAGAAGGACGCCTTTGGGAGCCTCTACGCCCAGACGCTCGAAGAGCTCGGGGTGCTTCATGGGGAGCTCGATCATCTCCCTGACCTTCTTGATCTCCGTGCCCAGGCCGCCAATGTCCTCGTAGGTGACCCTGGATACGGCCTTCACCTCCTTGGCAGGCTTCTCGCTGATCTCTACGCGGGTGCGATCGGTCATTATAACCGCGTCAGCACTCGGTGAGATCTTGGTGGCGACGAGCTCGATCTTTCTGCCCATCACGCCGATCTCGATGATGTCGCCCTTGGTCAGGACCCGTCCTTCCAGGTACCTGCGAAGGTACTCCTCACCGCCGGTTATCCTCAGGGGCACCGTGGGAGCGAAGACGATCTTCTCCGCAGGAGCCGATCTGATCACCTTGACGGGAACCTTGTCATCTATGCTCATGCCGGCGTTCCGCCGGATGTTCCCATCGATACGGATCATCCCCGTCCCGGTGTCATCGGGATACCCGGGCATGAGCAGTGCTGCGGTTCTCTTCTTCCCTTCGATCATCAGGACGTCTCCAGCCTCCCATCCCGCTTCGTACAAGACAGCCTGGTCCACCCTGGCGATACCTCGCCCCACGTCTGAAGGTCGGGCTTCACCCACTTTGAGCGTGTAATCTTCGGTCATATAAATCCTCAAACTCCGTTTTACTTATTATCTCTTTTTAATCTGTGGTGGGCACACCAAAGGTTACTAACCTGTGGTTAGTACTGGTGAGGAACTGGTATTTAAACATTTCGGTTGATGGTGGTACTCACAGATCTCCTCCAGCACACATCCCTCGCAGAGGGGATTTTTGGCCTTGCACCGGGTCCTGCCATGTCTTATCAGGTTCACGTGCAGGGAGCAGTACATCCCGGGTGGCGTCATCTTTTCCAGAAGGCGCTGTGCCTCTTCGATGCTGGCTTCCGGAGGCACGAACCCCAGCCGCCTGGATATCCGGTTGACGTGGGTGTCCACGGGCATCGTCTGCATGCCGAAGGCGAAGAGGAGCACCACCGCGGCGGTCTTGGGCCCCACGCCGGGAAGGGCGAGCAGATACTCCCGCGCGTCTTCTTTATCCATCCTGCCCAGAAACCCCAGATCGATCGCGCCTGCATCACGCTTTATCGCCTCCAGGGCACCTCTTATCCGCTCCGCCTTGATGTTGGCAAGACCGCCCCGGCGTATCTGCTCGGCGATCTCCGAATCCGGCGCGTCCAGAAGAGATCGGTAGTCGGGATAGGCCTCCTTGAGCCGGGAGAAGGCCTGTTGTGTGTTCGACGATGTAGTATTCTGGGAGAGGATCGTCCTCACCAAGACGTCCACCGGATCCGATCCGACCCGGCCGGGAGAACCATAGACCTGCTCCAACAAGTCCGCGCACCTCAGGAGACGATCGGTCATATCGTCGGTCATCATCCGGGAGAGGTTCTCGCGGGTGAAGAACCTAACGCAAGGCCTTTCGTTATGGATAATTTATTATCGAATGGGATAGCAAAAAAGATTGATGGATCTCAGCAACCTCTACCTGGAGGCGATCAACTTCGGCGACCTCTGCCCTTATCTCATCTCCATGTTGATCGGTGCGCTCATCGGCACCGAACGAGAGCGAGATCTCGTAGAGCAGAAGAAAAGAGGGGTTGCAGGGTTGCGTACTTTCGTTCTCATCTCCCTTTTGGGCACCCTATCGGCATCGCTAGCGGCCCGGTACGGCGAGACCTTCATGATCATCGCCTTCTTCAGCTTCACCATCCTGGTGGCCATCGGATATGCAGCCTCGGCCAGGGATCTGGGACGGGTGGATTTCACCTCAGAGGTGGCGGCGGTGATAGTCTTCGTTCTGGGCGCTCTCTGCCACTCCAGGGAGACCGCCATGCTGGCCATCGCCCTGGCCGTCCTCGTGACGGCGATTTTGGCGGTCAAGAAGACGACTCACGAGTATGTGGCCGCGATTAAGGACGTGGAACTTCTGGACACCCTCAAGATGGCGATCATAGCCGTGGTGATACTTCCATTGCTGCCGAACCAACCCCTCGATCCTTACGGTGTCCTGAACCCCCGGCACATCTGGCTGATGGTGGTCCTGGTCAGCCTGATAAGCTACGTGGGATACATCATGATCAGGATACTGGGAACAGAGAGGGGTCTCAGCATCACGGGCATGTTGGGTGGCCTGGTCTCCAGTACCGCGGTGGCCACCAGCATGGCCGCCGAGGCCAGGGCTCACAGAGAGGTGATACCTTCTGCGGTCTTCGCCACTATCATCGCCAGCTGCACCATGTTCCCCAGGGTACTCCTGGAGGTCCTGGTGATCAACAGAGACCTATTCTTGCCCCTCTTTCTTCCCCTGGCCAGCATGACCGTGACCGGTATGACCCTGGCCTACCTGCTCTTCAAGAAGAGAAAGCCCATAGAGACCGACGTGGCACTGAGCGATCCTTTCCGACTATCCCCTGCCCTCAAGTTCGGAGCATTCTTCGCCTTCATCCTCCTGGTATCGGCGCTTGCCGGCATCTACTTCGGCGAGGCGGGGACATATATGGCCAGCGTGGTAGCGGGCCTGGCCGATGTGGACGCCATAACCCTCTCAATGGCCACCCTGGCAAAGACCACACTGGGCGCGGATATCGCCGTGACCGCCATAACCCTGGCCACCATGACCAACACCCTGGTCAAGCTCGCCATAACCTACATCCTGGGAACGAGAGAGTTCGGGATGCATGTCTCTCTGATCTTCGTGCCCATGATAGCGGTGGGGCTCCTGGTTATAGTTCTCGTGTGAAAAAGAGCGAGAGTTGGTGGGCCCGACGCGATTCGAACGCGTGATCCCCGCCGTGTAAGGGCGATGTCATAACCACCTAGACCACGGGCCCTCGGCCCACCCATATATCTCGTTATATTAGATCCTATCGCTTCGGCCTGCCTGGAGCGGATGTAAAGATCGGTCCTATCCCTCCGGTGTGGGCGGTTTTTATAGGAGGCGTCTCCAATACTATCGATGAGCATGGTACTCACAAGAGAGCTGTCTGCAGAAGGCATCCGCCTCAAGAAGCTCTGCGATGCTGTGGCAGAGTCCGTAGCCGTCTCCACCAGTAGCCTGGTAGGAGACCCGGCTAGCGGCGACGTGCTGGAGATGGGTGCCGATGGCACACCCACGAAGATGATCGACAGGGTGGCCGAAGATGCAGCTCTTGCCATCCTGAGGAAGTCGGGTCTGGGGTTCGCCGTCCTGAGCGAGGAGCTGGGCAAAACGACGATCGGGGACGAGCCGAGACACTTCCTCCATCTGGATCCCCTAGACGGGACCTTCAATGCCGTAAAGGGGATACCATTCTACTCGATATCGATGTATATCGACGGCCAGGACTGCCGCTTCGGTTACGTATTCGACCTGGCTCACAAGATCCATTTCTATGCTCAGGCCGGATGCGGGGCCTGGACCGAACCCTCTCACCGTATCCGGGTATCCGAGGCGAGATCCCTGGCAGACTTCAGCGTTGCCGCCTACACACTCAGGCCTCACACCGCCCGGATCATCCGGTTGGGCGACACGGTGAGGCGTATCCGGACCCTCGGAAGCTGTGCCCTGGAGCTGTGCATGGTCGCATCCGGAAAGCTTGACGCCTTTGCGGATCTGCGTGGCGGTCTCAGGATGGTGGACGTGGCGGCAGGCAGCCTGATCGTTGAGGAGGCGGGCGGTGTGGTCACCGACGGCGATGGCAAGAGGATACCCTTCAACGGAGATATGTGGCAGAGAAAGATGTTCCTGGCCTCCAACGGCCCGGCTCACAGAAAACTTCTGGATCTGATGGGGGGTGGCGACCTTTAGGATGGGTTTCGTCTGCAAGGGCGACGTCGAATCGGTGAAGATGGTCAGATACCTGGTGGAGAAGTTCGAGTCTCGCGCCGAGATCTTCGTAGAGCCGGAGACCGCCCAGAAGCTGGGCGTTGAGGAGACAGCCGTCGAGAAGATGGACGTGGACCTCATAGTCTCGGTGGGCGGCGACGGTACCATCCTCAAGACCATACGGAAGATGGCCGATCCGTTACCCATTCTGGGCATCAACATGGGCACCCTGGGATTTTTGGTGGATGTGGTGCCTCAGGAGGCGGTGAAGACCTTAGAACGCGTTCTCTTCGGCTTCGATGTGGAAGAACGAAGCCGGTTGGAGATGAGACTGAACGGCAAACCCCTGCCTCCCGCCACCAATGAGGTGGCCCTGATTACCTCCCGTCCGGCCAAGATGCTGGAGTTCGATATAAAGGTAAACGATTTCTTTCTGGAGCGTCTCCGTGCCGACGGCCTCCTCTTCGCCACCTCAACAGGGTCCACGGCCTACGCCATGAGCGCAGGCGGTCCCATCGTCGATCCCGGGGTGGACGCCGTGGTGCTGGTCCCTCTGGCTCCTTTCAAGCTTTCTGCACGACCCTGGGTACTGCCTGGTGATAGCGAGATAAGGGTGAGCCTGATCCTTCCCAACAAAACGGCGTTGGTGGTGATAGACGGTCGGAACACGGTCACCATATCGGAAAAAGACCGTATTACCATCGTCAGGGCCAAGACGCCTGCCAGGTTCGTCAAGACCCGGGAGGGTATCTTCTACGAGAAGGTGAAGAGCAAGCTGGCATAACGGGACTTATCTGCTCACCTCGCGCTCCAGGCTCTCGATCAGCTCCTCTACGGTGAACCGTCCTGCTAGATCGTAGTTATTCAGCCTTCTTCCGGGCGACGGAGATGCATCTACTCGATGCAACAGAACGTATTCGCGCCCGGTGGACCTCGGAATCAACGTGCTCTTCGGCGTTCCTCCGCCTTCGGCTCCAATATCTTTATCAGCTCTTCTACGGTGAACAACCCCGCCAGATTCATCATCTTCTGGAGCCTGACGTTGTCTTCTTTGATCGACTTCAGCCGATGGCGAAGCCTCTCTGCCTTCTCGTTCTCGCTCACCCGCCCCTTTGCCAGATGCTCCTTGGCCTGATCCAAAGCCGATAAAAAGATCTGGCTGGACCGCTTGAAGTTCTCGATGTGGGCTTTGAATACGGCCTCACAGCCCTCTATCGATACGTAATAATGCCGTTTATCACCGGGTTTGATCACCCTGCGGACGAGGCCCAGATCCTCCAGGATGCCCATGCAGGTGCTGACCGTGGACTTGCTGTAGTCGCTCTTCTCCACCAGCTCGTCCATGGAGAGGATACCATCTGCCAGAAGCAGTGTGCCCCAGAGGAATCCAACGGCATCGCTGCAACCCCAGATCTTGGCTGCCTGGGCGCTGCTGACCAACATGCATATCCGAGCAGCTTCCTCAGCAGGGATCGCTTCGCCGTTCATGATAGGAGAACCGGCCAGAACCTTTAAATACATTTCGTACGACCCGTACATCAAGAACGTTCGAAACACCCCGAACGATTCAAACAAATTCAAAAGGTGATATCATAACCCGGGGAGAGAAGCTTGGCACCTGGATCGAGGGCAACCCCATCATAATTCTGACGATAGCGGCGCTTCTCACCGTCGCCTCCATCCACTACGCCCAGAACATCGAGATGGAGACGGAGACGGATACCTTTGTGGATGAGAATACACGCCTCTACCAGGAGTACACCCGCCTATACGAAGATAAGTTCGGGACGGAGTCGATCGTAGTTCTGGTGGAGGGAGATGCTGTCACCAAGCCCGAGACCCTGGAGGCCATGAATCGTCTCATCACTCATATGGATACCGTGAACCACGTCTTGGGCACACACAGCATAGCAGAGATGGTGATGGACGTCGAGGCGCGGGAGACGGGGGTACGCAGGATCCCCGGATCCCAGGAGCGGATCGATGAGATACTGGAGAGCATCGATCCCGTCTTCCGGAGCATGCTCCTGCCCGACGAAAGGCATACCATGATATCCATAGATATGCCGATGTACATATCAACCGAAGATCGAAAGAACGTCCTTCCGGATGTCGAGGCTGCCGTGGAGATGGCAGATTTCCCTCCGGGGGCGGATACGATCGTTACCGGCAACGTCGCCCTCGGAACCGCGATACAATATGAAATGAACACGTCCATGGGACTTCTCCTCGCCGTCTCTGTGTTGTTCATGGTTCTGGCGCTATTGCTGGTATTCAGGCACGTTCATTTATCCCTTCTACCCCTTCCCATCGTACTTCTGGGTATAATCTGGACCTTCGGGATGATGGGTTTTCTGCAGGTGCCATTGACCATGGTATCCATGGCAGCTTTTCCCATCCTGATAGGTCTGGGGATCGATTATGCCATACAGTTCCATAACCGGATCGAAGAAGAGTTCCAGCGGGGCGGGTCGGCGGCGACCGCTGTGCTCGATACGGTTGCCCATACCGCTCCTGCGGTCCTCATCGCCCTGACCATAACCGGTGCCGGTTTTTTTTCGCTATTCACATCGTCGGTTCCCATGATCAGAGATTTCGGGCTGCTCTGTCTGATTGGCATAATCATGTGCTACCTTTCGGCGCTCTTTGTTGGGGTAACCATACTCTACCAGATGGAAAAAGGGCACATCGTCAACGGCGAGACGATGTCGGAACGAAGATCTGCGATAGCGCCGCTGGTCGAGAAGTCGATGATGTTTTTCATCCAGCGATGGCGTACCGTGCTGGCAACTGCGCTGATACTCTCTCTGGTGGGCATGTACGCGGATTCTCAGGTACCCATAGAGACCGATTTTAAAGAATACATCCCCCAGGATCTTCCGCCGCTGATCCAGTTCCAGCATCTTCACAACATATTTGGTGGCACAGACGAGATCAACATCATAGTCCAGGCGGACGACGTCACCGATCCGGAGATGCTGAGATGGATGGACGAGTTCGGCACTTACCTGACCGAGTCGAGGGAACAGGTACACGGGGTCACGAGCCTGGCGACGTTGGTTCGGATGTATAACGGGGGAGAGATCCCCGACGATCGGTCGCGGGTGGAGGCGGTACTGAATTCCGTACCCGATGACATAAAGTATTCTTACATAGATGGTCATAATATTGCACATATCAACGTCAACATCGGCGAAGCGGTGAGAGATCTTGCTCAGGTGGGGATCAAGAGGCTGGTCGGCGAGATTGACAAGGATATCATATGGTTCGAACCGCCCCCCGATACATCGGTAACCCAGACGGGAGGGCTGGTGGTGATGATCACGGTGATCGATGCGCTTACCACCGGCCGGATGAGGATGACCTTCCTGGGCCTGGTCTTGATATTCATCCTTCTCGTGGTGATATACCGGGACCCGATCAAGGCCGTCCTGCCGATACTGCCCATGATCGTGGTGATCGGCTGGATGGGTGGCGTGATGTACATAACCGGCATGGTGTATACACCGCTCACGGCCACCCTCGGTGCCCTGATATTGGGGATAGGATCCGAGTATGCGGTCCTCACCATGGAACGCTTCTACGAAGAGAAGGCCAAGACGACAAATAACATCAAGGCGCTCAAGATCGCGATCGGCAGCATTGGTGCGGCGATCTTCGCCTCCGGCCTGACTACAGTCTTCGGCTTCTCTGCGCTGATCGCATCACCTTTTCCCATGAACAGCAACTTCGGGACCGTAACCGTGCTCTCGGTGATCTTCGCCCTCTTCGTGACCTTCTCCGTCTTCCCGGTACTCTTAATTCGGCTGGAATACTGGAGAGATAAGAGAGATGCTGCAAAGTCTGACGCTTAGAATAACAATAACATTAATATTTGGAGATTTATTATAGTCGCTTAGGAGGATGAGGAATTGAGGAGAATAATCACCTATCTCGTTCTGATGTTCGTGCTCTTTCTGCCGGTTGGGGCCGGGGAGGACACATATCGCAATTACGTGGCTGAGAGCAACTACATACCGTCTGTCTCTCTGGACAACTACTGGGACGCCTTTGGAGAGCCACGGCTGGACGCAAGCCTGACAGGTACCAACGAGTTCGAGCGTGGAGACACCGTGGACCTCTACGTGGAGCTGACCAACTACGGCAGGATCATGGGGTTTGACGCAGACAAGAAAGCCGATAAAAAGATAGAGGAGGCTCTATCCGACAAAGAGTGGGATTACGAACAGGAGAAGACCACAGCCCTGGCCATCGTGGGAACGTTGAGGTCCACGACCGATATGATCGAGGTCCAGTCTGGTGACCAGATAGTCGAGTCGTTGCGGTCTGGTGAGAGAGCCAGAAATCCGATGGTCTTCACCATCGAGATCGGAGAACACGTCCCGGCCGGAGAGTATCCGATGTTGTTGGACCTCAGGTATGACTATCAATACAACGCCGAGGTGGACGCGGACGGCTGGAACTCTGACCTGAACAGGTTGACCGGGCTCCAGGTGGGTTACTGGTACGAGAAGGCCAACCAGACCATCACCATCCCGGTGACGGTGAAGAAAGAAGCTGACTTCGTCATCACCGGCGTCGATGCAGATCTGAAGGTGGGACAGGATGACGGGATCGTCGAGGTCACCTACAAGAACATCGGCGAAGACCCCACCGACGAGGCTGTCGCCAGGCTGAGCGTATTCAACCCGTTTTCGTCTTCGGACGACCAGGCCTACATCGGAACTCTCGGACCGGGCGAGGAGAGGACGATCAAGTTCAAGATCGACGTGGACGATGATGCCACGCCCAAACCTTATGGCATCAACAGCGAGATCAAGTACAAAGACGTCAGGGGAGACACCGTCATATCCGAAAGTATGAAGATCCCGGTGGACGTGGGCCCGGCAGCAAGGTCTTACATTCTTCTGCTGGTGGTGATCCTAATCTTGCTGGCCGCTGCGGGTGCGAGGATCTACACGAAGAGGAGATAACGGCGCCCAGATCCCTAGTGTCCTGTCATGCGTAAAATATCGTATCATGCACTCGTCACTCCTATGAAGGTGGGAATTCAGTTGGACCCTCAATCGAAGCTACTGATATTTTATATGTTTTGTATGCATTTCGACGAGAGGGACTTCGCGTCTTCGCGCCTTCGCGTGAGTCAAAAATTATGGGGCACGCGAAGACGCGAAGACGCGAAGGGTGGTGACTCGCCGATGAATGTGGAAGAAGGCTCTTCCATCGTAGTGGACACGGCTTTCCATCTTCATCGGGAATGACGGTCGTCTTTACGACATTACTTAGATGACAGGACACTAGGCTTCCTATACGGATCGGCTGCCGCGCCGATCGGTGGTGCCTTCCGGCAGTTTTTATCTTTCCTCCCCCTCTCCCTCTTCGGAGCGGTCTACGATATCAGTGACTTCTTTCTTAGCAGGCGGTTATATTTGATCGCAAACCTGTGGGCTTCGTCCCTCATCTCCTGGACGAAGAGCGAAGCCTTTTCATCTTTTTCGACTGGAAGTGGGTGGCGGAGACGGGGCACATAGATCTCTTCCGACCCTTTGACGATCGAGATGATGGGGATCTCGAGCTTCAATTTTCGGAGTTTCTGAGACGCTGCCCATAGCTGTCCCTTTCCCCCGTCGACGATGATCAGGTCGGGCATCTCCCGGCCTTCCTCTTTTTGGCGCACGTAGCGCCTCCGCACGACCTCGGCGATGGAGGCAAAGTCGTCGATCCCGTCTACGCTTCTGATCTTGAAGCGGCGGTAGTTCTGCTTGTCTGGCCTTCCGCCCCGGAACTGCACCATGGACCCGACCGTAAACGTTCCCGAGAGGTGGGAGATGTCGAAACCCTCGATGACATCGGGTGTTTTCGGAAGCGAGAGAGCTTCCTGGAGCGCTTCGAGCTTTTTTTGGTGCCCAAAAAAGCCGATCTCCACATTTTTCCGGGCAAGTTCCAGGAGATCTTTTTTCTCACCCTGCTTCGGGACCGTGGCCCTGACCATCTTTCCTTTCACAAGGCCTAAGAACTCCACCAGGGGCTCATCGAGTGCTTCTGGCACGATCAGTTCTTCCGGGACTTCGGTTTCCGAGTAGTACTGGACGATAAATTCTTCAAGGAAGTTTTCGTTGCGGGCAAAGACGAAGTCTTCTTTCCCTTCGAGGGTGCCTTTGTAGACCTTGAAGAGCATGAGGTAGACGTTGCCTCCATCGACGATGTAGTTGAGGACGTCCTGATCAAAAATCTTTTGCCGCTCTACGTTCTGCCTTTCCTGGAGATATTCCAGGGCACTGATCTCGTCCCTGAGTTCCATGGCCTGTTCGAACTGTTGCTTTGCCGCAGACTCCATCATCTCCTCTTTCATGCAATCGATGAGTTCTTTTATGTTGCCCCGCAGGACAGATTTTGCCCGCAACACTCGTTTTCCGTACTCAGCCTCGGTGATCTTCCCGATGCAGGGTCCGCTGCATGTACCCATGTGGTAGCGGAGGCAGGCTCTCTTTGGAAGCCTTCTGCAGGTACGGAGCCGGAAGGTCTTTTTGACGACCTGGAAGACTGTGTCCCTCTCTCTTGCAGAGACGAAGGGGCCAAAAAAAGTGCCGCCTCCGGTCAGTTTCCGGGAGATCCGGATCCTGGGGAACGCATCGTCCGTCAGGTGGATGGAGGCATACCTCTTGGAGTCTTTGAGGGCGATGTTGTACCTTGGCTGGTGTTTCTTGATCAGGGTGTTTTCGAGCAGGAGGGCTTCGACCTCGGTGTTGGTGACGATGAAGTCTAAGTTCCGAGCGGCCTGGACGAGCGCGGAGGTTTTGGGGTCGTGGTCCCGTTTCTGGAGATAGCTGCTCACGCGTTTTTTCAGGTCTTTTGCCTTTCCGACGTAGA
>JGI24025J20009_10000896_pt1 | contig 23018 bp, 25 predicted proteins | sample Cruoilmetagenom3_FD_20009 | JGI IMG/M metagenome (IMG submission 20009) | reverse complement strand
AAATCGATAAACACAAAAACCTTTAAAAGGAAGTAAAAATTTGTAATTACGAAGAGGGAGAGAAGATATTAGATGAGCGAAGAACTGTCGATTGATGAACTCAGTGAAGATCTGAAAAAGAATGGTATTCAATCCTCATATCACCGTTTGAAGATTCTTGAATATCTAATGCAGAATAAAACGCACCCAACGGCTGATATGATATATCAAGAACTTTCAAAGGAGATACCACCACTCTCAAAAACAACCGTTTATAACAGTCTAAAACTTTTTCTAAAGAGAGGTATTGTGATTGATATGGCTATAGAACCACCAACCCTCAATCCTGAGAGAGTGGTAGAGGGCCATAAAGTTACTGAGTGCCACCTCTACCTTAAAGGCGTCTGCAAAAATTGTTTAAAAAACCCAAAAAAATGAGTATTTCTCCCCCGAGATTGTAAAGTTATTGGGTGTTTGAAGAAAACACGATAAAAAAAATTTTCACTTCTTCTCCCATTTATAAAGCTCTACAACCTGTGAAAGTGTACTTCCTCGTCTTATCTCTTCTCTGATCCTCTCTTCGTTCTTCTTCACTTCCACTGCCCTTCTTGCAATCTCGTATCCCCTTTCCCTCGGAATAACGACCACACCACTAGTGTCTCCCACGATCCAGTCTCCGGGCTTAACTATCTGTCCGCAACAGGTTATCTCGGCATTTATCTCCCCGAAACCCTTTGGTTCCCCTGCGTTTGGCACTGTTGCCGTTGCAAATAAGGGATAATTCAACTTCATTATGTCATCCACGTCCCTCACACCTCCATCGATCACCACACCAGATATTCCCTTATTCATACAGCTTCTCGTGGCCAATTCACCCCATGGGGCAATATTTTTTCTTCCATCATTATTTATGACGATGGCATCTCCTTTTCCAGCTATATCTATCGCCTCAACGGGTTTAGCCCAATCTCCTGCAAAAGTCTGCACCGTTACGGCTCTCCCAACCATCTTTACTCCTCTATTTACCGGAAAAATGCCGCCCATCGCCCCCTTTCTGTGCATTGCGTCGCTTATGTTCGACGTCGAAACTTTTTCTAAAAGCTCTCTCGTCTTCTCGTCAAGTGTCTTCGCTTCTTCATACTCTATTTTTGGTTCATCTATAGCTCTTCTTATCTTAATCGTGGATTCTTCGACGTTTGCAGAGTGGATGATGTTCCCGCCTACGATGACGATCTTAGCACCATATTTTACAGATTGGGCGGCGGTTTGAGCATCTAATCCCCCCGCTACGGCCATAGGAATCGAGACGTTCTTTGATATCTCTTTTAATATATCAACAGAAGTTTTTCCTACCATCTGCTCATCTATCCCTGCGTGCACGTTCAGATAATGCACTCCAAGACTCTCCAGCTCTTTCGCTCTCTCAACAGGATCTTTTACTGCCAGAAGATCGACCATTATCTCCACCCCATACAGGTTTGCCGCCCTGATGGCCTCCTCAATCGTGGCATCGTCCACGTTTCCGAGAACGTTTATTATATTTGCGCCGGATTTTGCGGCCATCTCCACCTCAATCGCCCCTGTATCCGCCACCTTCATATCCGCCACAATCTTTTTATCCGGAAAAATCTCCCGCAAGGTTCTTACAGCGTTCATACCTTCACTCTTTATAAGGGGAGTTCCCGCCTCTATCCAATCTGCCCCACCTTTCACTGATTCTTTTGCGATTTGAACCGCTCTATTCAACTCTAAAAGATCCAATGCAACTTGTATTATTGGTTTATTACCCATAACAATTGACTCCTACTTAGTATGAATATCTCTAAATCACCTTAATACCCTAATCAAGACACCATCTTCTACCACAATATTACGTTCCTCTTCACCACGATACCTATAAAAAAGATAATATTTAAACCTATTTTTCTTACCTCTCCAAAGACCATCCACTTCCTATGCCCTTTCCTCTAAAAAGATCTAAAGACTTTTTACCATAACGCGGTGAAAGAGATAGGAATAAATCTATGGGGGCACCCCATAGAATACATAATTTGCCGCTTCATGAATGTCGCCCACTTCGACGATCTTCATCCCCCACTCTTCCGCGGCATATTCGACCATATCTATTGGGACCGAATGAACTCTTTCGATGGTATAACCAAAGCATCTTTTGACCTCTGTAACCTGTTGTATATTCTGGTGAGATTGACCGTTTGGTATCAAGAAAGTCTCAACGCCGGATTTAGCTGCTGCCTCTGCCTTCCCAAATATTCCGCCAACGGGCCCTATAGAGCCGTCTTCTTGAATCGTGCCGGTTATCGTGAGGTCGTCTGGAATATCATATCCTCTTATCGCTNAGATTAGTGCTAATGACATTGCCGCTCCAGATGAGGGGCCACCGCTGATATCTGTGTTAGAGTAATAAGGCGTAAATACGNCGTCATACTTTGAGAAGTCAAAATTCAATATCTCCCCAACGACNTTTACGGCAGTCTTCTCGGCATCTTGTTTATCAACTTCCGTTAAGACGTGTGTGGTATTCACGAGTATCTTTCCACTGCCTGGATTAACTTCGACAGAGGCATATCCTACGAGACCTTCGCCTCGATCATTTACTGCAACGGTCTTTATATACGAACCCATCGCCGAGGCGGGCATGAAGGAGATACAAGATATGCAAGAGACTAATATCACCATAAGGATAATTAGCGAAAAGATCTGTTTCCGTGACATAACTAATGTATTTTTAAAGGGGGAGAAAGATATAATTTTTGGTGAATGGAAATAGCGGTGATACCATGGAATTACAGAATTTAAAGATCGTTGGTACAGCCCACGTCTCTGAAAAAAGTATAAAAGAAGTTAGAGAGACCATAAGGAAAGAAAAACCAGACATAGTTGCAGTGGAGCTTGATGAGGGAAGATTTAGGGGTTTAATTGAGAGAGAAGAGATGTCTTTGAGAGAGGTTTTAAGAGCAAGAGACGGTGAAGTTCGCCTATTACTTGTTCAGTGGCTTCTCTCACATATCCAAAAAAAAATTGGAAAGGGGGTAGGTATAATGCCTGGAGAAGAGATGCTTATGGCAGTAGAAGAAGCAAAAAAGATCGGAGCAAGTGTTGTTCTGATAGATAGAGATATAAGAATAACGCTTCAGCTACTTAGAGATAAGATGACTTTTAGAGAGAAGATGAGAATATTTTTTTCACTGTTAAGATCTCTATTCATCAGAAAAGGCGAGTTGATAGAATTGGATCACATCACCGACGAGGACGTCTTGGATGATCTTGTAAACGAGTTTAAAAAACTCTCCCCAAACGCGGCAAAGGTACTGATAGATGAGAGAGATGCGTACATGGCAAAAAATCTCCTATCACTATCTCAAATGGGTGAAGATAAAAAAATTGTTGCAGTGGTTGGTGCCGGACACGAAAAAGGGGTGAAAAGATATATAAAAGCCTCAAAAATAAAAGAGGGAACTACCCCTCCCTTACAGATGGGGTACTAAAAAACCGAAGTTTTTGAGGACTTTGCTTAACTTTCTCTGTTCTCTCTTCAACTTTCCTTCAGATTTAGACAAATATCTTGAATTATCTTCCTGATTGCAAATCTTCGATTTGCAAACTTGAAAATCTCCAATTTTCAAATGCCATCTCTTTCTTGATTCTTCTCGACCTGATTACATCGAATATTTTTGATAACGGCTCCCATCTTGGATCTTTTTCTTCTATTACTAATGGTGTATCAATTTTTTTCACCAAAAAATAGTTTTAACCACTCTAATATAGTTTTTTCGGGTTTATTTCGGTCACAATTGAGTTTTATGAATTTTTAGAATGTACTTTTACAAACCAAGACAAGAACAAGCACAGCTATATAAAAGAACGATTTACAATCCTAAATTTTGACTTGACTTAAGGGGGGGATAAGGATGTATACGTCCCCTTCGCGTCTTAATTCTACATGTTTTGCACTCATATCCTGATACTCCTCTCTAACTTTTTATTATCTTTTCTAACCTGTAGATATTGTATGAGCAGAACGAAAGACGATATTTATATCCTATAAATACAAGCATTGAAGAAGGGAAGAAGATGACAAGATCCTATGAAGAGGTATTGGAAAAAGTCAGGGCGGGTTTTTTGGATCCCATTCTGAGAAAATCACACCGGGATTCTTTGGAATCCTCTTTTAGATCTGCTTTGGATCGCCTTGAAGAGATGCAATACGGAACGCCGATATGGTGGAGCGAGGGAGAAGAAGCCGACTACGAATCAGCATCGAAGAGAGATATGCCAGAATCCACGTCCGAGATGGGTGAGGTGATACCCCGTTTGGTGCGATTCTTAAAGGGCATACCGATATACGGTCATCCGGAGACGGTGCCAAACGTCATACCGCAGAGCACAATTCCCTCGATCGTCGGCGTGGCACTCGCCGCCATCTGCAATCCGAACATCATGGAGGAATCGTACGGCGGCAAGGTCTGTGAAGCCGAGGTGGAAGTGGTATCTTTCATCTCCTCATTGATCGGATATGACAGGAATGAATCCAGTGGTTTTTTCACATTTGGCGGCACCGGCACCAATCTCTACGGTATAAAATTGGGGGTTCAAAAGGTCATCGATGGTTGTAGGGAGAAAGGCATCAGAAGGGACGTGAAGGTGATGGCATCAGAGGTAAGCCACTATTCCCTATTGAACGCAATGGATTGGCTGGGCCTGGGAACGAACAACCTCATCAAAATTGGTGCAGATGAAGACAACTCCGTTTCCCTTGAGAAATTGGAGAAAGAAGCGCGTAGGTTATTGAGCGAAGGCAAACAAATTGCCTGTATTGTTCCAACACTTGGAACGACGGACGCCTTTGGAATAGACGATATTAAAGAGATCGTGGCGTTGAGGGACGATCTGGTGGATGATTTTTCTTTGGACTATTCCCCGCACGTTCACGCGGATTCCGTTATCGGTTGGGTTCTTACAGTCTTCAACGACTATGATTTCGATGAGAATCCACTGAAACTGCCGGGGATCGAGAATCTCATCCATCTGCGAGATAAGATAAGATATTTATATATGGCCGATTCGGCTGGAATAGACTTTCATAAACTCGGTTATACTCCATACGTATCAAGCCTCTTCGTCGTCAAAAACAGAGAGGAGTTGGAATTGATAGCGAGGGATAGATCACTAATGCCGTATCTCTACCACACGGGTCGTTACCATCCGGGGATATACACGTTAGAGACCTCCAGATCGGGAAGTGGGGTGCTGAGTGCGCTGTCCAGTCTTTATTTCTTGGGTAAAGACGGTTATAGAGTGCTTCTAACACATGCGATCGAGATGACGCAGATCTTCAGGAGAAAGATCAAAAAGATTGGAGGCGTTATTTTAAATGAACAAAATATTGGTCCCGCCACGCTATTTAGAGTCTATCCTCCACCCTATAAAGATAACAGCACATCTATCTATAAAGAGGAGATAGACGGCGATATCGAACTACTGAAAAGATGTAATAGATACAACGAGGAGATATTTCGTAAAATAGATGAGCAGATCAGATCAAAGGGGGTTGGTATCGTCTTTTCGATGACCAAAAGTTATAAGAAAACGTCTTATGGCGAAGATATTACGGCATTAAAGGCTTACATGACCTCTCCACACATCGAGGAGNAGAATATAGGCCATATCGTTCAGCAGATCTCCCGGGCGATGATGTGAAAAAGTAGAATAAGATATTTTGGAGTATATGAACTACTCAAGAGCTTTATCGTATTCTCCACCATCTATCTTCTCAAGCATGTCTTTCGGCATCAATCCATCGACCGTAATGCCGATAGACTGGCACGTCCCGATCACTTCTTTAACTGCATTCTTCAATTCGTACGAAAGCATCACTTCCATCTTTGTCTCCGCTATCTTCTTCACACCTTCGAGACTTATATCACCTACAGAATCCCTCCCAGGGGTTCCGGAACCTTTCTCTACTCCCGCCTCCTTTTTTATCAGCTCGGAGGTTGGTGGGGTCCCCACCTCGATGGAGAAGCTTTTGTCATCTTCCACGATAACCTTGACAGGAATTTGCATCCCATCAAATCCACTTGTCTTTTCATTTATCTCATCAACGATCTGTTTTATGTTCGCCCCAAGTGGCCCGAGTGCGGGACCGACCGGGGGGCCCGGGGTGGCCTTTCCCCCAGGAACCAAGAGTTCTACGACATCCGACATTACACTTCCTCCTTATCTAATACTCTGATTGAGTCTCCCCTAACTGTAACGGGGATCACCACCGTCGATTCAAAAAATTCCACGGTGACTTCTTCCTTGTTTATATCAACCCTCTTAACTCTTGCCTTCTCTCCTCTGAATGGGCCATTGATAATCTCTACAATATTACCTATCTTCACTCCGGCAGTGGTTGGTTGCGGAGTTAAAAATTGTTCCAGCTCATCTGGGGCGGCTTGGCCTTTTATCACTGCCCTCGCGTGGTTTATTCCGTGTATAACCTGCTCCACTACCTCTCTTGTGGTGCTCTCCACCAGCAGATATCCCTTCAACTTATCCGGAACCAAGATGGAGGCGATTTCATGCTGCCCCATCTCAATCTTCATCTTCATCATACCAGCCACGGCAATCTCTTCCCCTGCAGTGGTCTTAACAGCAAATACCTTCAAACCTTCGTCTTTTTTGTCCATTATTGCCCTGTGAAGAAAAATAGCAAGTATACTGCAAACCCGATGACGCCCACGACGAAGATGCCCAACCCCGTTATCTTACCGGTCTTCTCAAACTCATCACTACTGGGTCTCCTGGTAAGCCTCAATATCCTCCCATATTTCCCTAATTTCTCTATAAATCTAAATTCCATCCTCATTCGACAAAATCTATTCCGTATTTCTTCTGAAAATCTGTGGATATCCTTTTTCTCCCAAGTATCTGGGGAGACTTGACCCCGGTGATAACTATCATCGTCTTAATCTTACTCTTAAGATCTGGATCAATCTGGGCACCCCAAATTATCCTCGAATTTGAACTGATGCTCTTATATATCTCCTCGACGACTCCCTCCGCCTCCGATATAGTCATATCTGGCCCTCCAATGACATTTACGAGTGCAGATGTTGCATCGGATATATCGAGATCGAGTAGGGGGCTCCTCAATGCCCTTTTGACAGATTCTATCGCCTTATTCTCTCCCTCTGCCTCGCCGAGACCGATCATAGCGACCCCCCCGTCCTGCATTATCGTTCTAACGTCGGCAAAATCCAAATTAACGAGGCCCGGTTTTGTGATCAACTCAGTGATCCCCTTAACTGCCCTCATCAAAACTTCATCCGCCACTTTGAAGGCGGCCTGAAGGGGCAATCTCGGAACTGCCTCGAGTAACCTATCGTTTGGGATTACTATAACAGTATCCGATACATTTCTAAGCCTCTCCAACCCGGATTCTGCATTTTTTGCCCTTACAACCCCCTCAACGCCAAAAGGCAAAGTTACAACAGATATTGACAGGGCACCGGCATTTCTTGCAGCATTTGCAACTACGGGTGCGCTTCCCGTTCCTGTGCCTCCACCGAGGCCACAAGTTATGAAGACCATATCCGCATCTTCCACAGATTTTTCTATATCGCCCTCACTCTCCTTTGCGGCTTTTTCCCCCGCCTGCGGCATACCACCGGCACCAAGACCCTTGGTGCATCTCTTCCCCAACAAAATTTTCTTATGGGCATTTACAATTAAGAGATGCTGCGCATCGGTATTTAGAGCTGTGAGAGTGGCACCCTTGATACCCTCCTCTGCCATTCTGTCCACGGTATTACAACCGCTGCCGCCACATCCCATAACCTCAATGGTTGTCTTAAGACCTTTTAATAACTCTTCTAACTCCTGGTTTGCTTCTATGACAGCAGGATCTCTGATCTCTTCCCTCGCCACCTTTTTATCCCCCACTCCCCCTTCTGCCCTTGCCAGCGCCTCTTTAACAATGGAATCCATCATGATTCGTACCTCACTGAGATATAATATTCGATCGTGCCTTATCTATCTCCTATATCAAGCTTAAACATTTTCATTCTTTATAAATTTATTGATCTTCTTCTCCACCGCACTTAAAATTCCTCTTATAGATCTAATCTCCTTTCTGCCTGCTCCTGACGCTTCTAAAATTCTCTTCAGCATTAAAGCTGTCTTTTCCCTGTTGAATCTTGGAAATTCTATCTCGTTCAAGACCCTCAAGATATGCTCATCCAAATGGGCCATCTCTTCCCTGCTTGGAATCTCGGTATCTCCTTCATTGGGATCGAGATCGAATAGTTCATAGAGTATTATTCCGACCGACTGTGAGATATTGAGGGTTGGATAATCTGGAGAGGAGGGTATATTCACGATCACATCGCACCTTTTGAGCTCATCATTCGTCAAACCATTGTCCTCCCTCCCAAAAACGATTAAGATTGCTCCTCTTTTTCCTTCAATGAGTTCTTTTAATCTTTTTGGCGTGAGAAATGGTTCTCTTACATAACTTTTCCCGCCGACGATTCTGGTAGTCCCGATGACATAATTGAACTCATCTAAAAGATCCTCTAAATGATCATATATCAAAGCGTTATTTAAAACGTCCTGAGCTCGTGCAGCCATCTTCTTCGCTTCAATATCTATTGTTGGGGGGTTTATAAGGATCAAATCGCCAAATCCAAAATTTTTCATCACCCTTGCTACAGAACCCACATTTCCACTATAAATTGGCTCTACCAGAACCACTTTTATCTGCGGCATTCAAAAATCTCCGATTTTTGAGTGCTCAAAAACCTTCGGTTTTTGGCATGTGAAAATGGAACATTTTCACGGCGACGAATCTTCGATTCGTCTGCATAGCACAAATCTTTGATTTGTGCCTATTTGCAAATCTTTGATTTGCAATCATTCAAAAAACCCCTTCACATGCCAAATAGAATATACATTATCAGATCTAGTGTCTTCCTGGTTGGTAGAGCACAAGTTTTAAAGAGTGGCATCTCTTCACCTCCTGCATCTTATCAAAGGTGGCACGTTTGATATGACTTCTTCATTCACCAACCCATAGGAAAAAAGAACCTCATTTAGAGGGATAAATGTCTCATCTTTGTATCCCACCCAGTTTGGTGTGTCGCCAAATTCTAAGACCTTTCCTCCACCTAATAATTGTATCCTATCGAAGTGTCTCGGTGAGTATATAGGATCTAGTATTATCCATCTCCCACCCATCTTATGACCAAATATATCCTCCTTTAGTTCTAATTTCCCAATCCCCCATCCCTCATCTTTCAAGAGCACATACGTGTGATAGCCAAACCAAACGTATTCGCCGTTCGTATTCACTGTCATGGATGGTGCCGAGCCGATCGCAACCTCATAACCTTCCATCTTCAATAATGTAGATAGGAGTAAAGCCTTATCTGTACAATCCCCATGTTGAGTTCTCATAGTTTCGCATGGAAATTTAATAATTTCGGGGTACATGAGAAGTAACAAACCTACTTTCGGGACGGAGACAAGACATCTCTCAATCCCTCTCTCTTCCTCCGGATGTGGGAAGTAGATATCGTCTCTCACGTAGTAATAGAGAAGCTTGGCTAATGCAAGTCTATCCAGATCTTCAAATTCCATGGTCTCCCCGGTTTGGAGAAATACAGATTTTTCCTCCTTCAACGGCTTAATCACCGTCTCTTCCAGATACCCCCTTGCCGTCTCGCTGCTCTCCAAATCTAACCTTCCGGCATCATGAATGATCATATAATTCTCGATAACAGCCAAATCTCTTCTATCCTTCTCCCTTCTCTCTCCAATGCCAGAGTTTTTGAGAAGATCTATGTAGTGGCTTCCTCTGAAATCTCTGTAGTAACTAGAGAGTTCCATAGGCAATTTGGGTTGATCTTTGACGAGTGTGTCGTGTAACTGGGCGCTTGCGATCGGAGAGGCTATCGATAAAGATAATAGAAGGAGGACGAATATGCCGTGATAAGACCTCATATGTTCTGACCGTTCCGCTTGTTGAAACAATTTTTAATGACTTTCGTAAGTTTGCCTCCGACGCATAGAAAAAACTATTTATATGACACAACTACAACTCTTCTCAAGAAAAAAGGAGGTGGAATTACAAGATGGGAATATTTGGGAATATGATGGAGTTCGTCTCGCTGATGTGGAGCATGATTACAGGCCAAGGTGCTTTGAACACGTGCACCATATGAACGCATGTGCATAATATAACCCACCTCTTCTCCCTTTTTTCTCGTTTTTCCCGCTTACTTAAGTCTTAACCCCTACCTTACTTAATTCCCTATTAGTCTCTTCTTAACCTCTTCTGCATCGAATCTTTTAGCAGTTTCTTCATCTATCAGTCCATAACCGAAAAGAGTGTTGTCTTCTTCTCTGTACTCCACCCAGTTTGGATCGTCACCGAACTCCAACACCTTTCCTCCCCCCATCATCCTCATATGAGAGACGTGCCTCGGGCTGTTGATCGGATCTAATATTATCCACTTTCCTCCAAGGTCGTTGCCAAAGACATCTTTTCCAAGATCGTATCTTCCGATGCGCCAACCCTCATCCTTCAGATAGACACAGACGTGGTAACCGAACCATGTGAATGTTCCATCCTTGTTCTTCTTCGCCATGGATGGTGCAGTGCCGAGGGCAACCTCATAACCCTCCATATTCAATAGGGTTGCCAGGAGCAGAGCTTGATCGGCACACGCCCCGTGTTGATCCTCCACCGTCTCGCATGGGAATCTGATGATCTCCGGAGTAGTCGTAAACATCAGATTCATCCCTGGAATTCTGCTTAGCGGTGATACTCTCCCCCCCTCTTCGCCGTGCGGGAAGTAGACATCGTCCCTCACGTAGTAATAGAGGAGCTTTGCCAATGATAATCTATCCAACTTTTTAAAGCTCATCGTATTTCCGGTCTGTAAAGGCACGCTCTTCTTCTCCTTCAATGGTTTAATCACCGTATCTTCCAAGTATTCTTCTGCGATCCGGCTCGTCCTGGCATCTAAACCTCCAACGTCGTGGATAACGATATAATTTCCGATGGAGAAGAAGTCTTTCGTGTTCTCCTCAATCTTACCCCCCATCATCGACCCACCAAGGGCAAAACGGATAAACTCTGGCATATATTCCTTCCTGTAATTGTCATAGAAATCTGAAAGCCCTTTAGGTAATTTTGGCTGATCTTTAACGAGTGTGTCGTGTAACTGGGCATCAACGATGGGCAACGCTATTGAGATTAAGAGCAGAGTTATCATCGCAAATATACCATATCGCATATTATCTTAGTTGATGGGGGGTTATATAAAGTTTCTTGACGCTCTTCCTATATCAAAAGTATCGCGCCTTTAAAAGGCTGAGATAAACCGATATCTTTTTAAAATGTGTGAAATGTGAGATATCCAAATAAAGAATAAAAAGCGAGGTGGAAGAAAAAAATGGTTCGATACAACAGGGCATTGAAGGCATCACTACGGTTTTTGGTGTATGGCATCATCCCGATAATAATCGGGATCGTTCCTCTCTTCTTTGGCGTTGTAGGGGGTTTTATGGGCTACATCGGGGGGATGGGGACGGAGAGTATATGGGGGCTATTTATAGAGATCCTCCCAAGCATCATAATGGCAATAGTTGGAGCGGTCATTCTAATTATGGGGATAGTCTCAGCTCTCTTTAAAGTATTGCCAGAAGTTATATCAGAGGAGGAAAAAGGAGAGTAAAACGACTTTGTTCACGCGATATCTCACAAAAAAGGGTGAGATGAGCCAACACAACCTTTGTGTTGGCTTCTCTTAATTTCTCTTTCTCTATTTTTTTTATCACACACGCTCTATGATCGTTGTAGCCCCCTGGCCGCCACCACCACAGAGCGTTGCAGCTCCATATTTGGCATCTTCCATCTCTAAAATGCGTGCCAACGTTCCGGTGAGTCTCGGCCCAGATGCGGCAAGAGGATGCCCTATTGCGGTCGCGCCACCTTTCACGTTCACCGCATCCGGATTAAGACCAAGCATCTTGATGGCATAGAGCGCCACGATCGCAAATGCCTCATTTATCTCCCAGAAATCGATGTCTTTAACCTGCAAACCCGCGTGCTTCAACGCCATCTTGCTCGCGGGAACTGGCCCTTTTCCCATGACACTCGGATCGACACCGGCCCATCCCAGCGAGACGATATTTGCCATAGGATCGAGACCGTATTCCTTTGCCTTCTCCTTAGACATCAGAATCATATAAGCCGCCCCAGCATTCAAAGGAGAGGAATTCCCAGCCGTGATATATCCTTCTGGATTGAAGGCTGGCGGTAAGCTTGCTGTTGCCTCGAGCGTTGCACCCCTCCTTACGGCCTGATCCACGTCTATCATCTTCTTGGTGCCGTCTGGAAGCGTTCCNTCNACNGGCATNATCTCNCCTTTAAAGTACCCCTCATCTATNGCTTTTTCGGCAAGATTGTGTGCCCTCACACCCCATTTGTCCATATCTTCCTTCGTCNTCCAGTCCTTGCACTCTGCATACAATTTTTCCGCTGTGAGNCCCATGCTCATCGCCGTCATGAAGTCATATTTTTCTATGACGTGCTCCCCCATCAAACTAGGAGATACACCCAAATGCGGATTGTACTCCGGCTGTAGCGCTAGATGAGTCATATGTTCTAGACCGCCCGCGATGACTATATCTGAGTAACCCAACTCAATCTCCATCGCACCTTGATGCATGGCGGACATACCGCTGCAACAGACGCGATCTGTGCCCTGCGACGGAACGTTCATCGGAAGATCGGCCAATATGGGTACCACTCTTCCGCCCATAAGCCATTGTTCGGCCTGTTGCATTGTACATCCGCTTAATACGTCACCGATCTCCTCTGGGTTGATTCCTGTTCTCTTGATCAACTCTTTTACCAACTCTGCGGCCACATCGACCATATACACATCGTTAAATGCGTCTTTCTCCGGTTTGTTCGGTCTCGACCTCGAAAAAGGAGACCTCAAATAGTCTACCATTACTACATTTTTTAGTGCTGCCATTTTTTTACCTCCTATAAATCTTCTGAACCATCCATAAAATTTCTACTTTTTTACATCTTCTCTATTATTGTTGCAGTTCCCTGTCCACCGCCTACGCACGGCGTTGCCAATCCGTATCTTCCGCCTTCTAAGTTTAAGATACGTGCCAACGTTCCGACGAGTCTCGTTCCCGTTGCGCCTAAAGGATGCCCGATAGCTATCGCCCCACCTTTTACATTCACTTTTTCGGGATCTATACCAAGCTCTTTTATCGCGTTGACTGTAACGACTGCAAAAGCCTCATTTATCTCCCAAAAATCGATGTCTTTAACCTGCAAACCCGCGTGCTTCAATGCCATCTTGCTCGCGGGGACCGGTCCAAGCCCCATCATACTCGGATCGACACCTGCCCACCCCATCGAAACGATCTTTGCCATCGGATCGAGACCGTATTCCTTAGCCTTCTCCTTGGACATCAATATCATCGCGGTCGCCGCGGCATTCAACGGAGAAGAGTTTCCCGCAGTGATGGCTCCGTCCGGTTTGAATGCGGGAGGCACAGCCGCAATTTTTTCTAATGTTGTGTCTGCCCTGATGCTTAGATCGTGGTCAACCACCTTCTTCGTTCCGTCTGCCAAAGTAACCTCCACCGGCATGATCTCATCTTTGAAAAATCCTTCTTCGAGCGCTTTGGCCGCATTTTGATGACTCCTAAACGCCAATTCATCCATCTCTTCCCTTGTTATATGGGGCGGTTCTTTCTGTCTCAGATCGAATAATTTCTCCGCCGTGAGCCCCATCTGGACGGTCGTCAATATGTCATATTTTTCATATTCGGACTCAAATAATCTCGGGTTTACTTCCACCATTATTTTGCTCATATCGATACCAGGACCAGGCATCGGATTGTGCGTCATGTGCTCGATTCCGCACGAGATGACGATATCGGAGTATCCGAGTTGTATCTCCATTGCGCCCTGATGTATCGTCGACATTGAAGAAGCACACTGACGATCAATCTGCTCTGCCGGAACGTTGAACGGCAGTTTTGCCAAGAATGTAATGTCCCTTCCACCATAGATCCACTGTTCGCCCATTGGCATTGCGGTTCCAGTCAGTACATCGTTGATCTCTTCTGGATTGATTCCCGTTCTCTTGATGAGCTCTTCGATCAACATTGCGGCGACGTCGTCCATCCTCAAACTATTAAACATGTCTCTTTCGGGTTGCCTTGGTCTCGACCTCGAGATTGGAGACCTCAAATAATCCACAATTACTGCATCTCTTATCTCATTCATGTTAGCCACCTCTTATAAAAAAAATTGTAGCGTAAAAATAAAAATAAGTAAAAAAATATAAAAATTTTTTTTACTTTATTCTGCCTATGATCTCCCTTGCAATCGTGTATTTCTCTATCTCCTTCGTCCCCTCGTAGATCTCCTGAATCTTTGCGTTTCTGTAGAAGCGCTCGATATCGTAATCGGCCATATATCCGTTTCCGCCATGTATCTGAATCGCCTCATCGGCAACATCGACGCCCACCTTGGCAGCGTACCACTTAGCCATCGAAGATAGTGTGGGGTCGGGAGTCTCGTTATCTATCAGGCAAGCCGCTTTATAAACGAGGTTTCTCGCCGCCTCTACCTTAGTCGCCATCTCAGCTAATTTGAACATCGTTACCTCGAATTTGGCAATAGGTACCCCAAAAGCTTTTCTCTCCTTTGAGTATGCAAGTGATTTTTCATACGCACCCTGTGCTATCCCGAGAGACATCGCACCGACGGGAACCCTCGTAACGTCAAAGAACTGCATCGCCTGCAGGAAACCCATTCCTTCCTCTCCAACAAGGTTGGACTGTGGAACCCTATAGTTGTCAAACGCAATCTCACACGTGCTCGAGGAATTGAGCCCCATCTTCCTCCCTAGATCAGATATTTTTATACTCTCGTTTTTCTGTAAGTCATCTATCCAGATGATACCCATATTAGAGAACTTTGGAGCTTCCTGATCCGTCACAGCCGCCAATGCACCTACTTCCGCATATGCACCATTCGTGATGAACGTCTTTGTCCCGTTGATGATGTAGTCGTCTCCGTCCTTAACAGCTGTCGTCTTGTAACTAGCAGCGTCACTTCCCGCGTCCGGCTCCGTGTACATGCCACAGGATATCAATTCACCGGCTGCTATCTTTGGTAGATACTCCTCTTTCTGCTCATCAGTCCCAAAGAGCATTATCTGTTCGGATCCAAAGGTTGACGAGAGGGCCGGCATTCCAAGCGTAAAATCGACTCTTGAAAACTCCTCCGCGACTAGACAGGTCTCCAAAATTCCGAGTTCCTGCCCTCCGTACTTCTCTGGGAATGCCATTCCAACAAAACCTTCTTTAGCTGCCTTTTTTACCAGCTCTATCGGATATATGTGTTCAGCATCACACTTCCTACCATATTCCAGGTCAAATTCTCCCTCTGCGAACTCTCTCGCCGCATTTTTTACATCCCGCTGTTCTTCTGTCAGTTCAAAGTCCATATATTTTTACCTCCTTCTAGTTCAAAAAAAAAAATACAAAAACTATACACCCTTAAACGCGGGTGGCCTCCTTTCCATGCGTGCCATCATGCCTTCCTGCATATCTTCGGTCGGGTACAACAACCCACCGCCAAAGGACTCCATCTCAAGTCCCATATCCATCGGAACCTCTCCGCCTTTATTCACCAGTCTCTTGGCAACCGCCATCGAGAGTGGGGCACATCTGGTCGCCAAATCCTTCGCAAACTTCATCGCCTCTTCCTCAAATTTATCGTCGTCGTACACCCTGTTTATCAATCCGAATTTGGCAGCCTCTTCCGCGGTGATTCTATCCCCTGTCAAGACGAGCTCCATCGCTTTAGACATACCGATCAACTTAACTGTCCTTTGAGTTCCACCCCACCCCGGAACGATACCGAGCGTAACCTCTGGGAATCCAATCAGCGCGCTCTTCTTTGCGAGCCTGATATCACAAGCCATCGCAAGCTCGAGACCTCCACCGAGGGCATAGCCATTTATCACCGCAATAACAGGCTTTGGAATCTCACTGAGCTTTCTAAACGTCCTCTCTCCCTTCCTATTTAATTCAAGATATTCAAAGTGATTAGTGGGTATATTTCCTCCCGCCACGTCTGCACCGGCCGAAAATGCCTTTTCTCCTCCTCCCGTTAGAACGATGGCCCTCGTGTCTGCATCGGTCCACAACAGGTCTATTACTTTATTCAACTCGTCTAAAACCCCATCGTGGATCGCATTCACCGGAGGCCTGTCTATTATAACTTTAGTGACCTTACTTTCCACATCCTTCTCTATCTTGAAATTTTCAAATTCTTCTTCTGCCATTTTACTACCCCTCTTTTATTTCTCTTACTTCTTGAAACTCGCCAAGAATTCTTCGAGCTTTCCCTCTTTGATCGTCTTCGTAGGTGCAAATATCTCCTTATTGTACTTCTTGGCAAGATCTTCCAGCCTTCCCTTTAAGTCATCAAACATGCCCAGCATCTCGAACGGGCCAACCGGCATGTTCATCCCATATTTCATCGCCGTGTCGATGTCGTCTGGACTCTTGACGGCCCCCTGCTCCAAGAGTTTTACGCCCTCATTTATCTGTACAGCAACTGCATCAGTCGCATCGACTTTATCGGTCGCCTTCGACATATCTATCTGTGGCCTTCCCGCCGACCAATCGTATATACCCTTACCGGTCTTCATTCCGAGATCTCCCTTATCAACCAGATCTTTTAGGAATTTAGGCGGTTCATAATCGGGAGATATCACTTTTGCACAGTATTCTTGCCCATGCGAGAGAATATCCAGCCCAACATAGTCGAACAACACGTAAGCACCCATCGGTTGTCCCACCTGCATCAACGTTGCATCTACCTCCTCCGGCTCTGCAACCTTTTGATCCAATATCGCTCCGAAGAGTGCACCGCTTGGTGCAGTTACCCTGTTCACGATGAAACCGGGAACGTCCTTTTCCACTCTCACGGGAACCTTTCCAAGTTTTTCGGTGAAGTCCCACATCACTTTCATCGTCTCTTCGCTCGTTTTATCCCCTTTGATCACTTCGACGAGTTTCATCCTCGTTGGAGGATTAAACCAGTGCATACCAACGACCTTGTCTTCCTTTGCTGTCACCTTCGCAAATTCCGCTATGCTCATATATGAAGTGTTTGATGCTAATATTGTGTCTTTTTTGGTGTATTCATCTAATTCCTTAAATACACTCTTCTTAATATCCATAACCTCTGGTACGGCCTCTATAACAACATCAACGTTCGAAACAGCCTTTTTCATGTCCACGATGCCTTCGAGTTGTTCTTTCATCATTTTATCCAACTGTTCTTCCGTTATCTTCCCTTTTTGAAGATAGAACTTCTCGAAATTCTCTTTCATCGCCTGGATACCTTTATCTACAAATTTCTGCTCTATATCCCTTAAAACCACTTTGTAGCCAGACAATAGCGCCACTTCAGCAATGCCGTGTCCCATGGCACCGGCGCCGAGTATACACACCTTTTTAATATCATCTACGTTCATTTTTACCTCCGACTCCCTGTTCACGACTTTATATATTTATCTCTTTCTATTCTTCTTATGGTGAAATAGTTCTTTGTATGGATCGGTGAAGGAAGGTTTGAATAAGATTGAGACGGGTGAAGGCATCTTGAGAATGATGTAATTACTTTTGTATAACGTATCGGCGTCCACACCTGTTGCCATAGATGATCTTTTTGAGGGTGTTGCCCCATCAACTGCCTCTTTTCCTCCCTCAAAAAATGCGGCAGCCGGGAATCGAACCCGGGTCTTGGGCTTGGGAAGCCCAAGTCATAACCCCTGGACCACTGCCGCCCTATATCTCAACTTCATCCTACCATTTTTTCCACTCAAATAAAACCTTTCGCCCTCAACACTTCTTAATCTCCCAATACATTTATTAGACGATAGAAGCACAATTGCCACTGGTGAATATATGACTAATGACGATGAAATTATGTTCATAGAGGATATTCCGGGCGTGGGGCCCGCGACCGCGGAAAAACTTAGAGATGCAGGTTATGACACCATCGAGGCGATTGCCGTCGCTTCTCCATCAGAACTCGTTGCTGCGGCAGAACTTGGAGAACCGACAGCGGCAAAGATCATAAATGCCGCCAGAAAAGCCGCGGATATAGGGAATTTTGAGATAGGAAGCGAGATACTGGAGAGAAGAAAATTGGTGGAGCGGCTAAAGACAGGATCTGAGGCGGTTGACACGTTATTGGGTGGAGGGGTAGAGACCCAGTCCATAACGGAAGTCTATGGAGAATATGGCTCGGGAAAGACGCAGATTGCCCATCAATTGTGTGTCAATGTCCAACTACCGAAGGAAGAAGGAGGCTTGGATGGTTCCGTAATTGTAATAGATACAGAAAACACGTTTAGACCGAATAGGATCCTCCAGATGGCTTCCCCACTGGGGTTAGAAGAGAAAGAGGTCTTAAATAATATAAGAGTGGCGAGGGCATATAACTCCAATCACCAGATCTTGCTCGTGGATAAAGCCTCTGAGGTCACGAAAGAGTTGAAGGAGAGCGATAAACCGGTGAGACTCCTAATCGTCGATTCGCTGACGGCACACTTCAGAGCAGAGTATGTCGGGAGGGGAACACTTGCAGACAGACAGCAAAAGCTGAACAAACATATGCACAGCCTGGTGAGGTTCGGAGACCTATACAATGCCGCAATCTTCATAACCAACCAGGTGATGTCAAAGCCCGACACGTTCTTTGGTGATCCCACGCGTCCGATAGGTGGGCATATCGTTGGACACACGGCAACATATAGGGTTTATCTGCGCAGATCAAAGGGAGAGAAGAGAATAGCGAGGCTCGTGGATTCTCCAAACATGCCAGAGGGTGAGGCGATATTTAAAGTAACGACCGATGGAATAAAAGATGAATGAAGATAGAAAAAATTGAATCTATTGCGATCGATATAGATGGAACGCTGACCGGAGAAGACAGGAGATTGGACTGTGTGGCAGTCGAGGCGATAAGAAAACTCTCAATTCCGGTCGTCTTTGTGACAGGAAACGTCATCTGTTTTGCTTCTACAGCATCAAAGCTCGTTGGAACTTCAGGCGAAGTGATAGCGGAAAACGGAGGTGTCGTTAAGTTAGATTTTGACGGAGAAGAGGTGATATTGGGGGATAAAAAGATCTGTTTGGCGGCTTATGATCATCTAAAAGACCTCTTGGATATTGAAATGATAGATATGAGATACAGAAAGTCAGAGGTTGCTCTTAAAAGAGGCTTTGACGTCGGAAGTGCCAGAGATCTATTGAAAGATTTCAATGTAGATATCGTTGACTCTGGTTTTGCCGTCCATATCAAAAAGAAGGGGATAAACAAACTTACCGGGCTCTCGTACGTCTCCGAGAGGAGGGGATGGGATTTGGAAAAGACGGTCGCGATCGGAGACTCGGGGAATGATGCCGAGATTATAAGAGGGGTTGGGTTTGGGATAGCCGTTGGAAATGCGGAGGAAGACCTAAAGGAGATCGCGGATTATGTCACCTTAAAAGATCACGGCGAGGGTGTGGTTGAGGCGTTAGAATATTTGGGATTGGTCTGAATTTAGAGGCAGATTTGATATGGAGATAGATGAGCGAATCGAAGAGATAACAGAGGAATTGAGAAGTACACCATATAACAAGGCTACAGAGCACCACATAGGGAGATTAAAGGCTAAATTAGCCAGATTAAGGGAAGAGGCAGAGAAAAGATCTTCTTCAAGAGGTGGGGGAAATAGAGATAACGTGGGAAGGGTCGGTGATGCCACGGTAATTCTGATAGGTCCCCCATCCGTTGGAAAATCCACGCTTTTGAACAAGCTCACCTCTGCGAAGGCAGAGGTTGGCGCGTACGACTTCACGACCATTGAGGTAAAACCGGGAATATTAGAATATGAAGGTGCAAAGATACAGATTTTAGACGTTCCGGGACTGATAAAAGGATTGAGGGGCGGAGGAAGAGAGGTAGCATCCTTCACAAGATCTTCAGATCTGGTCGTTCTTATGACGGATATCCTTCACGTTAACGTATTTGAAGAGACCGAGAGGGAACTTTACAAGGTGGGAATTAGATTAAATCAAAAAAAGCCAAGGATTCTGGTGAAGAAGAAAATTACGGGCGGAATCAAGATAAATTCTACCGTAAACCAGGATATAAGTGAAGAGACGATCAAAGAGGTATTGAAAGAATATAAAATGCACAATGCAGATGTGATATTGAGAGAAACGATCGATATAAATGGTTTGATCGACGCTCTGATGAAGAACAGGGTATATTTAAGTTGTGTGAGGGTTATAAATAAGATTGATATGCTCGAAGATCAGAATTTGATCAGAACAAAGGACACCTCAATTGGAGAAAAATATAACGCGATCATGATCTCTGCGGAGGCAGGCATAAATTTGGAAGAGCTTAAGGAGAGTATCTTTAAAAGGTTAAACCTTATAAAAGTCTATATGAAACATAAAGGAGAAGAGCCTGATTATAAAGAGCCTATGATACTTAAAAAAGGTTCAACGGTGGAAGAGATCTGCAGAAAGATTCATAGAGATTTCGTGGAAAAGTTTAGATATGCAAAGGTATGGGGCAACTCCGTCAAATACGGTGGACAGATGGTGGGGCTTTCACATGAAGTTTATGATGGAGACGTTGTGAACATATCGATCGAGAGGTGATGCCTCGGTGGCTCAGCAGGTAGAGCGCGTCCTTGGTAAGGACGAAGTCGGGGGTTCAAATCCCCCCCGAGGCTTTGGAACCCATTCTAAATGGTAATCAGATAATCAAGAGGGATTATGATATCGTCTTTTTAATCGCAAAAAAGATGAAAGATATATATAAATATTATACCGAAGATACCAATATGTGATGAAAGAAGTAAAGATTGTAGAAGAGGGAATACAATTTGAGAATCCCGTAGTCGTACAGGGGCTGCCGGATGTCGGTTTGGTGGGAACGATCGCAATATCATACCTCGTTGGCAAGCTCAACTTCAAGGAGGTGGGTCATATAGAATCGAAGCTCTTCCCGCCGATTATGGTCGTTCACAACGGCGAGCTGAAGAATCCTGTGCGGATTTACAGTAATGAGAAAGGACTAATAACGATTTTGTCTGAAGTAGCCATCCCACCACCTGCTGTCTATCCGTTGGCAGAAGCTCTTGTAGAGTGGTTTGAGGAGAAAGATGTTAACCTTTCGATCTCGCTCACAGGATTTCCGGTGGCGAACCGACTTGACATTGATGATCCGAGTACAATAGGTGTGGGAAACTCAAAGGAGGCGATTTCAAGGCTTAAAGAAGCTGAAATAGATCCAATGCTCGAGGGTTTCATCGTGGGTATGTATCCAGTGATGCTTGAGGAATGCAAGAAACGTGGTATAACAGCCATTTCGCTCCTCGCACAGTGTTTCCCCTCATATCCGGATCCAGANGCGGCGGCATCTGTAGTCCGATCACTGCAACGGCTCACNAAATTAGATATAGACCTAAATGAGCTATTGGAGAAGGGAGAAGAGATTAANTTGAAGGCGAGGGATCTGATGAGGCAGACCAATGCTGCGATAGTCGAGATGCAGAAGAANACGGAGCAGAGTATGCCGATCATGTATGGATGAGGTGATTTCCATGAGAGANGGCATAATAGATGCGATGTGGAACAACGANGGCTATCTGGAACCTCTATACGAAGAGGAGGATAGAGGAGANGAGATAGTGATAACGTTTGCCCTCCCTTATGTGGATAAGAAGGAGATCGAGGTATATGCCACAAAGGAGACACTCGAGGTGATGGCATCTATGAAAAAATCGGTATGCTGGGAGAAGTGGGGCATAACCCAGCGAAAAATTACGTTTAAATCATTCAAGAAGCAGATATGTCTTCCGGAAAATGTAAATCCGGCCGGGGCAACCGCAGAATTTAAGAATGGTATCTTAAAGATAACATTACCGAAGATTAAGAAGAAGTCCTCGATAAAGATCTCTGGAGAGTAAGAATAAGGATTGTTTGGGATTTGATTTGCCTATTCACGTTCTTACAGGTATTCCCCTCGATCTCAGGTATTCTTTTACCTCCCCAACCGTATATTCTCCAAAGTGAAATATGCTCGCGGCGAGACAGGCATCTGCCTTCCCCTCCTTAAATCCCTCATAAAAGTGTTCAAGTGTTCCTGCTCCCCCCGATGCTATCACAGGAATCTTTACCCTCTCGGAGATCGCCCTCGTTATTGGTATATCAAAGCCGTTCTTTGTCCCGTCGGCATTCATACTCGTCAAGAGTATCTCCCCCGCACCCAATCTTTGAACCTCTTCTGCCCACCAGATGGCGTCTATGCCCATTCTTTTCCTTCCTCCATATATCACGACCTCATACCAGCATTTTTTCCCGTTTACTTCGATGTAATTCTTTCCTTCATCAGAAAAATTCCTCTTACAGTCTATCGCAACGACGATGCACTGGGAACCAAAGACACCCGAGCTTTCTTCGATGAAGAGAGGATTCTTTATCGCAGAGGTGTTTATAGAAACCTTATCGGCGCCCGCCCTTAAGATGGCATCGATATCCTCTATCTCTCTTATACCCCCTCCAACCGTGAGAGGTATGAAGACCTCATCAGACGTCCTCTCGATCACATCTATCATCGTCTTTCTGCCCTTATGAGATGCCATTATATCGAGAAATACAAGCTCATCTGCCCTCTGTTCGTTGTATCTCTTTGCAAGCTCCACCGGATCTCCCGCTTCTCTCAAATTAACGAACTCAACCCCTTTAACAACGCTTCCCCCCTCTTTGTCGAGCGTCACGTCAAGGCATGGGATTATTCTCTTTGTGAGCATTCAAAAATCTCCGATTTTTGAGTTTGCAAATCTTTGATTTGCAATCATTTGTTCTATATGGCGTTACCTATATATATTTAAAGGATTCGTTAA
>JGI24025J20009_10000894_pt1 | contig 23044 bp, 16 predicted proteins | sample Cruoilmetagenom3_FD_20009 | JGI IMG/M metagenome (IMG submission 20009) | reverse complement strand
CGCTGGAGAGCCAACAACAATCGCTTCCGGGTCCTGCCCGAGCTGGCGGCACGGGGCGTGATCTACGACCGCCAAGGGTCTATTGTGGCCCGAAACCGGCCGCGGTATCAGGTCGTGGTAGTACCCGAGGATCTGCCTGAAGAAGAAGCGGAGCAGGCACGTGTGCTGCGGCGGCTGATACGGTTGCTGGAAACGCCGCTCCCGACCTCAGAGACAGCCTCGCTTGAGCAGACCCTCCCTGTCACCGAGACAACGTCGGCAAGCATTGCCCCAGCCTTGCCCTCGCTGGAAGAACTTGAAGCCAGGATATCAGAAGCTGCTCAGGAGAGTATTTTCCGTCCTGTGCTGGTGAGCGATAACATCCCGCGTGATGCTGCACTGCTGATTCAAGAGGAGAGCGGCAATCTACCAGGTATCCAGGTTCAGGTGCAGCCCCGTCGAGAGTATCCCGGCGGCGCACTGACCGCTGCCATCGTCGGCTACACAGGGCCGATTCCCCGTGAGTCCGTGGATGTATACGTTGAGCAGGGATACGTTCAGACGGACGAGATTGGCCTGGCGGGCCTGGAAGCGACCTTTGAGCAAACACTGTGCGGTGAGGCCGGCTACAGGGCGGTCGTTGTGGACGTGTACGGTCGCGAAGTGCGCGGCATTGGCCAGCCTTTGTCACCCGTTCCGGGCCACAACCTGGTTCTGACCATTGACCTGGAGTTGCAGCGGGTGGCGGAGGAGGCGCTGCGCTACGGCCTTCAGGCGGCTTACCGGCGCGCAGGCGTGGCCATTGCCATGGATCCCAGGAATGGTGCTGTCTTGGCTATGGTCACCTTGCCCAGCTACGACAACAACCTCTTCGCCCAGGGGATCTCTGCTAAGGCGTACGCGGAGCTCGCCGAAGACCTTGACCACCCCTTGGTCAACCACGCCATCAGTGGCATCTATCCCCCGGGGTCTGCCTTCAAGATCATTCCTGCTGCCGCTGGGTTGGAGGAAGAGGTGATCACTCCCCGAACCCTGCTGGGTGACAGCGAGCGATTGGATGGGGCCAACGACGGTGTGATCTGGTTGCCCAACAAGTACTTCCCATGGGACCGGCGCCAGGATCAGCCTTTCTACTGCTGGGTCCATGAGCTCGGCTATGGCCACGGGCGTATCAACGTGGTGATGGCCCTCGCGGAGTCGTGTGACATCTTCTTCTACCAGTTGGCTGGTGGCTATGCGAGGTTTGAAGGCCTGGGTCTGGAGGCCCTCGACCAGTACGCCCAACTCTTCGGTCTGGGGCAGCTTACTGGCATTGACCTGCCCGCTGAGAATCCCGGTCTGGTACCAGACGCCAAATGGAAGCGGCAGGTCTACGGTCAGAGCTGGGTCACCGGCGATACCTACAACATAGCCATCGGCCAGGGCTATGTTTTGGCCACACCGCTGCAGATGCTCAACGCCACCGTTGCGGTGGCCAACGGTGGTTACCTCTATCGCCCCAGGTTAGTCTATCGAACCACGGATGCGAACGGAAAGGTGCTCCAGGACTTCGTGCCAGAGTTGATCCGGGAACTGCCCATTGCTCGCGAGCATCTGGATGTGGTGCGCCAGGGGATGTATGAGGCGGTCAACTGGGAGCATGGCACGGCTACCGACGCAGCGCTGCCCAACGTCGCTGTGGCTGGCAAGACGGGCACGGCGGAGTTCTTTATTGATCGTAACCAGGATGGCTGGCCTGACCGAGACGCCGAGGGCAATCTCCCTACCCACGCCTGGTTCACTGCCTTTGCTCCCTACGAAGACCCGGAAATCGCTCTAGTGATCCTCATTGAGGGCGGGGGCGAGGGGTCGCAGGCCGCTGTGCCCGTGGCAGTCGAGATCCTGCAGGCCTATTTTGCTCCCGAGGAGTCTCTGGAGTTCATGGGAACAGAAGGTCAGCCGATTGAGCCGACGAAGCCGATGGATGGGGTGGACCATGGTCAGTAGACGGTGGCGACATTTCGACTACGTCCTGCTGGTTGTCACCTTGCTCCTGATCGCCCTCGGCGTTGTAATGATCTACAGTGCCACCGTCAATACGCCGGAATTGGAGGATTTGACCCGGCGGCAGTTGATCTACGCCGTGATAGGACTGGGCCTGATGGGCTTGACAGCCGTCATCGACTATCGCCTTCTGAGCAGCCTGGGCCTTGTGCTGTATTGTGTTATTCTGGGGATGCTGGGGGTCGTGTTCATCGCCGGCCAGGTTCTGATGGGGGCCCAGCGCTGGATTGACCTGGGGCTTTCCATCCAGCCCTCAGAGTTGGCCAAACTGCTCACTATCATCGTCTTGGCTAAGTTCCTGAGCGATCACGAAGAGGACATCGGACGCTGGCGCTATGTGCTGATGGCTTTGGCCATTTTGATCCCTCCGGTGGTGCTGATTTACCTGCAGCCGCATCTGAGTTCGGCCATCGTGCTCACTGCTGTGGGAGCGGTGATGATCTTCGTGGGCGGCATTCGCTGGCTTCACGTCACGATGATCGGTCTGGCTGGCGCTGCTGCTGTTCCCGTGCTCTGGTTTTCCCTCAAGGAGTACATGCAGGAACGTGTGCTGATTTTCATCAACCCCCAGAGCGACCCTGCCGCCAGCTATAACATCGAACAGGCGCTGACCAGCATTGGCTCGGGCGGCTGGCTGGGAAAAGGGTTTCTGCACGGCAGTCAGAGTCAGCTAGGCTTTCTGCGTGTGCGCCATGCCGATTTCATTTTCTCTGTCATCGCTGAGGAATTTGGTCTTGTGGGTTCCTTGCTGCTGCTGTTTCTGTTGTTCATCATGCTTTGGCGGCTGCTGCGCATCGCGGAGATGGCGCGTGATGACTTTGGCCGCTTGATTGTGGTGGGGATGACCACCATCATCTTTGTCCAGAGCGTGATCAACATTGGCATGAATCTGCATCTCTTGCCGGTGACGGGCATTCCGCTTCCCTTTGTCAGCCATGGCGGCAGTTCGTTGGTTACTCTGCTACTGGGACTGGGATTGGCGCAGAGCGTAGCCATGCGACACAGGAAGATCGAATTCTAGGAGTATGCTGATGGTAGACCCTTCTGCACATGAGTTGCTTGCGCAAATCCAGGCCGCGGTGGTTGACGTCTTCGCCCTGCGAGATGTTACCATTGAACGGCAGACCCCGTTCACCGTTCGGCTGCGCGGCCGTTTGCTCATAGCTTCCGACAAGACTTATGAGCTGGTCGCCACGCGGCTGAGAGCGCTGGGATTCACCACGCTGTTCCGCCACGAAGCCGAGAATGAAAAGGAGAATGACGACGTCATACGAGCCGTTCGCGGCTTCCTGCCCGAAGCCAAGGCGCGGCCATGGGTGGCCGGCGTGCTCCTGTTGGCCACGATGCTGTCGGTGTTGTACACCGGCATGGGCTTCGGAGTAGGGGCGACCGGCCGGTCGCCCCTACTCAGCCTGTTGGATGGTTGGCCTTTCGCGGCAGGACTGCTGGGCATCCTGCTGGCCCACGAACTGGGCCACTACTTCGTCGGGCGTCGCCTCGGGGTGCCGGTGAGCTTGCCCTACTTCATTCCCATGCCCTTGACCCTCTTCGGCACCATGGGGGCTTTCATCCGCATGAAGGGGCCGGCCGTCAACCGCCGTCGCCTTCTGGCAATGGCTGCAGCGGGGCCCCTGGCCGGTCTGGCCGTTGCCATCCCTGTCCTTATCCTTGGCCTTTCCCTCTCGGAGATACGGCCTGAGGTCTTGCAGTCGCCACCAGGGATGGTCGTCTTCAAGGAGGGCAATTCGCTGCTCTACATTGCACTAAAGATGTTGGTCTTCGGCCGTTTCCTGCCCAGCGGCGGCCAGGATGTGTGGCTGCATCCGCTGGCCTTTGCCGGCTGGGCTGGGCTCTTTGTCACCGGCCTGAACCTCATCCCTGCTGGCCAGCTCGATGGCGGGCACATCATCTACACTCTGCTGGGCAAGCGAGCACGGGTGCTGACCTGGGTCATCATTGGCGTCCTGGCAGCGCTTGACCTCATGAACTACTTCCTGTACGGGCAGCTCAGTTGGTCACTACTCGTTGTGCTCATCCTCATCTTTGGGAGAGCGCACGCTGCCCCCCTTGACGACATCACCGAGCTCGACCTACCGCGGAAGGCGTTGGCTTTGCTGATGATGTTCGTTTTCGTGTTCGTCTTCGTGCCCACTCCCGTGGTCGTCCTCTGATAGCCCAGAAGTCTGAGCAGAGGCGCTAGGGAGCAGGGGGGCAGAGGCGCTCTTTGGCTCCCCTGCACCTCGGCTCCTCTGCACCCATGCTCAGTTGCTGCTCGCTCCATTGATGCGCCAGATTGTATCCTCGTTCACCTTCTGCGACGAGGTGTTGATCACCTGCCAGCGGTAGGTACGTTGCTCATCGTCGTCCGCCACGACATCTGTCCAGATCTCCACCTGTTCCGTGCCGCTCAGCTCCTCCCCTACCGCAACGGCTTCTTCGCCGGAGGGGAGGGCGACGCCGGGGTAGGTGAACTCTAGCACACGGAACGACTCGAAAAGGTGCAAGCCCAGGGCCTTTGCCTTCTGGCGACCTTTCGCCGTCATCAATCCATGCTCGCTGTCCGGCTTGAATATCTCCGCTTGCCGTTTTCGCTGTGAGGAGAGGAGAAAGGTGAGGACCACTCCTTCGGGATAGAAGGGGTGGTCGGGCGTCTCGTAGCAGAAGGTCAGTGAGGGGCTGCTCGGCGCGTAGCTGCCATCGCCTTGACGCCTGTATGTCTGCTTGCGACACTGCTGGCTGCGCTCGTCCAGCCGATGGCGGACGATAACCTCCTCGATGACGCCGTTCTTGTTCTTGTCCACTGTCGTGATCCCACCGCTGCCCTGGAAGTGCTCGACCGTGTAGCCTTTGTCCTTTCCTGCCCAGCGGAAGATGGAAAGCCTGGTGATGGCAGGATCATGGCCATAGCCTCTGATGATCAACTCGTCTGCTTTGCCATCTCCATCCGTATCCACTTGTTCGGGATCATCGACCCGCTTGTCAGCCAGGTAGCCTTGCCCCTTGCCCGGGTGGGTGTCAGGCAGCAACTTGTAGGGCACGAGGAACGCCGAGCGATACGGGATTGAGATGCCCGACTGGTGCGGTGAAATGTCCACCTGGGCATCGTAGATCATGCCTCCTATCGGACCGCGCTCCTCCTGGGCGGAGTCGTAGCGGTAGATGAGCAGCCACTCTTGCTCGCCATCACCGTCTATGTCCACGGTGGGCAACTGCTTGTCCTGCGGTTCCCATGCTTGGGGTATGATGCGTGCAAGGTCCAGGGGGAGTTCGATCCGCTGCTGCTGGGGCGTGCACTGCCTCATGCCGTACATCACTGCAAACACGGCAGTGAGCAGCACCATGACTGCGATGATTCCATTGCGGAGGGAGTCCATAACATGCCTGCCTTCTAGGTAGGGGCGACCGGCCGGTCGCCCCTACTTTTCATGCACCAGCGCCTGCGCCAGTACCTCCTCCATGCGTTCCACCAGGACAAGGTTCAGGTCCCGCTTGACCCGGCGGGGGATGTCCATCAGGTCTTTCTCGTTCTTCTTGGGCAGGAGAACTGTCTTCAGCCCGGCCCGATGGGCAGCCAGCAGCTTCTCCTTCAACCCGCCGATGGGCAGCACTCGCCCGCGCAGCGTGATTTCCCCCGTCATGCACACGTCGCGGCGCACGGGCGTTCTGCTGAGGGCGGAGACGAGCGCTGTAACCATGGTCGCCCCTCCCGACGGGCCGTCCTTGGGGATCGCCCCTTCAGGCAAGTGAATGTGGATGTCCAGTTTGTCGAACTCGACATCGCCGAATCCAAACTCCTCGGCGCGAGAACGCGTGTAGGAGAGCGCTGCTTGCGCCGATTCCTGCAGCACCTCGCCCAACTGGCCGGTGAGCGTGAGATTACCTTTCCCGTCCATCAGCGTCACTTCCACCGTGGTCAGATCGCCGCCCGCTTCGGTCCAGGCGATGCCTGTGGCCACCCCAATTTCGTCCTGCTCCTGGGCCAGGCCATAGGTGAACTGAGGTGGACCCAGATACTTGGTCAGCGATTTCACTGTGATGCGGCGGGCGGCTGGCTTCCCCTCGGCCACGCGGCGGGCTACCTTGCGGCAGACGTTGGCAATGGCTCGCTCCAGGTTGCGCACCCCCGCCTCGTAGGTATACTCGCGGATCATCCGCTGCAGTGCCTGCTGCGAAAGACGGAGTTGATTTGCAGAGAGCCCGTGCTCCTCCAACTGGCGCGGCATCAGGAAGCGCTTGGCGATCTCCAGCTTCTCATCCTCGATGTAGCCAGGGAAGCGGATGATCTCCATGCGGTCTTCCAGGGCTGGCGGAATGGTGTTCAGGATGTTAGCCGTGGTGATGAAGAGCACTTTCGAGAGATCGTAGGGCACGTCCAGGTAGTGATCGGAGAAGGCGTGGTTTTGCTCCGGATCGAGTACCTCCAGCAGAGCGGCCGACGGATCGCCACGGAAGTCCGTGCCGATCTTGTCTACCTCGTCGAGCATGAACAACGGGTTCTTGGTGCCAGCATTGCGCATGGTCTGGATGATGCGCCCCGGCAGGGCACCGATGTAGGTGCGTCGGTGACCGCGGATTTCTGCCTCGTCCCGGATACCGCCCAGGGAGACTCGAACGAACGTGCGACCCAACGCCTTGGCAATCGACTTGCCCATGGAGGTTTTGCCCGTGCCGGGCGGTCCCACAAAACAGAGGATAGGCGTGCGCATCTTGTCGGCGGCCAGCTTGCGCACAGCCATGTGTTCCAGGACTCGCTCTTTCGCCTTGGGCAGCCCGTAGTGATGCGCATCAAGGATCTCTTCAGCATGGGCGATGTCCATGTTGTCTTCTGTGGTTTCATGCCACGGCAGATCGATGAGCCAGTCCAGGTACGTGCGGATGATGCCCACCTCTGGCGCAGCAGGGGGCATCATGCCCAGACGCTCCAGTTCCTTCGCCGCTTTCTCCTGAGCGGCCTCCGGCATACGGGCGGCAGCGATCTTCTCTCGTAGCTCGGTGATTTCTTGAGTCCGAGCGTCCGTCTCTCCTAGTTCTCTCTGAATGGCCTGCAATTGCTCTCGCAGGAAGTACTCTCGCTGGGACTTGTCCATGGTCTGCTGTACCTGGGTATGGATGCGGTTTTCCAGCTCCAGCACGTCCAGTTCCTTGCCCAGAAGCACACTCAACCGCCGCAAGCGCGAAATCGGGTCAAGTGTCTCCAGCAGTTCCTGCCGCTGTTCCGTGTCTATGCTCAAGATCGCAGCGATCAGGTCTGCTAGCATGCCTGGCTCGTCCGTGTTCATGGCTGCCACGTAGGCATCGCCCGGCAGATTGGGAGAAAGCTGGACGCATCTCTCGAACAGCCCCAACACAGCGCGCATCAACGCCTCCACCGATGCGGCCTTCACGCTGGGCTCGAAGATGGGCAATGCCCGCACGCGAATGTAGGGTTCGGTGTGCACCACATCGACGATCTGCATGCGCTGCCGCCCCTGGCCCAGAACGTTGGTTGTGCCGTCCGGCATGCGCAGTACACGGCCAATGATGAACTCAGTGCCTATGGCATACACATCGTTGACGCCAGGGTCATGGATCTCTTCATCTCGCTGCGCGACAACCAGCAGCAGGTCGTCATTGGCCGCAGCAGCTTCCACAGCCTTCCCTGATCGATCCCTGCCCACGACGAGGGGGGCTAGCATCTGCGGAAAGACCACCGTGCCTCGCAATGGCAGCAACGGGTATTCCATGATTTCGACGTCCGCTAGTGCTTCCAGCCCTTCGTCTTGCTTGCCCGGCGACGAGCCGTGAGCCAGCATGTCGAGGAGCGAGAAGCCTGGTGCACCATCCATCGGTAACCATCTGTCCATTGTCAATCTGTTTCCTCAACTACTCGCTATACGCATTCGCTAGTGCACGGCCAGCACAGGTTCCGCTTCGTGCGCCCAGTCATCGGGCGGCAGAGCGTCGGCCAACGCTTCCCGCACCTCCCCGACGACGAAAATGGACCCCGTGGCGCAGACGAGATCCCTTGGCATTGCCCAGGCCAGGCTTTGCTCCACCGCTCCAGCCACGCTCTTGCTGACTGTCAGGAGCTGTCCGGCCTTCAGCAGAGAGGCGGCTTGCTGCGCCAGTTGATGCGGATCGGTGGCCCGGGGGTGACGAGCCCGGGTGGTGATCACGTAGTCGCTCAGGGGCAGCAGCGTCTTTAGCATGGTCTGGGTGTCCTTGTCCTCAGAAGCGCCGAAAACCAGTGCCATGCGCTCGTGAGGGAACCATTCGCCCAGCGCCGCCGCTAGCTTGGCCACGGAATCGGGGTTGTGGGCGCTGTCCACCACGACAAGGGGGTGCTGTTGCAGTGTCTCCAGCCGACCGGGCCAGCGCGTCTGGGCCAAACCTTCGCGAACCGCTGAATCGGGGATCTCGATCCCGCGTCGGCGCAGTGTCGCCATGAGTGCCACGGCCATCGTGGCGTTGAGCAGTTGGTGCTGGCCGAGGAAGGGGATCCGCAACTTCTCGTGAGCAACCGGCGGATGTTGGCCACCTGTCTGTCTGCGCACGTGTAGCGTCTGCCCTGTGACGTCAGCCGTCACCCGTTCCCAATTCCAATCTCGCCCGACGAGGATCAGTTCGGCCTGGCGCTCGCGGCAGACAGCTTCGACGACCTGCATTGCCTCTGTCGCTTGCGGCGCACACACCAGCGGCACGCCCGGCTTGATAATCCCCGCCTTCTCGCCAGCGATGAGTGCCAACGTGTCGCCCAGAAGATAGGTGTGGTCCAGGCTCAAGGTGGTGATGGCGGTGATTTCAGGCAGGACGACGTTAGTGGCATCGAGCCGGCCGCCCAGGCCCGTTTCCAGGACCGCCCACTCCACCTCCTGTTGCGCGAAGTGCAGGAAGCCCAGGGCGGTGATGATCTCGAAGGTGGTGATTCCCTCCACAGCCTCAATGGCCGGGCGGCATTGCTCCACCAGCGTCACTACCTCCTCCCGAGACAGCAACTGGCCGTCGACGCGGATGCGCTCGCGGAAGGTGTGCAGGTGAGGCGAGGTGTACAGCCCCGTACGGAAACCTGCAGCACGCAGGATCGCCTCGCTCATCGCCGCTGTTGAGCCTTTGCCTTTGGTGCCGGCGATGTGCACGGAACGGAAACGGCGGTGTGGCTCACCGAGCAGGGCCAACAGCCGTTTCATGCGGCTCAGATCGAGAGTCGCTGCATCATAGGAGAAGCGAGCTTGCTTCTCATAATCGACATAATCGAAAATGAAGTCGAGAGACTGCTGATAGGACAGCGTCATCTGGGAATCGCAGCCTCCATGGGGAAGATTGAGTATCCTTGTTCAAAGCACATTGTAGCGCAAATGAGGCAAAAGGCAAAATAGGACAAATCAGGTCACTTCTCATTGCTTGCCAAGAACCGCTTCTGGTGGCATAATTGGCCTGTCCGAGGTGGAACCCATGAGTCGAGATCTGGAACACTCGCCCAAACATCCTGCCAGGCTGCCAGTCCGGCGCCATGTGCTCGTGCTGGCCGCCTACGTGGTGCTCGGACTGGTTCTGACCTATCCCCTCGTGCTGCGCTCCGGCACGCACGTACCTGGCGATGGCATTGACGACCCCGCGCTGATCTGGAACCTGTGGTGGGTGAAGTTTGCCCTGGTGGACCGCCAGGTCAATCCCTTCGCCTGCGGCTGGATGTTCCATCCCCTTGGCATCAACTTGGCTTTCTACACCCTCACCATTCTCAACGGGTTGCTGTCTGTTCCGCTGCAGATGGCTCTGGGCCTCGTGCCTGCGTCCAACCTGCTGTTGCTGTCCTCCTTCGTCCTCAGCGGCTATGGCGCGTACCTGCTAGTGCAATTCACGCTGGGCTGCCGGAGCCGAAGCACAAAGCCTGCCGCACAGCGGACTTCGGGTACCTTGTACGTTGTCTCTCGCCTCCTGCCCTCTTTCCTTGCTGGTCTGATCTATGCTTTCTCGTCGTCCAAGCTCTTCTACGCTAGTCTGGGTCAGTTCAACATCGCCAGCTCGCAGTGGATACCCTTTGCGGTGCTGTACGTACTGCGCGCGGGCCGGGATCGCAGCATGCGTAGTGCGGGGCTTGCCGCCTTGTTCCTGCTTTTCCAAGCCTATGCCGAGCTGACCTTTGCTTCCTTCCTGTTCATCTTCGTCGCCCTCTACGCCGCCTACGAACTGGTCCGCAGAGCTGCGGTCAGACACGCGCCACGCATTGCTCACGACGAATTGCCTGCCTCGCTATTCCTCCGCAACATGGCTGTGATCGCTGTAATCTTCGCCCTCGGCATCACACCCTACCTTGCCAATATGCTGCCTGACCTGCGAGTGGAGGGGGACTTCTTCACATCCGGCGGCGGCTTTGCCGACGTTTTCTCGGCCGATTTGGCCGGCTACTTGCAGCCCACGCAACTGCACCCACTGTTCGGACGGCTGGCTGCTGCACTTCCATTTCCACACGACAAGGGACAGCACCTCTACCTGGGTTACAGTGTGATGCTGCTGGTGGCCTTGGGGCTGTGGCAAGGGCGGCGCTCGCCAATGGTGCGCTTCTGGGGGCTTTCCGCACTCATTTTCTGGTTGCTGACCTTGGGGCCAACGGTGCGCATCAGCGGCCGCGATACGGGAATACCAGGCCCTTTTGCAGTCATCGCTGAGCTTCCTTTTCTCAAGGGGAATCGCTATCCCAGCCGCTACAGTGTGATGCTTGTCCTCTCCTGCGCTGTGCTGGCTGGCTCTGGTCTATCCTTGCTGTTCCGGGGCAAAGCAGGGAGAAGGAGGGGAATGCGAGGAATGCGAGGAACCAAGGAAGTGCGGCGAAATTCTTCCGTCACTATGGCGTTGCGCTCGCTGTCCTTGTTCCTGCCCTATTCCTGTTCGAGCACCTCAGTATCCCCTTGCCTCTGTCGGACATGCGCGTGCCGGCGATCTATGAACACATCGCCGCTGAGTCGAGCGACTTCGCTGTGCTGGAACTACCCATGGGCTGGCGCAATGGGGCGCGGGTGCTGGGCAAGCAGGACGTGATCATCATGTTCGAGCAGTGGTACCAAGCCTCCCACGGCAAGCGGCTGTTGGGTGGGAATACCTCTCGCAACCCGGAGTTCAAGTTCCAATACTTCGCCCAGGCGCCGTTGCTCAGCAGCCTGATCGGTGTGCAGAACGGTCACGAGATCCCGGCGGAAGTGAAGGCGGAGGACCAAGCGCTGGCCGCTGAGGTGTTGCGCTTCCTCGGCGTCCGCTACGTGGTCGTCCACGACTCCCCAGCCAGTCCGGCGCTGCTGGCCTATGCGGAGGAAGCCATGCCCTTGGAGCGGGTGGCCGAGGAGGAAGGTATCCGCCTGTACCGTGTAGCACTGCCCCCTGCAATGGAGCAGAAGATCGACCTCAGTACGGCGCTGGGGCGTATGCACCTGGGGGAAGGATGGAGCCCGGTCGTCGCCGTTGTGCAAGAGGAAGCCGCCGTCTGGGCGCAGCGGCGCCAGGCGCGGCTGCTCGCCGCGCTCACGGGCGACGAGCAGCGGCTGTGTTTCCGCGCCTGGGCTCCGCAATCGGGGCAGTCGGTCGAAGTGTGGGTGCGAGGCCGCCGGTGGGCGAGCCTTGACCTGGCCGCTGGCTGGGGTGACTATGAGGTCAACCTGCCAGCAGGGGCTGTGCAACCGGGGCTCAACGATTTCCGGCTGCGTTTCGCACGGCTCTATCCGCTGACAGACGTCACGATACCGGGCGAAAGCGGCACTGAAGTTGCAGGACAGATGATCGCTCCGCCGATCGTCGTCCAGAGCGCTGGCTTGGAAACTGGCGGCAATGACCTCGGCCACATCTACGTGGACGGACGCGACCTTTCGCCCAACCGCCGGGGCTACAACGTCGTGGCTCTCAACTCTGCAGGAGAGGTGCTGGGGCGCGAGAGTTTCGACACGCATCTGGACCCGGCGGCCTCGAAACGGCTGGCTGATTTCATCGCCGAACTGCCAGAAGGGAGCATCGTTGCTGTGGCCGTCGCCGATGAGGCATCCATGAGCCTGGGTGAAGACGGGGTGTTCGCCTTGCGGAGCATCGGCGCGACGGGCGATTTTCGGGGCAAGTTCCGCTGGGGCCACGCCATCATTGGCGTCAAGGGGGCATCTCCAGGGCAGGCATTGGAGGCGCTGGGTGTGTTGCGACCGGTCGCTGTACACATCGGCACAGCCGCGACGGAGCCTGCGGTGGCTGCAGCTTTCGCTCACTTCGAGTTTGGTGTCCTCCCGTAGAGGCTGTACGATGACAGGCGCACCAGATTGCGTTTTATGGCTCTCTGTGCTATTATTGGAGCCAACTGGACATTGGCGATTCTGATCGTAGTGACGGCTTCAGTCATCCGAATGGAGCGAAAGCGACTGAAGTCGCTACTACGAACTCCGTATCTTGTGGTTCGTCGGTGATCATTCCCTGATGATTGCACAGATTGAAAGCAGAAAACAGGAAGTTGGAGGCGGAGTTGAGTAATCCCATCCGGGTGGGCCTGGTAGGCTGCGGATACTGGGGGCCGAATCTGGCTCGCAATCTACACCAGATACCTCAAACGGAGTTGGCGGCCTGTTGTGACCCGGACCCGCGGGCGCTGGGCAAAATGCGGATGCTCTACCCGCACGCGATCACCACGCCTGAACACCGTGATCTGTTCACCGATCCGGACATCGAGGCTGTGGTCATTGCCACCCCTGCTCGGACCCACTACGCTCTGGCTCGCGAGGCGTTGGAGGCGGGCAAGCATGTCCTGGTAGAGAAGCCACTGGCCATGGGCAGCCGCCAAGCCGAGGCGTTGATCGCCCTGGCCGATGAGCGTCGGCGCGTGCTCATGGTCGGCCACATCTTTGAGTACCATCCGGCGGTGCGGAAGATCAAATCGCTGATTGACGAAGGAGAGCTAGGCCAGGTCTACTACATCTACTCGACCCGGGTCAACCTGGGGCGAGTGCAGAGCGACATCAATGCGCTCTGGAGCATCGCTCCTCACGACATTTCCATCCTGATCTATCTGTTAGGCACAATGCCGCAATCAGTGAGCGCCCGAGGAGGTACCTTCCTCAACGGTGTGGTAGAGGATGTGGTTTTTCTCGTGCTGAGCTTTCCCGGCGGGATGCTGGGACATGTGCATGCCAGTTGGCTTGACCCCAGCAAAGTGCGGCGCATGACGGTGGTTGGCAGCCGCCGCATGGCGGTCTACGATGACGTGGCCGACGAAGGCAAGATCAAGATCTATGACAAAGGAGTGTACCGCAAGGGAGAGGACATCTACGGGGAGTTTCAGTATCGCGTACATTCTGGCGACATTGCCATCCCCAGGCTGGACATGGCAGAGCCTCTGCGTATCGAGTGTGTGCACTTCGCCGAATGCGTGCGGCAAGGCCGCCGTCCGCAAACGGACGGCGCCAACGGTCTGCGGGTGGTGCGGGTGTTGGAGGCGGCGCAGGCCTCGCTGGAACAAGGAGGGACCACCGTCTCATTGACAGTGTAGCGAGGCCACACGAAAGGCCCGCGTAGCTTATCGCGTCAGCGGGCCTCTGTTCGCCGGACAAATGCTCCCTGCGCGCCGGCAGCTTCTCGGCTGAGTTTCTGGAAGCCGGTGCTTTCCTACGGTGCTGGCGTAGGGGTTGGCAGGTTGGGGCTCTTGATCACGACACGGGTGGCGGCAGGAGCAGGTGCAACGGGCTTCGACTTAACAGTCTGCGCAGGGGTTGGCTTCGTGGTAGGCGCGGTCTGGTGACCAGGGATGATCAGCCAGGCCCCTGCCCGTATGAAGTCGTTTGACAGCCCGTTGGCCCGTCTGAGGGCTGCGACGCTGGTATTGCACCGGAGCGCGATCTTCAGCAGCGTATCCCCTGGTGCTATGAGGTACTTGCCGGCGTGCAGGTGGCAAGACAACGTCCCCACCTTGGGTTTGGCGCTGGTGCAGGGTATCTTCAACCGCAGTCCGGGCCAGATGACAGTGCCCATCAGCCCGTTGGCTTGCTGGATGCTCTCCCATGTCACGCCATACTGTGCGCCGATTTTGCCAAGGTATTCTCCCAGGCGTACCACGTGGATGGCACACGCGCTGCCGGTGTATGCAGTGCCCGCGCTGCTGCTTCCAGACGGAATTGTCAAGCGCTGCCCAATGTAGATGCGATTGGCATTCCTGATGCCATTGGCTTGCATGATGGCAGACATGCTGACTCCGTAGCGCGCGGCAATGCTGCTCAGGTTCTCTCCCCTCTGGACCACGTGGATCCTCCCCCCCGCGGCAGCAGGGGTGGCCAGAACCGCGATGGGACTCGAGAGGAGCAGCAGAGTGGTGACGAGAAGGGCGACGACGAGTACTGATTTCCTGTTACGAGTTCTGTGTTTCATGGCCGGTCTCCTGGTGAAATCCGTTTGTGTGTGCGCCGCTGTGCTCGACTGGACGACAGAAGTACTAGATCAGATACCGCCCGAAAGCAAGAAGCCCTCTCCCACTTATACTATTATAGCACATCTGCGCGGATCTGTCAAGCCCTGGTCTTGATAACTTTTCTATCACTGTTGTGATTCCGGGGAGCAGCCGCTTGCGGAAGAGATAGGATTCTCGTGCATGCAGACGACTCACGTTATCTATCCCAACGTCCACATCGGTCACAGTGTGCAAATCGGTGATTTTGTGATTCTGGGGCATCCCCCCCGAGGGGCAGTGCCCGGGGAGTTGCCCCTGGTGATCGGTGACAACTGCATCATCCGTTCCCACACGGTCATCTATGCTGGCAGCAGCCTGGGCCACAACGTGCAAACCGGGCATGGCGTGACCATCCGCGAGCACTCCACGATAGGCCATGACGTGAGCATCGGTAGCAGAACGGCTATCGAGCACTACGTCACGGTCGGGAACAACGTGCGTTTCCACGGTCATAATCTGATCAGTGAGCATACCGTGATTGAAGACGACTGCTGGGTTGGCCCCCATACCTGCATCACCAACGTGCTGCATCCTCGCTGCCCAAAGGCCAAGGAGTGTATCAAGGGGGCAACGCTCAAGCGGGGGGCTAAGGTGGGAGGCAACACCACTCTTGCTCCCGATGTCACCATTGGTGAGATGGCTCTGGTGGGTGCGGGCTCTGTGGTCCTGGAAGATGTCCCCCCGCGAATGGTGGTTGTGGGCAACCCCGCGCGGGTGATCAAGCGGATTGAAGAACTGGAGTGTCCATACGGGCTGATGGAGCACCCGTACGAGTGAGAGATTGTTATCAGAGATGATGTACTGTCGCAAGCAGAGGCTATCCATGCGAGACGTGATTTCCCACCCTACGCTGCTCGCGGCTGTCTTTCTTGCTGTGCTTAGCCTGTGTGTGCCTGGTTCTCCCTGGGCAGCGCAGGCCCAAGAGGCTATCCCGCAATGGCGGCATTTCACCATTGATGATGGCTTGGCGGCCAACGACGTATGGACCCTGCTGCAGGATCAGGACGGATCGCTCTGGTTCGGTACCAACGGCGGCGGTGTTAGTCGCTTCAACGGCCGCTGGGCCACTTTCACCCAGGAGAACACGGGGGGCGGATTGGCCGGCAACCGGGTGCGCTGCATCTTGCAGGCACGTGATGGCAGTTTGTGGTTCGGAACGTCCCACGGGCTCAGTCACTATCGTGATCAGGGGTGGGAGCTCTTCAGGCGGGAGAATGGTTTGGCAGGTGACGACGTGCGCAGCCTGTTGCAGACCGGTGATGGCGTCCTTTGGGCTGGGACGAACGGTGGATTGGCCAGCTATGATGGGCAGAACTGGCGGCGCTTCACTGTCCAGGAGGGGCTGGCAGGCGATGGTGTTTACGCGCTATGGCAGGATCGGGACGGCCTGCTGTGGGTGGGCAGTGATGGTGGTCTGAGCTACTGTGAGGTGCGGGGACAGTTTGCCTGCATTACCCTCGAAGAGTTGGCTGGCGCTAGCGTCCGTGCCCTGTTCGAAGACCGGGATGGCCGCGTATGGGCGGCGACTGGGGACGGCGTGCTTTCTTATGACGGTCGCAGATGGACGAGCCTGGGGGTCAGCGATGGCCTGCCGGCGGCAAGAGTACGATCCATGCTGCAGGACGACGAGGGTTTCCTTTGGTTCGGCACTGATGGCGGCGGCGTTAGCCGCTACGATGGGCAGACCATAGTCGCCACCCTGACCAGCGCTGACGGTTTGCCTGCGGATAATGTCCGCAGCCTGATCAAGGATCGGGACGGCGCGCTGTGGTTTGGGACCTTGGGGGGAGTGAGCCGCTACGACGCCCGCACCTGGCATAGCTTGTTCACCGATCAGACGATCATGGGCATAGCGCCTGGTCCGAAGGGGAACCTCTGGGTGGCGACGGCTGAAGACGGCCTGCGCTACTACGAGGATGGTGATTGGCATAGCCGAATTGCGGAAGAAGAGGGCGACGCGGAAGGCCTGCCGACCAATTGGATAGAAGTCCTCTTTCAGTCGTCGGATGGTGCGCTGTGGGTGGGTACCAATGGCTGGGGCCTGATCCGGCTTGATGGCCTGGGGTGGCGGACTTTCACCAGGGACAAGGATGGTCTGGCTTCCAATTTGATCACTGCCATTTATGAGGCTGATGATGGCACCCTTTGGGTGGGCACTGATCAGGGACTCAGCGCCTATGACGGCGAGCAGTGGGAGACTCTCACGTCGGATGCCGATTCTGGGCTGACGGACAATCTGATCCTGGCCATCGCTCAGGATCCGCAAGGCATTCTCTGGGTGGGGACGCGGGCAGGCTTGTCTCGCTACGACGGCCAACAATGGCTGGAGCCTTTCACCCGTGCCAATTCCGGGTTGGCTGCCGACGAGGTGCGTGCCATTCTGCCGAGCGGCAATGGTTCGCTCTGGTTCGCTACATGGGCCGGAGGCGTCAGCCACTACGATGGCGAGACGTGGCATACCTACACCGTGGCCGATGGTCTGGCGGCCAATGCCATCTTCTCCATCATGGAGGATAGCGACGGTATCCTGTGGTTCGGCACGCTGAGTGGGGTCACCCGCTACGATGGCCGCACCTGGCTCAGCTACACGACCGGTGACGGTCTGACGAACAACGTGGTGAGGGTTATCCACGAGGATGACGAGGGAGTTGTATGGATCGGGACGCAAAGCGGGCTCAGCCGCTACGAGTCTGACCCGGGCGCTCCATCAGCCCGCGTTGTCAGCGTCAATGGCCAGCCCTACGAACGTGGGAGCGTCGCCATGTTCAGCGGCGAATCGCTGGACATCCAGTTCGATGGTGGTGACCTCCGCACGCCGCTGGATGACCTCGTTTTCATCTGCTACCTGGAGGGGACTGAACAGAGCTGGCAACTCCGCAGCAAGTTCTCCCACGGCTCTCTGTCCAGGGGCGACTACGTCTTCCATCTCAGAGTGCGCGACGAGGATTTCAACTACTCGCCATCTGTGGATGTGCCCATCTTGGTGAAGAGCGGAGTAGTCTTCCCGTGGATTGGGCGACCGCGCGTTGTGCCCGCGGCTATGTTTGCTAGCGTTGTCTTGGTAACGCTGGCAGCGGTGGGGGCGGCTGGCCTCTACGTGCACTCAAGACGGCAGACGCGACGGAGGGGAAGGAAGGCACTCCGACGCAGATTCAACCCTTACATCTCCGGAGAGCCCATCCGGCGCGAGGACATGTTCTTTGGCCGTGACCGGCTGCTGCGCGATATCATGGACATCCTGCACAACAACAGCATCATGATCCACGGCGAACGGCGCATTGGCAAGACGACGATGCTCTACCAGTTAGCGAATCGGCTGAGGCAGGACACCGATCCGGAGTACCTCTTTGTCCCTGTCCTGGTAGATCTGGAGGGCACTCCACGGGAGGCTTTCTTCCACACGTTGATGGATGGCATCGTTTTGACCTGCGGCTTGCTGTTGCCTGAGCTTCCTCAGTTGGCTTTTCATACTGAGGGCAGTTGGGAGTACAGCGATCGCGACTTCAGCCGCGATTTCCCCTGCCTGCTTGAGGCTTTGAAACAGACCACGGACAAGGAGGTCCGGGTCATCTTGCTCATGGACGAAATGGATGCTATTGACGCCTACGGCCGGATGGTTCAGTTGCAGTTGCGCCGCATCTTCATGACGGATTTTGCGCAGAGCCTCGGTGCGGTGGTCGCCGGCGTGCGGATCAGCAAGAAATGGGATCGGCTTGAAAGCCCGTGGTACAATCTCTTCCACGAGATGCGAGTGTGGCCTTTCGCTGAGCAGGAGGCCCGGGAGTTGATCACCGAACCGGTGAAGGGGGCCTATCGGTACGAGGAGCAGGCTGTGCAACGGATCATCGCCTACGGCAAGGGGCGCCCCTATCGCATTCAGCGATACTGTCTGGAAGCAGTGAACCACATGCTGGGCGACGGGCGCCGGAAGGTGAGGCTGGCTGACGTGGAAGCGGCCCACGAGACGATATGGCAGGCCTGGGGTGACCATCCCTGAACTCGCCTGGAAAACGGCCCCCTCCGGAAAAGTCGCAACTACCTACAATACTATCAAGGAACAGGAGACCTTGCATGACGACCAGCGTTCCTCTCGTTGATCTCAAAGCGCAATACGCAAGCATCAAGCCAGAGATGGATGCGGCTATCCAGCGGGTGCTGAGCCATTGCGGCTTCATCATGGGGCCGGAGGTGAAAGCGTTCGAGGAGGCCTTTGCTGTGTATTGCGGCACCGAGCAAGCAGTAGGTGTGGCCTCGGGCACGGCGGCGCTGCATCTGTCGCTGCTGGCCTGTAGCCTGGGCCCCGGCGATGAGGTCATCACCACGCCTTTCACCTTCTTCGCCAGCGGGGAGGCCATCTCACAGACGGGCGCTCGGCCGGTGTTCGTCGATATCGATCCCTTCACCTACAACATCGACCCCGCTCAAATCGAGGCGGCCATTACGCCGCGCACCAAGGCGATCATGCCCGTGCATCTCTACGGGCAGCCAGCGGAGATGGATCCCATTCTCGACGTCGCCCACCGGCACGACTTGCTGGTGATCGAGGACGCCGCGCAGGCGCATGGTGCTGAGTACCGCGGCCGCCGCGCTGGTTCCGAGGGTGATCTGGCCTGTTTCAGCTTCTACCCCAGCAAGAACCTGGGCTGCTATGGCGACGGCGGCATGATCGTGGGCAGCGATCCGGAGTTGCTGGCGCGGGTGCGCAAGCTGCGAGACCACGGTCGCATCAGCAAGTATGAGCATGACGAGTTGGGTTGGGGCTACCGCCTCGACGCGTTGCAGGCAGCTATCCTGGGGGTCAAGCTGCGCCATCTGGACGACTGGAACGAGGCGCGGAGAGCCCACGCAGCGCGCTACGACGAACTGTTTGCGGACACGGAGGTGATAAGACCCACGGTGCTGGACCACGTCAAGCACATCTACCATTGCTACGTCATCCGCACCCCTCGTCGGGATGAGTTGGTCGAACACCTGAAGGCTGAGGGCATTGGCGTGGTCATCCACTACCCGCTACCGTTGCATCTGCAGCCGGCGTACAAGGACCTGGGACATCAACTCGGCGATTTCCCGGTCAGCGAGGCCTGCGCGAAGGAGATAGTGTCGCTGCCCATGTATCCCGAACTGACAGACGAACAGCAGCAGCGCGTGGCGGGGGCGGTGAAGGCATTTGTGGGGTGAAAGCCAGTTGCTGGCTGTGGTGAAAGGTGCTATAATCTGGGTGGGAAACAGCGAGTTGAGACTCAAAGTGATGGAGTTTCAGGAGGATAGACAGGGAGTCCGTCATGATGTCTGAAAACTATGACTCTGATAAAGTATGTCGCGTGCGGCGATAGAGGCTCCGACAATGGTCATCGCCTGGCCAAAGGGATTGCTGAGGCGCATCCAAGACATGGCGCGGCGTCAAGGCATTGAGGTTGAAGAGTTGGTTGTGGAGACAGTGGATCGCTATCTCTAGACTCCGGCTGCCGAGGCTTCGTCTGCGCGGCAACAATTGCGGGAGGCACTGTACAGGGCTGGTCAACCCGTGGATATGATGAGTCTGCTGCGCGAGTCGCGTCAGGAAACCTACGATGTCGTCCAGGCACACGAGGATTGGGAGCTTCACTTGAGCGAGTGGTAGACAGCGAACTTGAAGCCCAGGAGACAGAGATGTGGAGGGATGGGGCATGTCGCAAGCCGTATTGGAAAGAGAAGTACCCACGATGGTCATTACCTGGCCTGAGGGTCTGCTGAGGCGGATTCAGGGCATGGCGCGGCGTCGAGGCGTCGAAGCTGACACACTGGTTGTGGAAGCAGTGGAGCGATATTTGAAGCAGCCAGAAGGGGTCTCGGAAACACGCAAGAAGCTGCGTGAGCTTTCGAAGCGCATGGATACTTCCAGGGACATGCTTGAGACGCTTCGCGAGGTGAGGCGGAAGGCCTCCGAGACCATCAAGGCTCATCAGGACTGGTTTGACTTAGTGGCCGCTGGTGGTGCAACACGCAAGTGGCGATCTCTCGAGAAAAATGTGGGGCCGCTGCGATGATCACCATTTCCAGAAACTCGTTGAGCCCATCCCAATTTGGACCTCAGAAGAATGCTTGGCCATGCTAGAACAAGAGGAGCAAGATGGGTTGGCTCTTAAGCCTTCTGATTGGCTTGATCGGCCTGGGGCTTCTGGCAGCCTTATTCATCCTGGCCGAGCGGGCTAGAAGCAGGGCGCGCCGGAAACTGGACAGAGACTCGCTCGCCCGGGAGAGGCAGGAGCAGATAACCCGGGCGGACGCCGAGAGAGACTACTGGGGGCCCCGCTGGTGACATCGCCAATGTCTGAACCCTACCTCGACCGAACTGAAATGGTTTCCGTCCTCGTCCCCGCCAGGGACGAGGCCGACAACATCCCCACGCTCATAGAGAAGGTCGGTCGGGCGTTTGCCGCGCTGGATGTGCGCGGGGAACTGGTATTGGTGGACGATGGTTCCACCGACGGCACGGCCGACGTGGCTGCCGCTCTGCAGGCGGGCCGTCCCTTCCTGCGGCTGATCCGCCATCAGCGCAATCTGGGGCTGACGGCGGCGCTGAGTGCCGGCTTCCGCGTTGTGCGCGGCGATGTCATTCTCTTCCTGCCTGCTGACCTGGAATCAGACCCCGAAGAGGACATTCCCAAGCTGCTGGCGAAGCTGGCCGAGGGGTACGATGTGGTGGCCGGCTGGCGGCAAGGCCGACGAGAGCGCAAGGTCTTCGCCTCTGGCATCTACAACTTCGCTTCCCGCCTGCTGTTCAACGTGCCGGCTCACGACATGAATTGGATCAAGGGGTTCCGCCGTCAGGTAGTGGAAACGCTGCCGCCGTTGCGCTCCGACTGGCACCGTTTCCTTCTGCACATCGCCGCTCACCAAGGCTACCGTATCGGCGAGGTGCGGACCAACTGGTACCCTCGTCGGGCTGGCCGGTCCAAGTATGGGCTGAGCCGCATTCCCATCAGCCTCTTGGACGTGCTGGTGATCCGCTTCTTGCTCACCTTCAGCCATGCGCCGATGCGCTTCTTCGGCGGACTGGGGCTGGCTAGCTTGAGCATCAGCGCGGTGACCTATCTGGTACTGGCCTACTTCTGGTTCTTCCGCGAGCACACGCAGAAACGCCCCATCTTCTGGCTCGCTGGCGGCCTGGCCCTGGCAGGATTGCTCCTCATCCTCGTCGGCTTCGTGGCCGAGCTGATCGTCAGCACCGGCGAGCGATTGGAGGTACTGGAACGCTCGCTTCAGGAGATGCAGGTGCGGGGCGGTGTGAGTGTTGTTGGAGGTGCGAACGATGAGAACGATGAGATCGAGAGGACAGACTGAGCGAACCGTCCGGCCATCGGCTGTCGCCGGGTCGTGGTATCCTGGCACGGAGCAAGCGCTGCGGCAGATGCTGGAAGGCTTCTTAGCCAACGTGCCCGACCAGCCGCTGGAAGGCAGATTGCTGGGCCTCATCGCCCCGCACGCTGGCTACGTCTACTCCGGCCAGACGGCGTCCTACGCCTACAAGCAGCTTGCGGGCACAACCTATGATACCGTCATTATCATGGGCCCCAACCATCGCGCCTCTTGGGGCGCCGGTTTTCTCGTCTCCACGGCTACCCACTACGAGACGCCACTGGGGCTGGTGCCGCTGGACAAGCCCTTCATTGGTCGCTTGGCTGACCGTGTGGAGTTGCAGGGTGTGCAGCGGGATAGCGAGCACTCGCTGGAGATCCAGTTACCCTTCTTGCAGCACGTCCTGGGGGAGTTCCGCCTGGTGCCGCTGATGTTCAACACAGACCGGACTGCGGCAGCGCGTGGGCTGGGCGGGGCGCTGGCCGAGCTGGTCAAGGAGACCGAGACCTCCGTGCTGCTGGTGGCCAGCACCGATCTGCACCACATCCCCGACTACGACGAGGTGGTGCGCCGCGATAGAGTGGTGGTGGACGCGCTGGCCAGCTACGACATGGAACGCATCGAGCAGGTGTTGACCGAGCCTGGCTGCAGCGTCTGCGGTCGTATGCCCGTCATCGCCTTGCTGGAGGCAGCCCGTGCCCTGGGGGCCGACCGTGTGCAGGTTCTGCACCAGACCAACTCGGGCGACGTCACCGGCATCCGCACGCCGGGGCAGTATACCGTCGGCTACCTGGCTGCCGCTGTCGTCGCCAGCGAGGTGTGACACACAGCCTACCAACTTACCAGTTTACCAATCTACCAATCCACCAATCTGCCAATGTACCGATTTACCAACCTATGAACACACAACTCGTCACCCCACTCACCGGCTTGCTCTTCATCCTGGTCTTCGGGGGGCTGTCGGCCGTACGCGGCCAGAGGCTCTCGCTGCAATTCGCCCTGGAAGGGCTGGCCCTGACGGCGATCGCCACGGCACTCATCTTCCTGGCGGGCATACCGGTCAATCCCGTCCTCTTCCTGGTGGTCATCTACCTGGTGACCGTGCGCAGCCGCTGGCTCGTGGACCTGGGCAACTTCCTGAGCCGGCGGCGGCAGCACAGCGCGGGCCTGGCGGCATTCAGCCTTGCCCAGCGGCTGTGGCCCGACGCCACGGGGCGCATGTTGGCCCGCATCGGCACTGGCGTG
>JGI24025J20009_10000891_pt1 | contig 23116 bp, 19 predicted proteins | sample Cruoilmetagenom3_FD_20009 | JGI IMG/M metagenome (IMG submission 20009) | reverse complement strand
CGGCAGCGGACTGCGCCCAGAGGCTAACCATCAGGCTTAGTGCAAAAAATAGTCTATGCATGTGTTCCGCAATTGTTTGACTGCCCATACCCACAAATCAGCGACGGGGCAAGATTTAGGTCAGGATCCTATTCCGGGGCAGCGCGGCGCTGAACCCAAACCTTTTATCTTCCGGTGGCTTTGCTACGCAAACCGGCAAAGGGTGGTGTTCGCCCTTTTGCGACGGGTTTTGCCAAAAAGCGGGCCAAGCGAGGAACGTCAAGCAACCATCCGCTATGGAATACATGCCTTGTTTTTACGCGAACGGCACGTTTTTGCACAAATACTAACCACCCAGAGAAGATGGCGTGAAAATACGGGCCGCGCCATTGGCCTGGGCAGTGCAATTGCGTTTCTCACCCTATGGACAAGGACTTGAAAATTATCGTTGTCGAAGAAGACCGCGATCGGGCGATAGACATCATCGACGGGCTGCGAGACAGCGGCTGGTCCGATGTCACCGTGATCGGCGAGACCACGTCGCTTGCACGAAAGCTGGCTGAATCCGAACCCGATCTTGTCCTGATCGACCTCGCAAATCCAAGCCGCGACATGCTGGAAAATCTCAGCGCGGCTTCGGGCGCCCGTAATCGCCCCGTAGCGATGTTCGTGGACCATTCTGACCTTGAAATGACCCGCGCGGCAATGCGGGCGGGGTTGTCGGCCTATGTGGTGGACGGCCTGGCAAAGGATCGCATCAAGCCGGTGCTGGAAACCGCCATCGCGCGGTTTCAGGTCGTCAGCCAGATGCGGACCGAACTGGACGCCGCCAAGCAGGCGCTGAGCGACCGCAAAACTATTGACCGCGCCAAAGGCCTGTTGATGCGCGCCAAAGGGGTCAGCGAGAACGAGGCGTTATCAGGTGTTGCGCAAGACGGCGATGGATCAGGGCCGACGTCTGATTGATGTCGCCGAGGCGCTGGTCACCGCGTCGGAGCTTCTTGGGTGATGCGCGCGGTTCTGAATTGCGGCTATGTGCCCCTGGTCGATGCGGCACCGCTGGTGATCGCGCACGAGCTGAACTTTGCCGCCGAAGAAGGCATCGCACTGAACCTGTTAAGCCAACCGTCATGGTCGGCTGTACGCGATCTGCTGGCGCATGGCCAACTGGACGCGGCGCATATTCTGGCACCGCTGCCCATTGCCATGTCGCTGGGTATGGGGGCGACCACCATACAGACCGACGCCTTGATGGTGTTGTCAGCGAACGGCAATGTGATCGGCGTGTCGCTGTCGCTGGCCGAAGCCATGCGATCGGGGCATTGGTCCGGGCGGTTTGACACACCGCGCGAGACCGGGAATGCCCTGATCAAAGCCTGCGGCGGGCGGTTGCGCATTGGCGTCCCATTCCCCCATTCGATGCATACCGAGCTTTTCTGCTATTGGCTTGGCGTTTTGGGGATGAACAACGCCAGCGGACTGGAGATTCATACAGTTCCCCCCCACATGATGGCACGAGCCATTTCCGAAGGCGAGATCGACGCGTTTTGTGTTGGCGAGCCGTGGGGCTCTATTGCAGTAGAAGAAGGGGTGGCAGAGTTGGTCCTGCCCGGTCGCGCGATCTGGGGCTTTGCCCCGGAAAAAGTGCTGGGTACCCGCCGCGACTGGATAAATGCCCACCCCGAACAGGCGCGGGCCCTGGTGCGTGCCATCTATCGTGCCACCCAATGGTTGGAGAACAAGGAAAACCTGCCATTAGCGTCCGAAGTTCTGGCCCGCAGCGAATTTTTGGCCGTACCGGAACCCGTCATTAACCGGGCGTTAAGCGGGCAGTTGACCATGCGGCCGGGTGCGGATGACTGCCATGTCCCCGACTTTCTGCGCTTTCATGCCAACGCGGCAAATTTCCCGTGGCGGTCCCAGGCCGCCTGGATCGGGTCGCGCATGGCCGCGCGGTTGGGGATGGACCCGGGCAGTACGATAAAGACGGCACGGGGATGTTTCCGCAGCGATTTGTACCGCGAATACCTGGCCGACCTCGCCCCGAATTTGCCGCTGACATCGGATAAGGTTGAAGGCGCCATGTCCGTTGCCACGCCCGTCGCCACCACCAAGGGAGAGCTGATTCTGGGACCCGACTGCTTTTTTGATGGCACAAAATTCGACATGAGCACCGACGGGCGCTGAAAAATTAGGCACTTCTGGCAACGGGTTTCTTTATCGACCAGATAATGCTGCATTCGCATTGCCGCGCCGCAGAATGTCACGGTAAAAAAGTGAAGAAGCTAGGAACAAAGGCGTTCCACAGGCATCATCAGAGCAACGCCGCTCGTCAAACCCGCACTCCTCCCGCGGGCAAGACGAGCGGCTTTTTCGTTTTCGGGCCACCCGGACAGGCCAGACAGAGGAACAAAATGACATGCTAAGAACACTTGCCACCGCATTGACCACAACCGCGCTTTTGACATTGCCTGCCATGGCCGAGATGCTGGACGTCGAAAAGGACGAACTGACCTTCGGGTTCATCAAGCTGACCGATATGGCGCCGTTGGCAGTTGCCTACGAAAACGGCTATTTCGAAGACGAAGGCCTGTTCGTCACGCTGGAACCGCAGGCCAACTGGAAAGTGCTGCTGGACCGGGTCATTGACGGGCAGTTGGATGGCGCACATATGCTGGCCGGTCAGCCGATCGCAGCCACCATCGGATATGGCACCAAGGCGCATATTATCACACCATTTTCGATGGATCTGAACGGCAACGGCATCACCGTGTCAAACGAGGTGTGGGACTTGATGCGCCCGAACATTCCGTCAATGGATGACGGTCGCCCGGTTCACCCGATTTCGGCCTCTGCCCTGGCACCAGTGGTTGAAAAATTCGCGGATGAGGGCAAGCCTTTCAACATGGGCATGGTTTTCCCTGTATCGACCCACAATTACGAGCTGCGCTATTGGCTGGCCGCCGGTGGCATCGCGCCGGGCTATTACAGCCCCAACGACGTCAGCGGCCAGATTGCCGCCGATGTGCTGCTAAGCGTCACGCCGCCGCCGCAGATGCCCGCCACGATGGAGGCCGGGACAATCTCGGGTTATTGTGTGGGTGAACCCTGGAACCAGCAGGCGGTTTTCAAAGGGATCGGCGTGCCGGTGATCACCGACTACGAGCTGTGGAAGAACAACCCCGAAAAGGTGTTTGGCCTGTCAGCTGAATTCCAAGAGACCAACCCGCAGACCACGCTGGCCCTCACCAAGGCATTGATCCGTGCGGCCATCTGGCTGGATGAAAACGACAACGCCAACCGCCCCGAGGCAGTCGAGATTTTGGCGCGCAGCGAATATGTTGGTGCCGATGCCGAGGTGATTGCCAATTCGATGACCGGCACGTTTGAATACGAAAAAGGCGACAAGCGTGATATACCTGATTTCAATACATTTTTCCGCCACAATGCGACCTATCCCTATTACTCGGATGCGATCTGGTATCTGACTCAGATGCGCCGCTGGGGCCAGATCGCCGAAGCCAAGCCTGACACCTGGTATGACGAAGTTGCCAAGTCGATCTACAAGCCCGCAATCTACCTAGAGGCCGCACGGATGCTGGTGGACGAAGGGCTGGCGAACGAGGCGGACTTTCCCTGGGACAGCGACGGCTACAAGGCGCCCACACCAGCCGAAGATGTCATCGACGGCATCGGCTATGACGGCCGCGCGCCCAACGCCTATCTCGACAGCATGCCGATTGGCCTGAAGGGCGAACAGATTGTTGTCGGAAACAAAGTCCAAGGCTGATGAAAACCCGGGGGGCAGCGGTTTCGCGCCCCCCACACCCTTCTACGAGGACCAGACATGACCGCCATAGAGCCCACCGATCTTGCCGACGACACCCGCGCCGCGCGCAAGGCCCGTCTTTTTACCCGCATCAACAAGGCAGACGCCTGGTTCCAGGTGCTTGGCCTTTCGTGGATAACCCCGGTCCTAAAGGCCGTCGCCGGGGACAACCCGCGCGCCCAAGTCAAGGAAATCTGGCGCCTGCTGGGCATCCCCGTTGCGGCCATCGCCGGGTTCCTGTTTGTCTGGAGCGCCCTTGCGCCAACCGTGCAAACCTCGCTTGGTGCGATCCCCGGGCCGATGGCAGTGTGGGAACAGGTTGGAAACCTGCATGACGATTACATTCGGGGAACCGTAAAATCCGACGCATTTTATGCGCGCCAGGACATACGGAACGCAAAACTGATCGCCGATGGGCGGGCCGAGGACGTGAAACACCGCACATATACCGGCAAACCGACCTATTACGCACAGATATGGACGTCGATCAAAACGGTGTTCTTTGGCTTTCTGTTGGGCACGATTATTGCGGTGCCACTGGGCATCCTGTCGGGCCTGTCGCCGACCGCCAATGCAGCTATGAACCCGCTGATCCAGATCTTCAAACCGGTCAGCCCGCTGGCCTGGTTGCCAATTGTCACCATGGTTGTGTCTGCGGTCTATGCGACCAATGACGGCATGTTCTCAAAATCCTTCCTGACATCCGCCATCACCGTGACCTTGTGTTCGCTATGGCCGACGATCATCAATACCGCCCTTGGGGTCAGTTCCATCGATAAGGACCTGATCAGCGTGTCCAAAGTCTTGAAAATGGGCACTTGGTCGAAAATTACCAAGCTGGTTTTGCCCTCGGCGCTGCCGCTGATCTTCACCGGTTTGCGCCTGTCGCTGGGAGTTGGCTGGATGGTGCTGATCGCGGCAGAAATGCTGGCGCAAAACCCCGGTCTTGGTAAATTCGTCTGGGACGAGTTTCAGAACGGGTCCAGCCAATCGCTGGCCAAGATCATGGTCGCGGTCTTTACGATCGGCATTATCGGCTTTCTTCTGGATCGTCTGATGTTCGCCATCCAGTCACTGTTCACCTTCAGCGCAAACCGGTGATCCAGATGAGCTTTTTGAAATTTGACAACGTATCCAAAGGCTTTGGTGAAGGCGTGCATCGCGCCGACGTGCTGAAGGGAATCAACCTTGAGGTTCAGGAGGGCGAATTCCTGGCCATCCTCGGCTTTTCCGGGTCGGGCAAATCCACCCTGATCAACCTGATCGCCGGGCTGGAGTTTCCGGACAACGGCACGGTCACCTTCAAAGGCCAGCCGATAGAAGGGCCGGGACCGGAACGGGGGCTGGTGTTTCAAAGCTATTCGCTGATGCCTTGGCTGACGGTGGCGGGAAATGTCGGTCTGGCGGTTGATGCGGTTTTCTCAAAACTGTCGAAAACCGAACGCGCCCAAAAGGTTGCGCATTACATCGGCATGGTTGGTTTGACCCACGCGGCGGGNCGCCGCCCCGCCGAATTGTCGGGCGGGATGCGCCAGCGGGTCGCGGTGGCACGCGCCCTTGCGATGTCGCCCGAGATGCTGTTGCTGGACGAACCCCTGTCGGCGCTTGACGCCCTTACCCGCGCCAATCTGGCCGACGAGATCGAGCGCATCTGGCAGGCGGATAAGAAAACCGTCGTGCTGATCACCAATGACGTGGACGAGGCCATTCTGCTGGCCGACCGGATCATCCCCCTGAACCCGGATGGCACATTGGCCGATCCGTTCCTGGTTGACATCCCCCGCCCGCGCGACCGGGGCGAGATGAACCACCATGACGGGTTCAAGAAACTGCGCGCCGATATCACCCGCTACCTGATGGATGTCGGGGTTGAGGCCAAGATTAACGGCACCAAAGAACTGCCCAATGTCACGCCGATCCACACCGTGCCCGCTGCGGTTGCCCAGGCCGCAGGTAGCAACCGGACAGACAAATACCTGGAGTTTTCAAAGCTTCACAAGATCTATCCAACACCCAAAGGCCCACTGACCGTGGTCGAGGATTTTGACCTGAAGCTTGAAAAGGGCGAGTTTGTTTCGCTGATCGGGCATTCCGGTTGCGGAAAATCCACCGTTCTGACAATGGCCGCGGGGCTTAACCCGGTCTCCAAAGGGGTGATCAACCTGGATGGGCGCGGCGTTATGGGGGCCGACCCCGAGCGCGCCGTGGTGTTCCAATCGCCCAACCTGTTTCCATGGCTGACAGCCCGCGAAAACGTCGCCATCGGGGTCGATAAGGTCTATCCGCGTGCCAGTCGGCCCGAGCGTCAGGATGTGGTGGATTACTATCTTGAACGTGTTGGCCTGGGCGACAGCATGGACAAGCTGGCCGGGTCCTTGTCGAACGGCATGAGGCAACGGGTCGGCATCGCCCGCGCCTTTGCCCTGTCGCCTAAATTGCTGCTGTTAGACGAACCGTTCGGCATGCTCGACAGCCTGACCCGGTGGGAATTGCAAGAAGTCCTGATGGAAGTCTGGAGTCGCACCAAAGTCACGGCGGTTTGCGTGACCCATGACGTGGACGAGGCGATCTTGCTGGCCGACCGGGTGGTGATGATGACCAACGGCCCGCAGGCAACAATTGGCAAGATCACCAAGGTTGACCTGCCGCGCCCGCGCACGCGCAAGGCGTTGCTGGAACATCCCGATTACTACACCTACCGGCAAGAGGTGCTCGATTTCCTTGAGGAATACGAGCACGGCGCCAAGCCAGCCCCGAAACCCCAACCCATCGCAGCGGAGTGAAACATGGACAAAGCACAGATCAAACCGGTTCAGGACAGTTTTGCCAAGGTAACCCCGATTGCCGATCAGGCGGGCGCAATGATCAAGGCCGCATACGGCCCAGAGGAGGCTGCGACATGACGCAGAAACTTGTTGTCATCGGGGCCGGAATGGCCTCGGGGCGGGCGCTGGAGCACCTGTTCGACCGCGCCCCCGACACCTATGAGGTGACACTGTTCAACGCGGAAACGCGTGGCAATTACAATCGCATCATGCTGTCCCCGGTGTTGTCGGGTGACAAAACCTATGAAGAGATCGTCACCCATGACGACGACTGGTATCGCACCCATGGTGTGACCTGTCGGTTTGGCGAACATGTGGTCAAGATCGACCGCAAGCGCAAAGTGGTTGTGGGCCAGAACGGCGAAGTCCCTTATGATAAGCTGCTGATCGCCACCGGCTCGGCGCCGTTTATCATCCCGGTTCAGGGCAAGGATCTGCCTGGCGTGATTTCGTACCGCGATCTGGATGACACCAACGCAATGATCGAAGCCGCCGCCAGGGGTGGCAAGGCTGTGGTTATTGGCGGCGGCCTGTTGGGTCTGGAAGCCGCCGCAGGTTTGGCCGCGCGGGGGATGGATGTGACCGTTGTGCACCTGATGGGTCACCTGATGGAGCGCCAGCTGGACGAGGCCGCAGGCTATCTGTTGCGCCGCGCGCTTGAGGATAAGGGCATCACCGTGCGCTGCCGGGCCTCGACCGCTGCGATCGTGGGCGACGCTCGTGTCGAGGGCGTGCTGTTGCAGGATGACAAAATGATCCCGGCTGACCTGGTGGTCATGGCCGTGGGCATTCGTCCTGAAACGAGGCTGGCGAATGACGCCGCGATCCAGGTGGAACGCGGCATCACCGTGGATGACCAGATGGTTACATCCGACCCTGATATTTTGGCGATGGGCGAATGTGTCGAACATGACGGGCAACTTTTTGGCCTTGTCGCACCGCTTTATGATCAGGCCAAAATCGTCGCTGCCACGCTGGCCGACGAACACGCGGTGTTTGCCCCGCGTGAGGTATCGACCAAGCTGAAGGTCACGGGCTGTGATTTGTTCTCAGCAGGTGATTTTGCCGAAGGCGAGGGCCGCGAAGACATCGTGTTCCGCGACCCGGCGCGCGGTATCTACAAACGTTTGGTGATCAAGGACGACCGGCTGATAGGCGCGGTGATGTATGGCGATACATCCGACAGCGGTTGGTTCTTTGGGCTGGTCAAGGACGGCACCGATATCGCCGATATGCGCGAAACGCTGATCTTTGGCCCGGCCTATCAGGGGGGTGCCCCCCTGGACCCTATGGTGGCCGTTGCAGCCTTACCGGATGACGCAGAAATCTGCGGCTGCAACGGCGTTTCCAAGGGTGACATCGTCGCCGCCATTCAGGCCGGCGCGGGCGACCTGGCGGCAGTGCGCGCCGCGACCAAGGCCAGCGCATCCTGTGGCACATGCTCGGGTCTGGTCGAACAGGTTCTGGGTGTCACGCTGGGCGATGATTTTGTTCTGCCCACCGAACAGCCCATATGTGGCTGCACCAGCCTGACGCATGAAGACGTGCGGCGGCTAATCAAGGCGCAGGAATTGAAATCGCAGCCCGCCGTCTGGCAGGAACTGGGCTGGAAAACGCCCGACGGGTGCCCGACCTGCCGCCCGGCGGTGAATTTCTATCTGCTGGCCGATTGGCCGCTAGATTATCAGGACGACCTGCAAAGCCGGTTCATCAACGAGCGTAAGCACGCCAATATCCAGAAAGACGGCACTTTCTCTGTGATGCCCCGGATGTGGGGCGGCATCACCACCGCCAACGAATTGCGCGCCATCGCTGACGCGGCGGACAAGTACAATGTGGCGACGGTCAAAGTGACAGGCGGCCAACGGATCGACCTGCTGGGCGTAACCAGCGAGGACCTGCCACATATCTGGGCCGATCTGAACGCGGCGGGCATGGTCTCGGGGCATGCGTATTCCAAGGGATTGCGAACTGTGAAAACCTGTGTCGGGACGGATCACTGCCGGTTTGGCACCCAGGACAGCACTGGCCTTGGCATTCGGCTGGAAAAGGCGCTGTGGGGGTCGTGGACGCCGCATAAGGTCAAGCTTGGGGTGTCGGGATGTCCGCGCAACTGCGCCGAGTCGACCTGCAAGGATCTTGGCGTGATCTGTGTCGATAGCGGCTATCAGATTGGCGTCGGTGGCGCGGCGGGCATGGACCTGAAGGAAACCGAACCGCTGGCCCATGTGGCCAGCGAAGACGAAGTGCTGGACCTGACGCGCGCCTTTGTTCAGCTTTACCGCGAAAACGCGCGCTATCTAGACCGGCCTTACAAATTCATTGCAAAATTTGGTCTCGACTGGGTGCGTGAACGGGTGGTCGATAATCTGGACATCCGCGCCGCCCTGGTTGACCGGTTTGAGATCAGCCAGTCGGTCTATCGCAAAGACCCTTGGGCCGAGCATGTCGAACAACGCGCCGACAGCTATCGTCCAATTGCAACCATGACCCTGGAGGCCGCAGAATGAGTAACTGGATCGACATCGGCAGGCTGGATGATATCGCCAAACGGGGCGCACGAGTGGTCAAAACCACCTATGGCTGTGTCGCCGTTTTCCGGACCGGCACGGACGAGGTATTTGCGCTAAACAGCGCCTGTCCGCACAAGGCCGGCCCGTTGGCCGACGGGATCGTGCATGGCAATACCGTAACCTGCCCGCTGCATTCCTGGGTGATCTCTCTGGAAACCGGCGCCGTGCAGGGCGACGACCAAGGGCAGGTCGCAACCTATCCCACGCGGGTTCAGGCGGGTCGGATCTTGATTGATGCGTCGTTCCTAAAATCCCGGAGCGCGGCATGACGCCAACCCGCACGACCTGTCCTTATTGCGGCGTTGGCTGCGGTCTTCTGGCGTTCCCCGACGGCCGTGTCAAAGGTGATCCCGAGCATCCGGCGAATTTTGGCAGGCTGTGTTCCAAGGGCACGCAACTGGGCGAAACCATCGGGCTAGAGGGCCGCCTGCTGGCCCCGCGCGTTGACGGGCAGACAAGTGATTGGGACACGGCGCTGGGTCGTGTCGCGGACAGGTTCAGCACCGCGATCCGCGATCATGGGCCAGACAGCGTGGCCTTCTATGTCTCGGGACAATTGCTGACCGAGGATTACTATGTCGCCAACAAGCTGATGAAAGGCTATATTGGCAGCGCGAATATCGACACGAATTCAAGGCTTTGCATGTCGTCGTCGGTCGCGGGCCACAAGCGCGCCTTTGGCACTGATACGGTTCCCGGCACGTACGAGGATATCGAGCAGGCCGATCTGGTGGTGCTGGTCGGATCAAACCTGGCGTGGTGCCATCCGGTTTTGTATCAGCGCCTTGTTGCGGCGAAAAAGGCCCGCCCGTCGATGCGCGTGGTCAATATTGACCCGCGCCGCACTGCAACCTGCGGCGTTGCCGACATGCATCTGGCCATCGCCCCGGACGGCGATGTGGCGCTGTGGAATGCGGTTCTGGCGCGTGTGGTGGACGACGGTGCTGTAGATCAGGCCTATGTCGCAGCGCATGTGAATGGGTTTGACGATAGCTTGGCCTCGGCCCGGGCCAGCGACCCGGCCAAGACCGCATCTGTGACCGGCTTATCGCCTGACGAGCTAGACAGGTTTACCGCGCTTTGGGCCGCGACCGACCGGGTCGTAACCATCTATTCCCAAGGGGTGAACCAATCGCGTCAGGGCACCGACAAGGTCAACGCGATCCTGAATTGCCATCTTGCCACGGGGCGCATCGGCAAGCCCGGCATGGGGCCATTCTCTGTCACCGGGCAGCCCAATGCGATGGGCGGGCGCGAAGTGGGCGGGCTGGCAAACATGCTGGCGGGCCATTTGGATATCGAAAACCCTGCCCACCGCGCGGCAGTTCAGACCGCGTGGAGCAGCCCGACAATCTGCTCTGAACCGGGGCTAAAGGCCGTTGACCTGTTCAAGGCCTGCGCCGACGGGAAAATCAAGGCGCTGTGGGTCATGTCCACCAACCCGGCGGTCAGCATGCCCGACGCGATGGCTGTGGCGGACGCGATACGCGCGGTGCCGTTTGTTGCAGTGTCCGATATCATGGCGGATACCGATACCACCGCGCTGGCCGATGTGGTGTTACCGGCGACGGGTTGGGGCGAAAAATCCGGCACGGTCACCAATTCCGAGCGGCGCATCTCGCGACAGCGTTCCTTTCTGCCGGTGCCGGGGCAGGCACAGCCTGACTGGCAGATCATCGCAGATGTGGCCAAGCGCATGGGTTGGGGCGATGATTTTGCCTATGCAAACGAGGCCGCTGTGTTTCGGGAATACGCCGCCCTGTCTGCCCTGGGCGAAACCTTTGCCAGAGATTTCGACATCAGTAATTTGGCCAATCTGGACGACAATGCGTATGACGCGCTTGCCCCGGTTTTCTGGCCTGCCCCCGTAAAAGGCCCGCAACAGACTCGGTTTTTTGCCAATGGTGGTTTCTTTCACACCGACGGCAAGGCGCGGATGATTCCGGTGACAGCGCATATCGCCGCTGCCCCGGACAAAGACCACCCGTTCCGTCTGAATACCGGACGGGTGCGTGACCATTGGCATACCATGACCCGAACCGGGAAGTCCGCCCGGCTAAGCCAGCATATGGGCGAGCCTTACTTGGAAATTCACCCCGAAGACGCCATCGCCCTGGGGCTGCACAGCGCCAGCCTTGCGCGGCTGACCAACGATCAGGGCAGTGCAATCCTGCGCGTACTGACAAGTCCGGCCATGCGCCGGGGCGAAGTGTTTGCCCCTATGCACTGGACGGCCCAGACCGCCCCGGCGGGACGCATCAACGCTCTGGTTGCATCGGTTACCGATCCGGTTTCGGGCCAACCTGCCTCAAAAGGATCGACCGTTCGGATCAACCCGTACGACCCTGCCTGGTATGGTTTTGTCTGCGCCGAAACCGATATTACCGGCACCCATCCCTATCACGCCAGCGCCCGCGCGCCCAACGGCTGGAACGCCGAGGTCGCAGGCGCGAACATCCCGCAGAACTGGGAACAGGAGCTGCGGACCCTCACAGGCATCCACCATGGCGAGGTCAGCCTGATGACTGATACGGCGCGCAGCTCTGCCCGGGTCGCCCTGACCAGTGAAGGCAGGTTGATGGCGATGCTCTTTGCCTCTCTGGGGCCGGTAACGGTGGCGCGCGGTCACATCAGCCGCCTGATCGGATCGCAAACCCCTGCTGTGCAGGCCCTGGCCGGACGGTCTGCATCGGGGGCGGTCGATCCGGGCGCCATCATCTGCTCTTGCCTTGGGGTTGGCGTTAACACGATCAGGACCGCCATTGCGGGTGGTGCGTCAAGCGTCGAGGCCTTGGGTAACGTCACACAAGCCGGAACAAGCTGTGGCTCTTGTCGCCCGGAGCTTGCGGCGCTGATTGATGCCAGCCGGGCCAATTTGGCAGCCGAATAGGCACTGCTCCTATCCAGCGCCCTGTCAAATACAGCCTTGCCAATCGGGCGAAGGCCTATTTCACTTCGACCGTCGGGCCGGTATCTGGGTCATCTCCGACGGCTTTATCTGCGGAATCCAGACCTGATACATCCGAATTTTCGGGTTCTGCGTCGATCAATTCAGCATCCGGTATCTCTTGCGGCACGGCAATCGTGGGCTTGTCCTGAGTCGGGCCGACAATCAGCGGCAGCATATGCAGCCCGGTTGCACTGGCGATCTCGGCCGTTTCCGGGGTTTTCCAGCTAAGCGTGTCAAAGCTGTTGCAATTGGTGCAGACCGGTGCCCATTCGGCATGGATGGCGTGGCAGTTATCGCAGACCCATTGCGGCCCGCGCGGCGCGTTCAGGGCACGCGCCAGCCAGCCCTGAACCACCGCGTCCGTAGCCCCTTCGCCGCGTTCAATGGCCGCCATCAGTGTCAGCGCCCGTGCATCGGCCTTTTCGGTGATCAGAGGCGCCAGAACCCGACGTGCTTCGGGGAAATCTTCGGCTGCGATCTTCAATTCGGCCTGAACCAGTCGGGTTTCGACGTGATGCGGATGAATCTTGGTTAGCAATGCAAACCGTTTGGCCCGTTCGCCGGGTGTCTCAGCCGGTTCAATCGCGGCAAAGGCGGCGGCCAGATCCGGGTGTGGTTGAACCTCCCACGCTTTTTTCAGAACCCGCGCGGCAAGGCGCGGCTTGCCCTTGGCAATGTAGGCCCGCGCGGCCATCGCGGCGGCAGGCACCAGATCAGGCGACAGGCGGTTTGCCTCAATCGCCTGTTCACGCGCCTCGGTCGAGGCGTTTTCATCGACAACGCCCCTGGCCTCGGACAGGGCCAGAACCGCGTCGCGCCGTTTATAGACATCGCGCGGCAGGCTGCCGGATTTCAGCTTGGCGCTAAGGGTGTTACGCGCACCGGACCAGTCTTGCGCCTGGGCCTGCAGACGCAACAGAACATCCTGCACCTCTTCGTGGCGCGGCTTGATCGCATGCGCTTTTTCGGCCAGCTTGCGGGCAGTCTCTGTGTCGCCTTCGGCCAGTTTCTGTTTCATGATCCCGCGCACCCCGACAAAGCGGGTCGCTTCTGTGGTGATCAGCTTCTTGTAGGTTTCAGCCGCCTTGCGGGTATCGCCAGACATTTCGGCGGCCTGTGCGGTCAGCAGGTTGGTCAGCTCTGGCTTATTCAGGTATTTTTCGGCCTTGTTGGCCTTCGACATCGCCAACCGCCCCTCGCCCGAGGCAAGCGCCATCAACCCATCCGCCAGCGCCTGATAGCCGCGCCGTTCCCGGCCCCGGTCGAAATAGCGCGACAGCGCAGTGTCGTCGCCATTCAGGAACCGCAGTGTTGCCACCAGCAACGACAGCAGTTTCAGCAACACCCAGACCACGCCAACCAGCACCAGCGCCGCCACAACCGACTGCAGCGGGCTAAACGATAATTCCGTTCCCGCAACCGTGATCTGCACGCCGCCACTGGTCTCCATCAAGAAACCTGCACCAAGGGACAACGCGGCGATGATCGCAACAAACACAAGAATCTTTATCAATGACCACAACATGGCAGGTCCTTTAGTTGGTGTTCAGGCTTTGAGCCAGGGCAGCGGCTGCGCTCAGCGCAGCGGCCCGTATGGTAGCAAGTGTCACCCAGTTACCCATTTCGGCCTGCGCCTCGTCGGGAAGCACGGCAATTTCGGCCAATGCCTGCGGCAGATGCCCGTTGATTAGCGCGGCTTCGGCCCGCGACAGGATCGCATCCGGGTCATTGCCTTCGCGCGGCTCTACCGATCGGGCACCAAGCTGGCGTTGCAAAAAGCCACCCAGCCCGCCATCGCCCCCCTGCGCCCTAGCAGCCGATAAGGCCGCGCGCGCGGCGGGCGCAAAGGCAGCCGACAGGGCTGCATGCGTAGCAACACCGTCGCGGGCAGCCCCAGTCAGATCCTCTGGCACAGACACACCGGCGGCGGCCAGCTCTGCCAGCATCGGTGCAATCGACGATCCGTCATCCAGCGCCCCACGCAAGCGGGCCACGGTTGCCCGGTTGCTGGCGAACTGCGCGGCTGCGGCCGCGTTTTCTTCCATNGTTCGGGCGTCCGTCTTGATGGCGCGGGCGCTGTCAATCAACGCCTCAACCTCGGCGCGCTGGGTGGCCATAGATTGCTGCAACGCCGCCAGTTCCCGTTCATAGGCTGCAATGGCCGCCTGGGAAACACTGTCCGTCAGCGGGCGTTTTTCAACGTCACTCAGGCGATTATCCAGCGGGGCCAGGCGGGCATCAATATCGACGAACTTTGTACCCATCGCCTCGGTCTCGGCGCGAAGGGGGGCGACAGTGGCCTTTATCGCGTCCAGTTGTGCCTGAAGCGGGGTAAGATCGGGAATAACAATAGCGCCCAAATCTGACTGCAGCGCCGCCAGTGCCGCCGTATGGTCGGCAGCAGATGCCTGAAGGTCGGCGATAACGGCGTCATTTTTACCCGCTTGCCAGGATTCGGGCAAATAGGGATCAAGAATTTCGGTGCGTGCAGCGGCAAACCCAAGCCCGGCGGCCAAAATTCCACCGATCAGGGCTGATCCGAACCCACCTTTCCGTTCGACCACCTGTTGAACCTGCGGTTGCGGGGCAGGCACAGCCGGGATTTCAACCGGCTCTGATGAGACCTCGGGGGGCTGTTCGTCGGCAGCCTTACCCTCGATTACGTCTGGCTGGTCTTCCTGTTCCGGCTGATCGCTTTCCACATCATCTTTAGCCGTAGCTTCAACGGCGGAGACTGTGTCATCCGGTGTTGCTTCTGCTTGATTGGATAACTCGGATATCTCGGATGTGGGATCAGTATCTTTGTCCGGGTCGGGTTTCTTCGTGTCAGCCACCTCGGGGGTCCCTTCGATTCTCAACTGAATTGGCGCAAGCCGCTGGCAAACTCTACTGTGCCATCCCGTTGCCCTCAACCCGGATGGCTGTATTAACTAACCGCTCTACCAACGCGGCCATTGTGGCGGAATCGGGGTGCTCTGCAATCGCTAACTCTTTGCAGGTAAGTGTTTTTAACGGGGTTGCAACCGCCTTGCTAAGGGCTGCCAGATAAAGCGGTGCCTGCCCTTTAGGCTGGTTGGCAAATTGTCGCGCAGTCCGGGGCGAGAACAATGGTGCGATCACCGCACCGGGACCGGCAAGCGCTTGTTCAGCCTGCTCGGTCAGGGGTACAAGGCACTGTTCGTAAACCACCTGCGCCCGCGCCGGACATTGTTGTGCTGTCAGTCGCGCAACAATATGGCCACGACTGTGGGTTCCCCTGATGTGCAGCAAAGGAGTTTCTGGCCGATTCTGGGACAATGCAGACACCAGCGCATCCGATGTTGCCCCAACGCAATCGGCCTGCCATCCGGCCTGGCGCGCGGCCTTGGCTGTCGCCTCGCCGACGCAGAAGCATGGCAAATCTCGGCTGGGCGACAAAGCCGAGGCAATCGCCACCCCGTTGGACGAGCTGAAAATCAGCCCGCGCGCATCGCCAAAGTCGATGTCATCGGCGGTTTTAACGATCCGGATCAGCGGAGAATTGACGGTGGTCACCCGCGATAGAACAGACCTCGGCAAGGTTGCCGAAAATCGCTCGGATGCTGCGCGTGGACGGGTCAACAGAAGGGTCAGCATGTTCATCCCGGGATTGTTTGCCAAGAGCTGGGGTGATACCCCGCGTGCAAGAGGATGCAATGGTTGAGGCCGATGGCACAAGCACTTAGCACGACACTGACCATTCTGGGGCTGGAAAGCAGTTGCGACGATACTGCTGCCGCAATTGTCCGCCAATCAGCCGGCGAACGGGCGCAGATTTTAGCGTCGGTGGTGTTTGGCCAGACCGAATTGCACAGCGCGTATGGCGGTGTTGTGCCGGAACTGGCGGCGCGGGCGCATGCGGAAAAGCTGGACCTTTGCGTGCGCGATGCATTGGCGGAATCGACCCTGACACTGAGTGATTTAGACGCTATCGCCGTCACCGCCGGGCCGGGGCTGATTGGGGGGGTGCTGTCTGGTGTGATGTGCGCCAAGGGGATCAGCGCCGCAACGGGTCTGCCGTTGATCGGGGTAAATCACTTGGCCGGACACGCGCTGACACCCCGGCTGACCGATGATGTTGCCTATCCCTATCTGATGCTGTTGGTATCTGGCGGCCATTGCCAGTATCTGATTGTCCGCGGCCCTGCGGATTTCACCCGTCTGGGCGGCACCATCGACGATGCCCCGGGCGAGGCGTTTGACAAAACCGCGCGCCTGCTGGGCCTGCCGCAACCCGGTGGTCCTGCGGTCGAAACTGAGGCCCGTAATGGCGATCCCGCGCGGTTTCGGTTTCCCCGACCGTTGCTGGACCGACCTGACTGTAACCTGTCTTTTTCGGGCCTGAAAACCGCGTTGTTGCGGCAGCGCGATCAGATCGTCGCTGAAAAGGGCGGGCTGACCCGCCAAGATCGCGCCGATCTGTGCGCGGGATTTCAACAAGCCGTTGTCGATGTGCTGACCGAAAAAACCCGCCGCGCGCTTTTGATTTTTTTGCAGGAAGATCCGCAGACGCCCACCATTGCAGTTGCTGGTGGAGTCGCCGCTAATTCAGCCATTCGAACAGGGTTAGAGACTGTTTGCAGCGACCAGGGCGTTGCTTTTATCGCGCCACCCCTGGCATTATGCACCGATAACGCGGCAATGATTGCCTATGCCGGGATAGAACTGTTCCGGGACGGTGTGCGCCACGGGCTGGACATGACGGCGCAGCCCCGCTGGCCGCTGGACAAAATCAGCCCGGTCTTGTTGGGCAGCGGCAAGAAAGGTGCAAAGGCATGAGCGTCGGGGTCATCGGATCAGGGGCATTTGGCACCGCTCTGGCGATTTCACTGGCTGGCAAAGGTAAGGTACATCTGTGGGCGCGATCAGGCGAACAGGCACGATTGATGCAGGGAACCCGCGAAAATGCGGTGCGCCTGCCGGGGGTAACCCTGCCGGATTCCCTGCGGGTTTCATCTGATTTGGATGCTGTTTCCAGCCGGGACATTCTGCTGCTGGCATTGCCTATGCAACAGCTTAGATCGCTGTTGGTCGCCCACGGCGATGTGCTGTCTGACCGGATACTTGTCGCCTGCTGCAAAGGGATCGAACTGGACAGCGGGTTGGGACCGGTATCGGTAATCTCGGAAATCTTGCCAATGGCGCGGGTGGCACTGCTGACCGGACCCAGCTTTGCGCATGACATTGCGCGGGGCTTACCAACCGCTCTGACACTGGCCTGCACCGATTCTGAACTGGGAAAATCCCTGCAACAGAGCCTGACCACAGCCAATCTGCGCCTGTATCGCACCACGGACACAATCGGGGCCGAGTTGGGCGGGGCGTTGAAAAACGTGATGGCGATTGCCTGCGGGGCGGTAATTGGTGCCGGCCTGGGCGACAGTGCCCGCGCCGCCGTGATGACCCGTGGGTATGCCGAAATGGTGCGCATGGCAAAGGCATTGGGCGCGCGGCCCGACACTTTGGCAGGGCTGTCGGGGTTCGGTGATCTGGCGCTGACCTGCACATCGGATCAATCGCGCAACTACCGGCTGGGTCTGGCGATCGGGCAGGGCAAGCCGTTTGATCCGTCGATCACTGTCGAAGGCGCGGCGACGGCACGCGCGGTGGCTGTACAATCCTCAAAAATGGGTCTGGATATGCCGATCACCCACAGCGTGGTTGGCCTGCTGGATCAAACCACAACCATGACCGGCGCAATGGCGCAATTGCTGGCGCGCCCCTTAAAGGAAGAATGATATGCTGATTGCCCTTATTGCCCGCGACAAACCCGGTGCCTTGCAAACTCGGGTAGACAACCGCAGCGCCCATCTGGGCTATATTGATGACACTGGCGTGGTGTCACAGGCCGGGCCGCTAATCGAAAACGGCGAAATGGCCGGATCACTGGTTATTCTGGATGTGGCTGACATGGCCGCCGCACAGGCCTGGGCCGATAATGACCCCTATGCCAAGGCCGGACTTTTTGCCAAGGTCGAGCTGATGAGATGGAAAAAGGTGATTGGTTGATGGCCTTTTGGCTTTTCAAATCGGAACCGTCGACCTGGGGCTGGCAAGATCAGATCGCCAAGGGCGAGGCGGGCGAAGAATGGGATGGCGTGCGCAACTATCAGGCGCGCAATTTCATGCGCGCGATGAAGATTGGCGACCGGGGGCTGTTTTATCACTCGCAAAAGGAGAAAGCAGTGGTCGGTATTGTCGAGGTTTGCGCCGAGGCGCATCCCGACAGCACCACGGATGATGATCGCTGGGACTGTGTGGATATCAAAGCGGTGCGCAGCTTTGAAACCCCGGTGACGCTGGACCAAGTCAAGGGTGACGAGCGGTTGGGGGATATGGTTCTGGTCAGGAATTCCCGCCTGTCAGTGCAGCCAGTTACGGATGCTGAATGGGCGGTTGTCTGCGCAATGGGGCAGACAAAACCGGATTGATAGGACACAATTTCCCAGCGAATAGTCTAATGCGAAGGAAATATGGAAATCCTGATTGTCATTGTCGCCGCAATTGCGAGCTTTGCTCGCAAGCATGCGGTCAGGGGGGGAACGTGAAAAAATCGGGAAGGCCCCGACGTATCGGAACCTTCCCTCTCACCCCGCGTGTTCCTACTCACCACACGCGTCTTGAAAACTTAGGTCCCGGCCGTCCTAGCCATCTTTTGACACTAACGGATTTTCACCGGGTTTTGCAAATGCAATGCCCTGAAAATACGTCTAAAATGCAAAGCGCCCGCTTGGGTCAAGCGGGCGCTGTAATGGATTAGTGTTGGTCAAGTTCAGCCGTAAACGGCTTCTTTGCCGAAATGCTTGGTCAACATGTAATAGACCACGGGGCGGTATTTGTTCCGCTCTGATTTGCCATAGGTTTCGACCACAGAGTTGATCGCTTCCATCAGTTCGGGTCCATCCGAGAGGCCCAGTTTCTTAATCAGAAAGTTTTCTTTGACGGTTTCCAACTCGCTGCTTTGGCTGGACGCCACTGTTGACGCATCCGCGTTGTAGATTGACGGACCGCAACCGATAGTGACCTTAGTCAGCAGATCCATATCCGGCGTCATGCCGCATTTGTTTTTCAGATCATCCGCATATTGCGCGATCAGGTCATCTCTTTTGCCCATGCTCAAGCTCCCACTTATAAATACCCAGTCAACATTCGACTGCTTGCAATCGTAACCAGTGAACCCGCGTCCACAAAGAGAAATTTTTGCCTCACCTTGCGTCAATGGCTGGCTCTGCCGTGGATATACACAGCAGAGCCGACAGGTTTAGTAGCGATAATGTTCCGGCTTGTACGGACCATCGGGGGAAACGCCGATATAGGATGCCTGTTCCGCGCTGAGTTCCGACAGTTTGACACCGATTTTTGCCAGATGCAGACGCGCTACTTTTTCGTCCAGATGCTTGGGCAGAACGTAAACCTCGTTCTTATAGTCATCACCCTTGGTCCACAGTTCAATCTGCGCCAATGTCTGGTTGGTAAAGCTGGCCGACATCACAAACGACGGATGGCCAGTGGCGTTCCCAAGGTTCAGCAGGCGCCCTTCGGACAGCAGGATGATGCGATTGCCCGAAGGCAGTTCGATCATGTCCACCTGTTCCTTGATGTTGGTCCATTTGTGGTTCTTCAGGCTGGCCACCTGAATTTCATTGTCGAAATGGCCGATATTGCCGACGATCGCCATGTCCTTCATCTCGCGCATATGCTCGATGCGGATCACGTCTTTGTTGCCGGTGGTGGTGATAAACACATCTGCGGTTGCGACAACATCCTCTAGCGTTACCACCTCGAACCCGTCCATCGCGGCCTGAAGCGCACAGATTGGATCAACTTCGGTCACCTTCACCCGGGCACCGGCGCCCTGCAGCGACGCAGCCGAACCTTTGCCGACATCGCCATAGCCACAGACAACAGCAACCTTGCCCGCCATCATCGTGTCGGTGGCGCGGCGGATACCGTCGACCAGCGATTCCTTGCAGCCGTATTTGTTGTCGAATTTCGACTTGGTCACGCTGTCATTCACGTTGATCGCAGGGAACGGCAGGTGGCCCTTTTCCATCAGCTGATACAGGCGATGCACACCGGTTGTGGTCTCTTCTGAAACACCCTGAATCATGTGGCGCTGTTTGACAAACCAGCCGGGGCTTTCTTTCAGGCGCTTTTTGATCTGGGCGAAAAAGGCGATTTCTTCTTCCGAGGTCGGCGTTTCGATCAGGTCGGTTTCGCCTTCTTCTACGCGCGCGCCGATCAGGATGTACATGGTTGCGTCGCCGCCATCATCCAGGATCATGTTACAGCCGCCATCCTCAAAGTGGAAAATGCGGTCGGCGTAGTCCCAGTATTCTTCCAGCGATTCCCCTTTGATGGCAAAAACCGGGGTGCCAGTGGCGGCGATGGCCGCAGCGGCATGGTCCTGCGTGGAAAAGATGTTGCAGGAGGCCCAGCGCACATCGGCACCCAGCGCCACAAGTGTCTCGATCAGAACGGCAGTCTGAATAGTCATGTGCAGACTACCCGCGATCCGGGCGCCTTTCAGCGGCTTTGCTGCGCCATATTCTTCGCGCAGCGCCATCAGGCCCGGCATTTCGGTTTCAGCGATAACCAGTTCTTTGCGACCATAGTCGGCCTGAGAGATGTCTTTTACGATGTAATCATTTGCCATGGGCTGAAGTCCTCGGGGTTTCAATTTGCAGCGCAGATACCACTGCGCCCATTCAGGGGCAACGACTCTGTGTGCAACGGTCAGACACGCCCTGCTCCGTTGCGTGCAGTAGCCCGATTTAAAGCAAAGCCAAGGTAGCCCAACGGATATCCCCGGCTCAGGGCCAAAGTTCCGAAGCCACCGGAATTCCAACCTTTTTTTTCGGCGCAACTGGGGTAGACTGGATAACACAGAATTTTAACGATTGCGTGGGAACCGACATGCAAAGGGCATTACATATCTTTGCCATTCTGGCGGTCTGGCTAACGGCTTCTGCATCTTTCGCCGCGACGGATCGCGTGGCGTTAGTGTTGGGGATGGGGGGCTATCAAACGATCACGCCTCTGGAAAACACCCGTAACGACGCCAAGGCAATGGCCAAAACGCTGGATGGTATCGGGTTTGACGTGACGCTGTCGCTGGACGCCACAACGAACCAACTGCACCAGTTGCTTGAAGATTTCGCATTCCGTTCAGAAACCGCCGATCTGGCGCTGATCTATTTTGCCGGTCACGGGGTCGAGGTTCAGGGCGAGAATTTCCTGATACCCGTGGATGCAAATGTTCAGTCGAACCTTGATGTGCAACGCCAATCAGTTTCGCTGAAACAACTTCTGGCGGCCGTTGAACGGGCGCGAAAGATGCGGATCGTCATATTGGATTCCTGCCGGGACAATCCACTGGGCGATTCGATTGATCTGAGCGAAGTGACCAAGGCGGAAACCGTTGAGGCCGCCGAAGCCACCCGTGGGGGTGGCGGGCTGGCAGCGGCCAATCCCGAACGCGGTACGCTGGTGGCTTTTGCGGCCAAAGACGGGCAGGTCGCGCTGGATGGAACCACTGACAACAGCCCCTATGCGCTGGCCCTGATGGAAAAGATGGTGACTCCGGGGTTGGAAATCAGCCTGATGTTCCGCCAGGTTCGCGACAGGGTGTTGGAAGAAACCAGCAATCTGCAAGAGCCGCATACATACGGATCGTTAACCGGCGTGCCATTTTATCTGGCTGGGGCCGCCGAGGGGCAACAAGACCTGACCGGGACCAACGCCCAGGATGACTGGGCATCCATTCGTCCCGATCAGGAAGAACAATTGCTAGCCCTGGCCGATCTGGGCGACACAAGGTCAATGCTGGGGCTGGCCTTTATGCGCCTTAATCCGAACGAAGGCCGATTTGACCCAGCATCGGCTGTGTCGTTTCTGGAACGCGCGTCCGAGGCCGGATCACCCCAAGCGCAATTCGAATTGGCCAAGCTGTATGAACGCGGCACCGGTGTTCCGGTGGACGAAAAGCGCGCGCTGGAGCTGTACCAGGCCGCCGCCGATCAGAATTTTGCCGATGCGATAAACGATCTCGGGTTCCTGCACTATCAGGGTGGTCTTGGGTTGCTGTCCAATCCGAAAAAGGCGCTGAAGTATTTTGAACGTGCCGCCGACCTGCGCCATCCGCAGGCGCAATTCAACTTTGCCGCCCTGATCGATGACGGCCTGATCCCCAGCAAGGGCCCCAAGGATGCAGCGTTTTACCTGTACGCCGCATTACGGTCAGGCAGTTCGGATGTGCTGAATCTGCTGACTGAACGGCCCAACATGTTCACCGGCGAAACCCGCCGCGAACTACAAAAACAGTTACGGAAATACGACTTCTATTCGGGGTCCATTGACGGCGATTTCGGGCCCGGCACCAAGCGCAGCATCCGCAAGGCCTATGGGCTTGATGACTGACATTGCTGGCAGGCATTTCATTTCAATCCCGGGCAACAGGTGTTTGGGGAGCCGTTATTGCCTTCGTCGATCACGAAAAACCTGCGCTGATCCGATTTGACGCCCCCCCCGGGGTTGAAAAGGCCCGAACAATATTCCGGTTTGCGCATAACCGTCGGCTACAATAGCCCTTGTTCCAGCCATTCGTCCAATTGCTTGCGGCTGACTTCGAAATGCATGCTGTCTTCGCGGCTGAACCCGGCGCCCCAAACCCAGCCCTCTTCATGAAAGAAATCCGCCAGAATGGTCAGACCCAACTGGGTTTTTCCATCGGTGAAATTGTCAAGGTGCCCATCAATGTTGATGTCCAGCGCCAGCCCATAGCTGTGGGTCGACAAGCTGTTGATCGTGCCCCGGATGCGCCGCACGCACAAGGAACCGGATGTATTGATCCGGGCATAAAGGTCCGGATCGGCGCGGCGGACATTTTCAAACACCCGCCCCAATGATTCTGCCGCCGGGCGCAACATACGCACCCGGATCG
>JGI24025J20009_10000887_pt1 | contig 23134 bp, 23 predicted proteins | sample Cruoilmetagenom3_FD_20009 | JGI IMG/M metagenome (IMG submission 20009) | reverse complement strand
GCCTCGTCAGGCTCTTGCGAGCCTTCCTCGGATTTGACGGGGACCATCACGGCCAGCCCTTCGGCGGTGATGTCGGCAATCACGCGCTTTCGGGCGTCAAACCGGTCGAGGCCGCGATATTCATCGGGCACCAGGTTCATCGCGGCGATTTTGGCCTCGTCGAAGGTTTCCGTGCCCGCCGCGATGCGCTGGGCCACGGCGGCCTCTTCGGAATAAGGGCGGCCATCTGCGCGCATGGTGCCTTTGGTGTCCATCAGCGAATACATCGGGATGTTGCCGCGTTTGGCGACTTCGTAGTCGTTGAAGTCATGCGCGCCGGTGATCTTTACCGCGCCGGAGCCGAAATCCTTGTCCGGGTAGTCATCGGTGATGATCGGGATCAGGCGGCGGTGTTCCTTGGGGCCGACCGGGATTTCGCACAGCTGGCCGACGATGGGCGCGTAACGTTCGTCCGATGGGTGTACCGCAACCGCGCCGTCGCCCAGCATGGTTTCGGGGCGGGTGGTGGCGATGGAAATGTAATCGCGGGTCTCGCGCAGGGTGACGTTGCCGTCTTGGTCTTTCTCGACATATTCATAGGTGGCACCACCAGCGAGCGGGTATTTGAAGTGCCACATGTGGCCCGGAGTTTCGATATTTTCGACTTCGAGGTCAGAGATGGCGGTTTCGAAATGCGGATCCCAGTTGACCAGCCGCTTGCCGCGATAGATCAGGCCCTTGTTGTACATATCGACAAACACCTTGTTCACCGCATCCGGGAAGTTGCCGGACATGGTAAAGGCATTGCGCGACCAGTCGCAGGACGCGCCAAGGCGTTTGAGCTGGTTGATGATGGTGTCGCCGGATTCCTCTTTCCACTCCCAGATTTTGTCAACGAATTCTTCGCGGGTGAAATCAGTGCGTTTCTGGCCCTTTTCGCCCAACTGGCGTTCCACCACCATTTGGGTGGCGATACCGGCGTGGTCCTGGCCGGGCTGCCACAGCGTATCAAAGCCGCGCATGCGGTGCCAACGGATCAGGATATCCTGCAGCGTGTTGTTGAACGCGTGGCCCATATGCAGTGACCCGGTGACGTTGGGCGGCGGAATCATGATGCTGTAGGTTTCCGGGCGCGAGGCGTTGGCGCCAGCGGTAAAACATCCAGCCGCTTCCCAGGCCTTGTAAAGGCGGTCTTCGGCTTCGCCTGTGTTGAAGGTTTTTTCCATCGCCATTGGGGGTATCCGCCTTGAAATTCTGGTTTTCCCTGCCTTACCGAAACCGCTGGCCAAGGGCAACATGCGGTTAAACGGGCTGGACATGTTCGTGCTGGCGCGGTTTGCTGTCGATGTTGATTGCCTGGGGGGGTGAGGATGGACCTGACATTGTTTCGCAGGGATTTGCACAGATATCCGGAATGCGGGTTTAATCTGGGTCGGACATCGGCGCGGATTGCGGATGTGCTGGAGACCGCCGGGCTGGAGGTGACGCGCGGCATCGGCGGGCCGGGGGTGGTGGCGACGTTGCGGCGCGGGCGGTCAGGTGCGGCGATTGGGTTGCGCGCGGATATGGATGCGTTGCCGATCACCGAGGCGAATGATTTCGCGCATCGCTCGGTGATCGAGGGTGCGTTTCACGGCTGCGGGCATGACGGGCATTCAACGATGCTGGTGGGTGCGGCGCTGCGTTTGGCCGAAGATCCGGAGCTGACCCGTGATGTGCATTTCATTTTTCAGCCGGATGAGGAAAACGGGTTTGGTGCCAAGGCGCTGATTGCAGACGGGCTGTTCGCCCGGTTCCCGATGGTGGCGATCTATGGGATGCACAACCTGCCGGGGCTGGACGTGGGGCAGTTTGCCATTAAAAGCGGGCCGTTTTGCGCCTTTGAGGATAATTTTGAGATCTCGGTTATCGGCAAAGGCGGGCATGCGTCGATGCCCGAGGCCGGGGTGGATGCGATTGTGGTCGCCGCCGCCATCGTCACGCAATTGCAATGCATTGTATCGCGCGCGGTATCGGGGAAATCACATGCGGTGGTTTCCGTGACAGAGTTCGTGACAGACGGGGCGCGCAACATTCTGGCCAGCAATGCGGTTCTGCGTGGCGATTGCCGGGGGTTCACGCCCGAGGTGTCCAAGAAAATTCGCAGCCGGATGGAACAGATCGTCGCCGGGGTATGTGCGGCGCATGGGGCACAAGGCGCGGTGGCGTATTCGTCATCGTTTCAGCCGCTGGTGAATGATGAGGCGGCCACCAGGCGGGCGATTGCGGCAGCAGGGCAGGTGGGGCAGGTTGATGACGCGTATGGACGGGTGGGGTTTTCCGAGGATTTTGCCGCCTATCTGGAGCATTGCCCCGGGGCATTTGTTCTAGCGGGTAATGGCACGGTGGGCAGTGCTGCGATGCCACTGCACAATCCGAATTACGACTTTAACGATGCGCTGATTGAAACGGGAATTGCCTATTGGGTGGCACTGGCCAAGGCCGGGTGAGGCGGGCGGTGGTGTTCCGCATTGGCTGCTCATCAAGCCCTTGCGGGCTTTCTTCGCGGCAGGGGGGCTGCCGGTAACGTAATCGCCGTCAGCCGTTCCGGGCCGCTGCGCGGGCAATATTGGTCAGGGGTTCGCGCGTGCCTGATCGTATTACCGCAGGGGCATAGGGGGGGCGGGCAAACACCTCGTGTACCATTGGGGCGAAGAAATCCAGCGGCAGGGTGTCATAGTTGGGGTCAAACGAGGCCTGATCCCAGCGTTCGCAAAATTCAGCATTGTCGTCGAAATAAGGATGTCCGGCGTGGCGGTCGCGTTTGTTCTGATCGAACCCGTCCAGATGGTGACCGTAATACAGCATCTGGAAATCGCCATGGGTCTGCACCACCCAGGCGCATTGTTCGCGCACAAAGGGTTTCAGGATGGTGGCGGCGTATTCGTCGTGGTTATAAGGCGCATAGATGTCGCCAATATCGTGCAGTAACGCCGACACCACCCAATCGATATCTGCGCCATCGCGCCAGGCCCGCGTGGCCGATTGCACCGAGTGGCCAAGGCGGCTGATCTGGTACCCTGACAGGCTTTCATCCAGATCCGTCAGGGCCTTTAGCAGCCGGTCGCCAGTCTGGGTTGTGTGGGCGATTTCCTGGTCGGTCAGAAATTCATATTCTTCCTTGGTGCCGTCTTTCATTTGGGTAAAGTTAACCACATGCATTTTGGATTGCTGCGTCATGCGTAAAGCCCTTGTTTTTGGCACCAGCCATGGTGGCCCTGGCCTGCGCTGCCCAGATTTCATCACAAATCACGGGGCATTGTACGATAAAAATCCCGACCTCGTAAATCAAGACGTTCGGGTTAAGGATGCCCGACACCACATCCAGCAGGGGGGGGCTTCAAAATCGACACCGGGTCGCAATTTTCCTGAGTGAGATCAGCCAATACGGTTAATTTTAGTGGCCAAATGGACCAGGCTTTCCGAAGATCGCACACCGCGCGCGCCACCGATATGATCCAGGGTTTCGTCCAGCTCGGACGTGGTGGTGGCGGTGACCTGCACCAGCAGATCAAAGCGCCCGGATGTGGTATGCACCACCTCTACTCCGGTCAGGCTACGCAAGCGGCCCAGCACAGTGGGTGCGCTGCGTGGTTCAACCGAAACCAGCACTGTGGCGCGCAGCGGCGGGCGGGTGAGGTCGCTGGCGCGCAGCGTATAGCCGGTGATCGCCCCGGTACTTTCCAGCCGCTCGATCCGCGCCTGCACCGTGGTGCGCGCAAGACCCAAGGCGCGCGCCAGTTCGGCCACGGGCGTGCGGGCATTATCGCGCAGTAGCGCCAACAGTTTTTGATCAATGACGTCGATTTGCATGGATTTCTCGGCATTATGACGAATGATGACTCTGTTTTAGTCAATTCGCCGCGCGAATTCGACCGGTTTCTGCCCGNCACTGGCAAAAAACAGTGAGGTAACACATCAATGCAGTATTCTTTGGCCCCATNGTCGTCGCCTGTCTCGCATTTGGTCCGCGCTGCGCCCGATCACCCGGTTTTGTACCTGTCCCCCAAGGTCTTGCAGGATACGGCGCGCCAGTTTCTTACCGGGTTTCCGGGGGTGGTAACCTATGCGGTCAAGGCCAATGACCGTGCCGAAACCCTGGCCAATCTGGTGGCGGCAGGGATCACCGGATTTGACGTGGCCTCTTCCGGTGAAATGGCTGCCGTGCGCTCAATTTACCCGCAGGCCGTGCTGCATTACAACAATCCGGTGCGCTCACTTGCCGAAGTAGAGGCTGGGATATCGCAAGGTGTGGCCAGCTGGTCGGTGGATGATGCGGACGAGCTGGACAAGCTTAAGGCGGTGCGCAAGGGCGTAGAAATCGCTGTGCGATTTGCCCTGCCGGTGGCCGGGGCCGCCTATGATTTTGGTGACAAATTCGGAGCCACGCCAGAACAGGCCGCTGCCCTGTTGGCGCGGGTTGCCCAAGGCGGCTGGACCCCGGCGCTGTCGTTTCACCCAGGCACCCAATGCGAAAATCCAGCGGCCTGGGCGACCTATATCGCCGAGGCGGCACAGATTGCACACCGCGCGGGTATCCGGATCGCGCGTTTGAATGTTGGCGGTGGATTTGCGGCCAACCGCAGTGGCACCGCCCCTGATCTGGGCGCCGTGTTTGAGGCGATCACACAGGCGGCCCACAGTGCTTTTGCCAGCCCCCCGCCAGCGCTTGTCTGCGAACCTGGGCGTGCGATGGTTTCCGAGGCCTGTACGCTTGCGGCTCGGGTCAAGGCGTTGCGGGATAACGGGGGCACAGTGTTTCTGAATGATGGGGTTTATGGCGGGCTGGCCGACCTGCGCGATATGGGGCTGACAGGCCGGGTGCAGGTGGTTGGCCCCAACGGGACGTTCCGCAACGGGGCTGTTCGGCCCCGGGTGGTGTTTGGCCCAACGTGCGACAGCCTTGACCGGCTGCCCGACGGGCTTGAATTGCCTGCAGACACCAAAGCCGGGGATTACCTGCTATTTGCCGGGATGGGCGCCTATTCTGTGGCGATGAGCACGGCATTCAACGGTTATGGCCTGCGGGATGTGGTAACAGTGCGATAACGTCAATTTTTTCCAGCCATAGCTTGCCCCTCGGCGGCGAACTTCCCATGATTGTACTCTGGGCTGAAAGTCCAGAGTGAATTAGGAAGGCTGATACAGCATGGTCTTGTCGCGGCTGCGGGAAAAACTGACTGGATGGCTGGGCCGCCCATTGCGGTCCGAGCATTCCCCTGAAACCAGAACGCGCGGCCCAAAGACGCATGTGATTATCCTGGATGGCACCATGTCGACCCTTGAGGCGGGGTATGAAACCCACGCCGGGGCGACATATCGCCTGTGCTGTGAAATGCGGGGCGAGGTATCGGTGTTTTACGAAGCCGGTGTGCAGTGGCACAAATGGCGACGCATCACTGATGTATTGGTCGGGCGCGGTATCAACCGCCAGATCAGACGCGCCTATGGCTATCTGGCCTCGCGCTATCACCCCGGTGACAAGATCTTCCTGATCGGCTATTCGCGCGGCGCCTATGCGGTGCGCTCGCTGGCGGGGGCCATCGATTTGGTTGGGTTGGTGCGGGCAGAACATGCGACAGTGCGCAATATCCGCACGGCCTACCGGCATTATGAATGCCATCCCGGTGGCCCGCATGCGACGGCTTTCCGCCACGCCTTCTGCCACGATGCGGTATCGATCGAAATGGTTGGCGTCTGGGATACGGTCAAAGCGCTGGGCCTGCGCCTGCCTGTCCTGTGGCGCTGGGCCGAAGACCAGCATGCCTTTCACAATCACCGGTTGGGCCTTAGCATCCGTAACGGGTTTCACGCGTTGGCACTGAACGAAACCCGCTCGGTCTTTGCCCCGGTGCTATGGGATTGCCCGCCGGGCTGGCCGGGACATGTTGAACAGGTGTGGTTCCGTGGCAGCCATGGTGATGTGGGCGGCCAGCTGTGGGGCTACGAAGCCGCCCGACCGCTGGCAAACGTGTCGCTGGTATGGATGCTGGAGCAGGCCGAAACCTGTGGCTTGCCCCTGCCAAATGCATGGCGTGCCCGGCTTTACACCGATCCCGACGGCCCATCGGTGGGAACCTGGCGTGGCTGGGGCAAAGTGTTCCTCAATCGCCGTTCGCGCATTGTTGGGCGCGACCGCTCGGAACGCCTGCATGACAGCGTGCGCCGTGACAACCCGACCAATGCCCAGGCCATCACAGCGTTTTTAAATCGCTGACCCGGTAGGGTGCAAATCCAGTGCACGGCCCTCAACTTCCGGGTTGGACCCGCTGCTTTTTCTTGTTCAAAATACTCAAAATCCAACGCCTGGCCCAAGACCATAACCCGTCAATTCAGCGCTGTGACATATTCATGATAATACAGGTGGTCGATCCTGTGGCGTATAGACGGCCATCTTCAACCCCGCGAATTTCCCCATGCGCCACACCCGTTGACCGCCCGCAGTGATCTACCTCTCCGATAGAATCGACTTCCGTGCCAACCGGAACCGAGCGGATGATGTTGATCTTGTATTCCAGCGTTGTATAGGCCGACCCGCGCGGCACCTTTGTCATCACCGCACAGGCCATCGCGCTGTCCAACAAGGTGCCGTACCAGCCCCCATGCACCGTGCCCATCGGGTTGCTCACATCAAAACCGGGCGTGCCGCGAAAGATGACACGACCCTCGTTCACCTGATGCAGGGCATAGCCCATGACATTGCTAATCGGAGGGGCGGGCAGGCGGCCCTCAAGCATGCCCTTCATAAAGTCCAGCCCGGACATCGACAACAAATCATCTTGTGCCAGCAATTCGCTGGCATCCTTGGCAAAAAACATCGCGCGCTCTCCTTCATTCNGCCGCAGGCTAGGAACCCGGCTGAACAGGGACAAGCGTTACGCGACGTTCTGCAAATCTATCCGGGGGNTCACGCCCAACGCATGGCACACATCACGCGTCAGTTCNGGCCGGTTCAGCGTGTAGAAATGCAGCTGATCCACNCCGCCATCAATCAGATCGCTGCACAATTCCGCACAGATCGCCGTCGCCAGCAGATCCTCGCGCCCATCGCGCTGGGCCTTGCCAAATGCCTCTTCCACCCATGCCGGGATAGTCGTGCCGCAGCGACGGGCAAAATTGCGCGCGCCTTTCCAGTTTTCGATCGGCAGAATGCCCGGTGTGATCGGCGCATCAATCCCGGCCTTTTCACAGGCATCACGAAAGCGAAAGAATGTCTCGGCCTCAAAAAAGAACTGGGTCAGCGCCTCGGTTGCGCCCGCGTCCAGCTTGGCCTTCAGCCAGTCGACATCGGCCTGACCATTGGCCGCCTCGGGGTGGGTATCAGGATAGGCGCCGACGCGGATGTTGAATTGTCCGGTTTCGGCCAGCGCCTCGATCAATTCGACCGAACTGGCAAACCCGTCCGGGTTGGGTGTGAAACCGTCGCTGCCTTTGGGGGGATCGCCGCGCAGGGCCACGATGTCGCTCACACCGGCCTCGGCAAAGCCATCGGCAATTGCCAGCGTTTCGGCGCAGGTGGCTTCGACACAGGTCAGGTGCGCCGCAACATTCAGGCCCGACGATTTGTGCAGCGTCAGCGCCGCCTCGCGCGTCAGGTCGCGCGTGGTGCCGCCAGCGCCATAAGTGACGGAAACAAAGCGCGGGTTCAACGGCGCCAGAACCTGCACCGTGTCCCACAGCCGGAACGAGGCTTCGAGGCTTTGTGGCGGGAAAAACTCAAACGATACGGCGGGGGTGGTCATGAAACGGGCCTTCCTGATGCTTTGACCCCTTGTTGCACGTCCAGCATTGTGAAACAATTTCATAATTCTCAATAACAACATGAGCGGGACGATAGGTTGCATATAGAATTCCGGCATCTGCGCACCATCAAGGCGGTGCATGAATGCGGCGGGCTGGCGCGTGCGGCAGAGCGGCTGCACATCACTCAAAGCGCGCTGAGCCATCAGATCAAGGGGCTGGAGGATCAGGCCGGGATCGAGCTGTTTGCGCGCCGTTCCAAGCCAATGAAACTGTCGGCAGCGGGGTTGCGGCTGTTGCGACTGGCCGAACAGGTGCTGCCACAGGTCGAGGCGATGCAGGCTGAGTTTACCGCATTGCGCGATGGCAAGACCGGGCGGATGCATATCGCCATTGAATGCCATGCTTGCTTTGAATGGCTGTTTCCGGTGCTTGAAGGCTTTCGCAAAAGCTGGCCGGATGTCGATGTCGATATCCGCCCCGGACTGGCCTTTGATGCCTTGCCCGCGTTGCAAAAGGAAGAGGTTGACCTGGTCGTGTCATCAGATCCCGAGGATTTGCCGGGGGTCGAGTTTATCGAACTGTTTGATTACGCGCCGGTATTTGTGGCTGCGGCCCAGCATCCTTTGGCGGCGAAACCCTATATCGACGCGGTGGATTTCCGCGATCAGACGCTGATCACCTATCCGGTTGACCGGACCCGCCTTGACGTTTTCAGCCAGTTATTGATCCCGGCCAAGGTGGAACCCAAAGCGATCCGCCAAGTCGAACTGACGGCGGTGATCCTGTTATTGGTGGCCTCTAATCGCGGCGTGTCAGTTCTGCCGGACTGGGTGGTGCGCGAGGTCAAGTACAGCTCGGATTACGTGACGCGCCCGCTGACCAGCACCGGGCTGACCCGCCGGTTGTATGCGGCGGTGCGGACCGAGGATTGCGAAAAGCCGTTTGTGCAGGAGCTGATCAAGTTGGCGCGCGTTGAAGCGCGCAAACTGCAATCAGCCTGACCACCGTTTAGGCCACCGTCCAGGCCACCGTAGGGTGTGCTTTTTTCGCGCTTCTTGCGGGTAAACGCGCCCTGGCAGCACAGCCTNCGGCGTTGCATCTTTGGCCCGTCAGATCAGTTTGACGATCTGTTTNCCCCGGTTCCCGCCCTTCAGCATCGACATGAAGGTGGCGGGCGCATTTTCCAGCCCCTGGGCGATATCCTCGACAAAGGCGATGTCACCGCTGGCGACTTTCGGGCCAATTTCGGCCAGAAACTGCGGCAAGCGATCAAAGTGGTTCGAGATGATGAAGCCATTGACCGACAGTTGCTTGACCAGAACACCGCGCCACAGGTTCGACGTGGACAAAGGGCCTTTGGGGTCAGGCTGGTCATCGGCGCTGTACCAGCTGATCATGCCACAGACCGGAATGCGGCCAAACGTGTTGATCAGCGGATACACCGCCTCAAGCACCTTGCCGCCGACATTTTCGAAATAGATGTCCACGCCGTCCGGGCAGGCCTTGGCCAGATCGGCCCGCAGATCGCTGGCACTGTCATAGGCGCGGTGATCCAGGCAGGCGTCAAAGCCAAACGTGTCGGTGGCCAGCGCACATTTGTCGGCTCCGCCTGCGATGCCAACAGTGCGCAACCCTGCCAGCTTGGCGACCTGGCCCACCATGGATCCAACCGGCCCGGTTGCTGCTGCCACAACCAGCGTTTCACCCGCTTTGGGGCGGCCATATTCATTCAGCCCGAACCAGCCGGTGAACCCGGGCATGCCCAGCACCCCAAGGGCGGCGGTGATCGGCCCATGCGCCGGATCAAGCTTGCGCAGCTGGTTGGCGGGCAGGCAGCCATGGCTGGCCCAACCGAACATCCCAAAAGCGATATCGCCGGGTTTAAAGGCAGGGCTGTTCGACGCGATGACCTCGCCCACCGCTCCGGCCTCCATCGTGCCACCAATGGGGACTGGTTCGGCGTAGGATTTGGCGTCATTCATCCGCCCGCGCATATAGGGGTCAAGGGACATGTAGTGCAGTTTAACCAGGACCTCGCCCTCACCGGGGGTTGGGATTGGTTTGCTTTCCAGTTTGAAATTGTCGGCGGTCGGCTCGCCCANGGGGCGACTGGCAAGGGTTACATGCTGCATCTGGTCGCTCATCTGTCTCTCCTGTTTAGATTTGGGAGGACGGTGCCGGGGATCACTGTGATTAGCAAGAGGAATGCGTTTGCGAATTGGCGGGCGTCAGCAGACGCGGGCGTTGGAAGCGGCGCAGTGGCGGGGCAATTGAGCTTGGCAAGCCCTGGGGCAGGGCGTATACGCGCGGCCTGACCGGACAGGAGCGGGTGATATGGTAGGCAGTGCAAATCTTAACGTCATGATCAAGGCCGCGCGTAAAGCGGGGCGATCTCTGGTCAAGGATTTCCGCGAGGTCGAGAACCTGCAGGTGTCGATGAAAGGCGCCGGGGATTTTGTCTCGAAGGCTGATTTTGCCGCCGAGGCGATCATCAAGGAAGAGTTGATGGAAGCGCGCCCGACCTATGGCTGGGTCGGCGAGGAAAGTCGTGCCATTGACGGGCAGGACCCGACCCGTCGTTGGATTGTTGATCCGCTGGATGGCACCACCAATTTCCTGCACGGGCTGCCACATTGGGCCGTGTCGATTGCGCTGGAGCATAAGGGTGAGGTGGTTGCAGGCGTGGTGTTTGACGCCGCCAAGGACGAGATGTTCTTTGCCGAAAAAGGTGCCGGGGCCTGGATGAATGACTCGCGGTTACGGGTGTCGGGGCGCAGCCGGATGATCGAAAGCATTTTTGCCACCGGGCTGCCCTTTGGCGGGCGGGCGGATCTGCCGGAAACCTTGCAGGATTTGGCGCGGATTTTGCCGGCCTGTGCCGGGGTGCGGCGCTGGGGGGCTGCGGCGCTGGACATGGCCTATGTGGCGGCTGGTCGCTATGATGGATTTTGGGAGCGCAACCTGCATTCCTGGGATATGGCCGCTGGTATTGTCATTGTGAAAGAGGCCGGTGGGCTGGTTCAGCCAATGGAGGCCGGGGGTGACATTCTGGCGGATGGCGAAGTGATTTGCGCCAACGGGGCGATCTTTGACGGGTTCGCCAAGGTTATTCGGGGCTGAGCACTTATCAAGCCCTTGCGGGCTTTCTTCGTAGTTTGCGCCTGATGCGGTATGAGGTGTAAAAGATATTTACCTGCGCCTGGGCGATCTGTTGGAGCCTCCGGCGGGGATATTTATAGTCAGAAAAATCAGGGGTGCTGTCTGGTCTGATTAGCGGTCTGAGGGGTGGTTGATGCCATCTGTCCAGGGGATGTCCCCCTGATATTTTGGGTGCGCACCGTCGATATTGCCCAGATTAATGCCGCATTCTTTGGGGTTCGAGCGGCGTTGGTGGTGGGTGTAGATGCCGCAGGTTTTGCAGAAATAGTGTTTCGCTGTGTGGGTGCCCCAAGTGTAGAGGCTGAGGTTATCTGCGCCTTGCAGGATTTTGACACTGGTGGTGATGGCGGTGACGGCGGCGGCCCCCCGGCGGGCGCAGAACGAACAGGTGCAGCGGCTGGCCGAGGCGAGGCCATGCGGCAGGGTGGCTTGGATCACCACGGTGCCGCAATGGCAGGTGGCGCGACAGGTTTCTGGTATTCCGGTCATTTCCGACGAATCTGCGGGATGCGGCTGGGGCTGAATTTGTATTTGTATTTGTGTTCGGGGTGCGGTGGGACGCCATGGGTTTTGTTCCAGAAGGACATTCCCCCCAGGCGCAGCCAAAGTGGGATGGTCAACACCATCCCGATAGCAAAACCGCCGACATGGGCCCAATAGGCCACGCCGCCGGTGTCAGGGTTGGCACCAAAACCGCCGATGAACTGCAGGGCAAACCACAACAGCAGCATAATCCAGGCCGGGATCGGGAATACCCGGAAGAACACGATCAGGATCAGCAGGATATCCACCCGAGCCTTGGGAAATAGCAGCAGATACCCGCCCATCACACCGGCGATTGCCCCAGAGGCGCCGACAGTTGGCACCATCGAATGTGGGGCCGCCAGGACGTGGATTAGCCCGGCACCAATGCCGCTGGCCAGATAGAACAGCGCAAATTTAACGTGGCCCATCTCGTCTTCGAGATTATCGCCAAAGATCCACAGGAACAGCATATTCCCGGCCAGATGCATAAAGCCGCCATGCAAGAACATCGAGGTGACCAGAGTTTCAATGCCGCTGCCACCGGTGACCCGCTCTGGGATGATGGCCCAGTTTCTGTAGAAGGAAAAAACCTCGTGCTGGCTGTCAAAAAGGCCGGTAGAGCCGACATATATCAGTATGTTGGCTGCTATCAGTACAAAGACAACATAAGGTGTTCGCCCTGAAGGGTTATGATCACGTATCGGAAACATGGCGCGAAGCTGGGCTGAAAGCGAGGCGGGGTCAAGACCGTTCAGGCGGATCCGCTGAGGAGGGCGGTGTTGCCCCCCCCTGCAGTCGTATCAACGCAGACATGGGTTTCGGCCATGACTTGCGCGATGCTTGGTTTGCCGGGGATCAGCGGCAGGATCGGGCCTGGGCGCCTTGCCAGAGCCTGTTCGATTGCGCGACCAGTTTCGGCATTCCCCCACCACAGCACGCCCGAGATATCGGGCAGGGATTCTAAGCGATGCAGGTCTATCATGCCGGTCGCGCGGATGGCGCGGCCGCCGAGGGCGCGTATTGCGTCGCTTTGGGCCTGTGCGGCGGGTGTGCCGGGGCCAAGGCACAACAGGGGCGCGCGCGGCCTTAGGCTGAGCCGGTTGGATTCGCCGGTGGGGCCGGGGAGGGATTGGGTCTGTACGCCATCGGTGGCGTTGGTTGGGGGCGGCAGCTCCCAAGACTGGTTGTCCCAGTCCTGGGCGCTGATCTGCCGGTCGGTGGCGCAGAAGCGGGGCATGTAATGCGGGCCGCCTGCTTTGGGTCCGGTGCCCGACAGGCCCTCGCCACCAAAGGGCTGGCTGCCGACGATGGCGCCGATCTGGTTGCGGTTAACATAGATGTTGCCAGCATGAATGGCGTCGGTGACGTGCTGGACGCGGTCGTCGATCCGCGTGTGCAGGCCAAAGGTAAGGCCGTAGCCGGTGGCGTTGATATCGGCGATCACCTTGTCCAGATCGCGGGCGCGATAGGTGGCCACATGCAGCACGGGGCCGAATATTTCACGCGTCAGGTCTGAAATGCCGGAGATCTCAATCAGGGTCGGGGCGATGAAAATGCCGGTTTCAGGCGGTGTCAACTCTTTCAGGACGCGCCCTTGCTGGCGGGCAGTGGCGATGTGATCAGCGATGCCTTGATGGGCAAGGTCGTCGATCACCGGGCCGCAATCGGTGGACAGATGCCACGGATCACCCATCACCAGCGCGTCCATTGCACCGGTCAGCATGGTCAGCAGGTCTTTGGCGATGTCTTCTTGCACATAGAGGCAGCGCAGGGCGGAACAGCGCTGGCCGGCGGATTGAAAGGCGCTTTGGATGATGGATTGCACGGCTTGTTCCGGCAGGGCGGTGCTGTCGACGATCATCGCATTTAACCCGCCGGTTTCGGCAATCAGCGGCGCGCCGGGGGTCAGGTTTTCGGCCATCGCGGCCCGGATTTTCAGGGCGGTGGCGGTCGAGCCGGTAAAGACCACGCCGCCGATGCGCGCATCAGACGTGAGGGCCGCACCAATCGCTCCACTGCCGGGCAGCAATTGCAGGGCGCTGCGGGGCACGCCCGCGCGGTGCAGCAGGGTGACGGCCAGATGCGCAATCAGCGGTGTTTGTTCGGCGGGTTTGGCCAGCACGGCGTTGCCGGTGGCCAGGGCAGCGGCGATCTGGCCGGAAAAGATCGCCAGCGGAAAGTTCCAGGGCGAGATGCAGGTGAAGATGCCGGTTGGGGCTGCGTCGGGGATGTTGGCGGCGTAGTAGCGCAGGAAATCCACCGCTTCGCGCAGTTCGGCCACGCCATCGGGCAGGGATTTTCCGGCCTCGCGGGTGAGCAGGGAAAAGATTTGACCGAACGCCTGTTCGTAAAGGTCAGCGGCGGTGTTCAGCACGTTGGCGCGCTCGGTCGGGGGGGCGTTCCAGGGGGTCGCGGAGTTCAGCGCGGCTTTTATGTCTGCAGCACTGGCCGGGGTGACGGTGCCGGGGACGTCTGCCGGGTTGGCGGGGTTTGCAATATCCTCTGCGGTCTCTGGCGAGCCCTTATCGGATGTTAGGGGGGCGGCGTGCCATGTGTGAGTCCGGAATGGTGCACGGGCCGTGTCGATACGGGCCAGCGTGGGGGCATGGGTCAGGTCGAACCCGCCAGAGTTGCGGCGCTCTGGTTGATAGAGGTCAGCGCCGGTGGGCAGGGGGGTGGCCGGTTCGCCAAGGGTTACAAACGGATCGGCGGCGACGGTTTCAGGGGGNACGGCCTCGTCAACGATCTGGTTGACGAAAGAGCTGTTGGCCCCGTTTTCCAGCAGGCGGCGTACCAGATAGGCCAGCAGGTCTCGATGCGCCCCAACCGGCGCGTAGATGCGGCAATGGCTGCCTGTGCGCTGTTTCACCAGCGCATGCAGGGTTTCGCCCATGCCGTGCAGGCGCTGGAATTCGAACGGTTGCCCGTCAGGTTGCATATCGGCCATATGCAGGATGGCGGCCACCGTGTGGGCGTTATGGGTAGCAAATTGCGGATAGATACGGTCTGTCATGCCCAGCAACCTGCGGGCGTTGGCGATATAGGACACATCGGTTTCCGCCTTGCGGGTAAAGACCGGAAAGCCATCCATACCCTCGACCTGGGCGCGTTTGATTTCGGTATCCCAATAGGCGCCCTTGACCAGCCGCACCATGATCTTGCGGTCATGGCGGTGCGCCATTCGTACAGCACCTCAATCACCGATCCTGCGCGCGGCCCATAGGCCTGAACCACCACGCCAAAGCCATCCCACCCGAGCAGCGCGGGTTCACCCAGCACCGCGTCGATTACCTCTAGTGACAGCGACAGGCGGTCCGCCTCTTCCGCGTCGACATTCAGCCCCATGCCCGCCGATTTCGCTAACAGCGCCAGCGAGCGCAGGCGCGGTACAAGGTCGGTCATTACGCGTTGTTTCTGCGCCACCTCATAGCGTGGATGCAGGGCCGACAGTTTCACCGAGATACCGGGATTGGCGCGAATATCCGTGGAATGACACGCCTCGGCAATCGCCGAGATCGCGCGCGAATAGCTAAGGTGATAGCGCGCGGCGTCGGCCTCGGTGCGCGCAGCTTCGCCAAGCATGTCGTAGGAATAAGTATAGCCCTTGGCCTCCATCCCGGCGGCGCGGGTCATCGCCGAGGTGATGGATTCCCCCAGCACAAACTGCCGCCCCATTTCCTTGATCGCGCGGGTGGTGGCGGTGCGGATCACCGGCTCTCCCAATCGTTTGATCGCACTGCGCAGCGCGTTGGCGGGCCCCGGCGCATCGTCGTCCAGCACCTTGCCTGTCAGCATCAAGGCCCAGGTCGATGCATTCACCAGCGACGACGACGACCGCCCCAGATGTTTGCCCCAGTCAGAGGGTGCAATTTTATCTTCGATCAGCGTGTCGATGGTATCGGCATCCGGCACCCGCAGCAGCGCTTCGGCCAGACACATCAGGGCAACGCCTTCGTCGGTGGACAACCCGTATTCGGCCAGGAAAACCTCCATCATGCCCGGCGATGTGTGGGCGCGAATGGCGCGAACAAGGTCCGCCCCGGCGGCGCAGATAACGGCCCGGTCCGCATCGCTAAGGGCGGCGGTGGCGATCAGCCGGTCGATCACTTCGGACGGCTGGGCATAGGTTTCGGCGTCAATGCGCATGCGTAAATCTCGTGACATGGTGGCCTCCGGTTCTGATGTGCAATATATGGTGGAATATGCGGGCCGATGGATTGAAATCCGCCCCAGCACAGGCCAACAGGCCGAAAATACGAGGGAAAGCGATGCAAAACGACTGGCCGGGGTTGGATGGGTTCGATCGGGCGATTCTGACGGTTCTGGCCGGGGACGGGCGGATATCCATCGCCGATCTGGCGCGCCGGATCGGGTTGTCGAAATCACCCACCCAGACCCGGTTGCGGCGGCTGGAGGCGGATGGGGTCATCACCGGCTATCGCGCGCTGGTTGATCCGATCCGGCTGGGTCTGGACCATGTGGCCTTTGTTGAGGTGCGCCTGAATGACACGCGCGAGGCGGCGCTGGCCGCGTTTAATGCGGCGGTCACAAAAATTGGTGAGATCGAACAAGCACATATGATTGCCGGAAATTTTGACTATCTGTTGAAAATTCGCACGCGATCCATGAACGAGTATCGCGCTGTTCTAGCCGAGAAAATCTCGACTCTGCCACATGTGGCAGGGACGTCGACCTATGTGGCGATGCAATCGATAAAAGAATGGGAGGGTCTTGCAGGGTTGGATTAGAGGACAGGAAATCCATAGGTATGCAGGGGCCTCATATGGGCCGGCAGACAACAAGACCTTGGCCCAAAGGCGCCATTGATCTGGCGGCTTTGGCATGTGCGGCCAAGGAACGCTCTCCAGGGGGCCTGACCCTGGAGAACCTCAGCCTTGATAAGAACGGCCTGGTGTAGCGGTGCCCGGTGTAGGCTGACAAACATGTTGGGCAAATCGCCCGCTTTCAATACACGCCAACACGGGCAGAAAACCGCGTCCCTCGCCTTGACCTCTGGCAGGCGCATCGAATCCAGGCATGATCCCGTTGCCGTAAAGCCCGAAAATCAGCACGATCAATGCGCGGCGAAACGTGCAGCCCTGCAATCAGGCCTGATCCCCGACAGGCGTGCGATATTGCATCCGCCGCACCGACCCGGTTTTTGAGCGCATCAGCAGTGTTTCGGTGGTCAACCAGCCCGGCTCTCGCAGGATACCTGGCAGCAGGGTGCCACCGGTGACGCCTGTGGCAGCAAAGATCACGTCCTGCGTCACCATATCGTTGCCCGTATATATCCGGTCCAGATCGGTAATTCCGGCCTTGGCGGCGCGGCCACGTTCGTCATCATTGCGGAACAACAAGCGACCAAAGATTTGCCCGCCCATACATTTCAGAGCGGCAGCGGCCAGAACGCCCTCGGGGGCGCCACCTGATCCCATATACATGTCAATCCCGGTGGTTTCGGATTCGGCGCAATGCATCACCCCTGCCACGTCACCATCGGTGATCAGCCGGATCGCCGCGCCGGTTTCACGCACTTGCGCAATCATCGCTTCGTGGCGCGGACGCTCCAGAATGCAGACGGTGATGTCGGACGGTTTACAGCCCTTGGCCGCCGCCAACGCCATAACCCGCTCTGCCGGGGACATATCCAGCGTGACCACATCGGGCGCAAACCCCGGACCAATCGCCAGCTTGTCCATATAGACGTCCGGTGCGTGCAGCATCGACCCGCGAGGGCCAAGCGCAATGACCGTCAGCGCGTTAGGCATGTCTTTGGCGGTCAACGTGGTGCCTTCCAGCGGGTCCAGCGCAATATCCACGCCGGGGCCTTTGCCGGTGCCAACCTCTTCGCCGATGAACAGCATCGGGGCCTCATCACGCTCGCCCTCGCCAATCACCACAACCCCGGCAATATCCAGCAGGTTCAGCTGTTCGCGCATGGCGTTGACGGCGGCCTGATCGGCGGCCTTTTCGTCGCCACGCCCAATCAGCGCTGCCGAGGCAAGTGCGGCCTGTTCGGCCACCCGGGCCAGGCCCAGCGATAACATGCGGTCATTGAAGTCGGGTTGAGAAGATGAATTCATCAATTTTGTCCTATACTCGTCATAGATAGCTTACGCCGACATAACCCGCGCTCCGCCTACCCCGCAAGGGTCAATGCCGGGTTGCTGGGCGGGGGCCGTGGCGGGGTGCCCGAAAATATATGCGCTAAAGCGTATCCGGCGGCAGGTTTCGGTTGGGTGGGGTCTGGGCCTATGCCCGACCAAAAGGGACGGCTGCGGTTTGCAGGCATTGGGTAAAATGCGGACAAGGTCCTTTACAGCGACGATCTGAAAATGATGAATAAAGACAACAGGGGATCTTGGTTCTTCAACGATGCACCAGAAATTCCGCCCCAGTGCCGCCTCCCGCAGGGAGACGTTCTCGTTGCCTGTTTCCCCCACCAGCCATATCCATGACAAAGCCTGTCAGATATGCTCGATCCGCAGCGCCACCGGGGCCGAGGCCATCACCTCCGTGCCATCCATCGCCTGCAGCGCCTCGTCCAGCGCGGCGCGGGTGGTTTTGTGGGTGACAATCAGCACTGGCGCTGTGGGGTCGGAATGGCTGTATTGGCGCATCCGGTCGATGGAAATTCCGGCCTCGCCCAGAATGGTCGCGATCTTGGCCAGCGCGCCGGGTTTGTCCAGCAGCGCCATGCGCAGGTAATAGGGCGCGGGCAGGCCCGTACTGGCGGCGGGGGCCTGTTTCAGGGTTTTGGCAGGCTGGCCAAAGACCGGCAGGTGCAAGCCGCGCGCCAGATCACAGACATCGCCCATCACCGCGCTGGCGGTGGGGCCTTGCCCGGCACCGGGGCCGCGCAGCACAATCTGTTCCACCGCGTCGCCTTCGATCACCACCATGTTGGTGCCGCCCTCTAGCTGACCCAGGGGGGAATTGGCGGGCACCAGGCAGGGCTGCATCCGCTGTTCCAGCCCACGCGCGCTTTGCTGCGCCAGTCCCAACAGCTTGATGCGGTATCCCATGTCGGCGGCATGGCGAATATCTTCAAGCTCGATCCGCTGGATGCCTTCCAGTTCAATTCCGTTGAAATTGACCTTAGTGCCAAAGGCGATGGACGACAAAAGCGCCAGTTTGTGCCCGGCATCAATGCCGCCCACGTCCAGATTGGGGTCGGCCTCAAGATAGCCCAGCTTTGCCGCCTCTTCGAACAGAGCGTTATAGCCCAGCCCGTCAGCTTCCATCCGGGTCAGGATATAGTTGCAGGTGCCATTCATCACGCCCATCACCCGGGTGATTTGGTTGGCAGCCAGCCCTTCGGTCAGCGCCTTGATCACCGGGATTCCCCCGGCCACGGCGGCCTCGAACCGGATCATCAGGCCAGCGGCCTCGGCCATTTCGGCCAGTGCCTGGCCGTGCAGGGCCAGCATTGCCTTGTTGGCAGTGACGACGTCCTTGCCCGCAGCCAATGCGGCCTCGGTCGCCGCTTTGGCCGGGCCATCCGCGCCGCCCATAAGCTCTACAAAAATGTCCACATCATCGCGTGTGGCCAGCGCCACCGGGTCATTTTCCCAGGCATAGTTAGCCAAGTTGACGCCGCGATCCTTGGTTCGGTCGCGCGCCGATACAGCGGTGATCACGATCTCGCGCCCAGTGCGGGCCGTTAGCAAGCTGGCTTGTTGGCGGACGATCCGGACAACCCCGATGCCCACTGTTCCCAAACCGGCAATCCCAAGGCGCAAAGATTTTGTCATCTGGCTGTTTCCCTGTGCATGTGTTGGCCCGTGTCTGCGCGTGCGCATATGCTTGGCCCGTACTTGGGGTGTGCCTTAGCCGGTTCGTTGGGGGGGTGCAACGCACCAGATGCCGCCGGTCAGCGCGATATTCCGGTCTTCATCCTGGCCTCGGTCTCGGGATCGATGATTGGGCTGTTCAGCCGCTTTGCCTGCGCCTGCAGCCGGTCACGACGTGCCGCAAGGCTGGCTTCGATCCTGGAGGCGGCATCTGTCGGCAGGGTCTCGGTTGTCAACGATCCGTCCAGCGGTATCAGCGCGGGGTAGGCTGCGGTGTCCAGATGGTCGGGCACGGTTGCATCCAGTTCCGGCACTTGGGCACAGCCTGCCACCAGCGCCAGCAGGGCCATCGCCGCGCATGACCGACAGCAGGCGAAGCGCAAGGATGGCGGGCAGGGCAGGGGCATCTGAACTCCGGATCGGGTGGATTCCTTGTTGATGCCCGCTTCGCACAAAAGGCGCAAGCGGGGGTTTTATATGAACATGCGTTCAGATAGCGTGGTGAACATGGCACGTACCGCAGGTTCGCATTCTGACATTACTGGCCCGCGCATCAGGGATGCGGCGTTGCAGCTGTTTTCGCGGCATGGCTATGCGGCAGTGTCGATGCGCCAGATCGCGGCCGAGGTCGGCGTGCAGGCCGGGGCGCTGTACAACTACACGCCCGACAAGCAAAGCCTGCTGTTCGGGCTGATGCAGCGCCATATGCAGGAATTGCTTGCGGCGCGGGCGGCGCGCGGACTGAAAGGCGGCGCATTGGCGCAGCTAGAGGATTTCACCCGCTTTCATATCCGCTTTCATCTGGAGCGCCAGGATGCGGTATTCATTTCCTATATGGAGCTGCGCAATCTGACACCCGAGAATTTTGCGACGATTGAGACGCTGCGCCGGTCCTACGAAGACGCGTTGGAAGCGATTCTGCGGGCTGGCTTGCAAGAGGGAGTATTTTCGGTTCCCGATACCAAAATCGCAACTCTGGCGGTGGTCGCCATGTTGACCGGTGTAAACACTTGGTACCGCGCAGGCGGGCGACTGACGCTGCCACAGGTGGAAGCGATCTATTGGGACATGGTGCGCAAGGCGGTGGCNCCGGACTAAGGCGAAGCTGCGCCAAAGCCCACCTGCCGGGGCCGGGCATTTGGCGTGGTCAGTGTGCCGGTCGGATAAACGTGTCATTNCGCAGCTCGGCAAAGGCTTGNTGNAATTCAGCCCGCGTGTTCATCACTATGGGCCCGTGCCAAGCGACAGGTTCCTGTATCGGGGCGCCCGAGATCAGCAGAAAACGGATGCCATCCGCTCCGGCCCGGACGGAAATGGAATCGCCGGTGCCGAACCGCACGAGTGTACGGTTGCCCGACATGTCGCGAATATTGGTTTCCTGACCCTCCACATGCTTTTCCACCAGCACACCCGTCGGGGTGGCAGCATCGCTGAACTGGCCCGCGCCTTCGAAGACATAGGCGAAGGCGCGCCGGTAGGTATCGACCGGCAGGGTTTTTGTGATGCCCGGGGGCACAAAAATGTCGAGATATTGCGGATCGTTGGCAATGCCATCCACCGGGCCAGCCTTACCCCAGAACGATCCGACGATAACCTTGACGACTGTGCCATCATCGTCGGTGATCACCGGGATATCGGCGTTGCCTACATCCTGATAGCGCGGTGCGGTCATCTTTTGCGCTGTTGGCAGGTTGCCCCAAAGCTGAAAGCCATGCATTTGCCCGCTGGCATTTCCCAGTGGCATTTCCTGATGCAGGATGCCGGAACCGGCGGTCATCCATTGGACGTCGCCCGCCCCGAGGGCCCCGGAATTGCCCAGGCTATCGCTGTGCTCGACGGTGCCGCTTAGAATATAGGTGATGGTTTCGATGCCGCGATGGGGGTGCCAGGGGAACCCTTTGAGGTAGTCCTGAGGGTGTTCGTTGCGAAAATCGTCGAACAGCAGGAAAGGGTCCAGTTCCGACGGATCCTGAAACCCGAAGGCACGGTGCAGTTTTACGCCGGCGCCTTCCAGGGTTGGAGTGGCAAGCCGGGTTTCGAGCAGGGGTCTGAGCGACATGGGGTGTCTCCTTTGTAGTTGAAGCAAAGGTAGGATGTCGAAGGTATTTGTGCAATTTTGGAGTGTTGAACTGGTTGTGTGTAATTATGCACAGGTGTTTCGGGTTGCCTTTGGCAACCCGATCAGACGGTGCTAGTATTCACATGGTTTACACCCCCATTTCACAAGGTTTGATACCGGAAGACAGGCGAAGTCCGCGTCCTATCCGGAACCGCCCTTAAACCCTGGCTCATTTATGGACGGGTCATTTTTGGACCTTGTTGCGGTGCCACCAGGCGTGGATTGCAGATTTGCGCGCACGGCGTTCTGGCGGAAAGTGCCGGGCTACATCGTCGGCGATCTGGTGAAAGGTCATCCGATCGATCCGGGCCGTGATGAACGCTTGCAGCTCGGGTCGGAATCAATCTTGGCAGGGCGTCCCGGGCGGTGATGACGGCGGTGATCAGTGACCGGATAGGCGGCGGGTTTCAGGGCCGTTAAACCGTCTGTTACAGCGCCTTTAACGACCCTTTCAAAAGCGCCTGTCGCCTGCGTATGGGCGACAATGGCAGAGCGCAGCAAAGCCCCTGACTCGGCCAGTTTCAGGGCAACCTGTTCAAGATCCGCCGGAAGTGTCACGATAGCTCCCCCTTGGCGTCATAGCGGGTCAGATATCGGCGCACTGTCACGTCTGTGATGCGCAGCTTGCGGGCGATCTCGTTTGTCGCCAACCCCTGAACATGCAGGCAAGCCGCGACCCATGGATTGGCCAGCGGTACCCGCCTTTGCAGAAGATGACCGGCCTTCACCAGGGCTTTGGTCTTTTCCAGACCTACCAGCGATTCGATCCGGGAGCGACCATTTGGGCTTTTGGGCAGGTACAGTNCCGCCCCGCCAAAACTCAGCAGGAATTGCAGGGCCAGCTTTGGGCCAAGAATGTCAACATAGGGCGCGACCTGGGCGGGCGNCCTGGGCGGGCGGCCTGGGGAAAGCTCTGGCGGGAAGGGTCATGTCAGGGGTCCGTTCAAGCCGGTTGAGATCGTGGGTGGGCGCTGCTAAAGTCGGTGGCGCAGGTGTGACGCGGTGATATTCTCCCGGTCGTAGCACGATCCTTGTGATCGGAGCGCCATGCGGGGTTTCCGGGAAACCGGACTGGGAGGCCCCGCCACCTGCACCTTTCAAATCGCCTGTTGAATGTCGTTAAGCCGATCACGCTGATCCTCGCAGGCCAGCCGATCAACAATGACGCTGCTTTGGGTGCCTGGACGTATGCTCATTGTAGACCGCCTTTCGGCGCAAGTTTCAGGTCTTCAAGCGCAGCCATCACATGCGCCTTGTCGAGAGGCTCTCCACCAGACAAAAGGCGCGCATGCGAAATTGCATTGTCGACGTCACCAAGCCCACCACCGCGCCGGGCGACATGAAAGAATATTGCAGTCAGCGACACATTGGATATCCCGCGCTTCATGCAAAGGGTCTCGACATCTGCCTTGGCGACGGATTTGATAATCACCCTGCGTCGCATCCGACGCCAGAGTTGCGGAAGCCGATGAGCCGTTTCCAACAGACCAAGATCACCGCAAAATACGAGAGAAAAGAAGCCTTCTTCTGCCATGGTCCGCAACCATTCCAGAGCATCCCAGTTATCCTTTCCGCGCGGGTTGCGCTGTACGAGGTGCTGGGCCTCGTCCACCATCAGAACCCCACCATCACCAATTTCTTCGGATATCCTACGCCGTGATCCTAACAGGTCACGACTGTTCGGAACGGCTTTGTTGCACAAAAGTGCTGAGGGATTCACTGTTTGAATCCAGCGTGGTAGCTGGCTGGCATGAGCAGTTGGTCCCCCACGAAG
>JGI24025J20009_10000884_pt1 | contig 23155 bp, 19 predicted proteins | sample Cruoilmetagenom3_FD_20009 | JGI IMG/M metagenome (IMG submission 20009) | reverse complement strand
GTCTGAAAAGTTCCGTCGTTTCGTCATTCTCGTATCCATTCGTTCGTGTTGGATACATCTTAGCACATTGTCCAAATTTACCGGACCACTTCACTAAGACTTCATCATCAATTCGCTTTAAAATATAGGGCAGTTAATTATTCACAATTTGAAACAATTACCTGCTGCCAACGATATTTGGAAACTATCTAAAGATACTATAATTTGAAGATTTTTTTTGTGGCAAGCAAGAAACTCAAAACAAGAAGCGCATTTGTTTCCCCTGCGTTTCCCCAGAAGTTGCTTGAATAAGTGCGCATAAGTTAAGTCATTGATTTTGCTGGTGCCCCCACACGGACTCGAACCGCGGACCTACTGATTACAAATCAGTTGCTCTACCAGCTGAGCTATAGGGGCAACGGGGGCTGAATACCCTTCATTGGGGCGGCTGTGCAAGTGGTATTTTCAGTCAAACCGATTTTTTTCGCAACTACGGTTAGCGGTTAGTCGTGCGTGCCAGAAAGATCACGGGTAGCAGGCCTACGAGCGTTACAAAAATCGCGGCGGGGGCGGCCTGGCCCAGGTTTTCCAGCGACGCTTCGGAGTAAACCCGCGTCGCCAGTGTATCGAAATTGAAAGGGCGCAGGATCAGGGTTGCCGGTAGCTCTTTCACGCCATCGACGAAAATCAGCATGCCGGCGACCAGAACCGAACCCTTAATCAGCGGAACGTGAATTTCCCGCAAAGTCTGGCCGGTATTTCGCCCAAGCGAGCGCGACGCCATATCCATGGATGGCGTCACCCGCTCCAAGGCGCTGTCGACCGATCCTAGGCCAATGGCAAAGAACCGTACGAAATATGCGAATACCACCGCCGCTGCCGAGCCGGTCAACAGCAAGCCGATATCCCAGCCGAATGTATTCTCGATCAGGTCAGCGAGCGCGTTATCGAAGGCCGCCAGCGGGAACAGAATGCCGATCGCCAGAACCGCACCCGGTGCGGCGTAGCCGATGGAGGTCACGGGCAGCAGGTTGCGTGGCACGCGGCTGCGGGACTGGCGAGCGCCATAGACCAGAAACAATGCCCCCAGAACCGTCAGCAGCGCCGCAGAGCCCGCGAGCGTCAACGTGTTGAGCGTCGCGCGCCACAGTCCCGTGTCCAGCCAATAGTCCGGATTATCGAAGGCGTGCGAAGCGATCACGGAAAACGGCACCACAAAACCCATCACAAATGGCAGGAAACAAGCCAGCGTCGCCAGCCATGCCTTTGGGCCACTCAGAACCGTCGGAGACACCGGAACGCGTTTGGACGAAAGGTTGTGATAGCGACGACTGCGACGGCTGATTTTCTCGAACGCGGCGAGGAACAGGACCAGCGCCAGAATTACGCAGGCAATTTGCGCCGCCCCGCCAGCGTTATAGCCCAGCAACCACGTCGTAAAAATACCGGTCGTCAGGGTTTGAACCGCGAAGAAATCGACAGTACCGAAATCGTTCAGGGTTTCCATCATCACAATCGCCATCCCCGCTGCAATCGCGGGGCGTGCAAGTGGTAAGGCGACGCGTAGGAAGATCGACCACGGGCCGCTGCCAAGCGCACGGGCGACCTCGATCATATTAGCGGATTGCTCGCGAAAGGCTGCGCGTGCCATCAGGTAGATGTAGGGATACATCGACAGCGACAGCACAAAAATAGCCGCCCACATCGAACGGATCTCGGGGAACCAATAAGCCCGCGCATCCTCCCAACCGAAAACATCGCGCATTAGCGTCTGCACCGGTCCGGCGTATTCGAGAAAATCGACCAGCGCGTAGGCGCCGATATAGGCTGGCAACGCCAGCGGCATCAGCAGCGCCCATTCCAGCACCCGCCGCAGCGGAAACCGCGTTGTCACCACCAGCCATGCGGCACCGGTTCCAATCAGGGCCGCCAGAGTACCGACGCTAAACATCAAGATAAGCGAGTTTTTCAGGTACCGTGGCAGGGTCGTTTCAACCAGATGCCCCCAGATATTCTCAGTCGGAAAAAACGCGATCCACAGGACACTCAGCAGCGGCAGCAACACCAAGGCAGCGATCAGCAACGCGCCAACCGACCAAAGGTCAGGCCTTAGATTAGAGGGAGCTTTGTATATCTGACTAGTTTTATCAACCATAGGGAAACCAATAGGGCGATTCCGGCAGGCTGTCTAGGCCTCGTCCTCAGGGCTATCATCGTAACGGTCGGAAAGTATCCGGTTTGCCTGCCCGTCAGGGTCGTCGTACTGGTTGTTCTTCATCATCCAGAAAAACGCCAGCAAACCGAGACCGCCGAGACCCAGCGAGATCGGAATTAGATAAGCCAGCACATTCATGATTTACGCCCCAGTCGCATTGCATTTAGCGAGACCGTAATCGAACTGCCAGACATTGCCAATGCCGCAATCAAAGGTGTCGCAAATCCCATCAGTGCGATAGGCACAGCGATCACGTTATAAACCGCGGCGATAATAAAGTTCTCCAGAATTCGCCGTTTGGCAATCCGCGCCAAACGCAGGCTTTTTACCACTTCGAACAAGTCGTCGCCTACCAGGATAAGATCCGCCGAAGTCCGGCTCGCGTCAACCGCCGATGCGGGCGACATAGAAACATGTGCGCCAGCCAACGCAGCCGCATCGTTCAGGCCGTCCCCGACCATCAAAACCGTGCGGCCTTCCTGCGCCAGTTCTTCAAGCTTCTCGACCTTGCTCGAAGGCGTCGCCTCGGCCACCCAAACCTCGATTCCCAGCTTATCAGCCAGCGCTTTAACGGGCGCTTTGGCATCACCGGAAAGCAACTGCACCACTGTGCCTTCAGCTTGCAGCGCGCGGATGGTTTCGGGAATTTCGGGGCGCAGCTTGTCTTCAAACAACAACGCTACCGGTGTGTCGCCGCCTATGCGCAACCAACTGGCGGTTTCCGTCACATCGTGACTTTCAACCCCGCACCAGATCGCCCGACCAAGCCGGACTTCCTGTCCGTTGAGGGTCGCACGCGTACCCATACCCGGCTCCTCGATGATATCCTCCAGAACGGCGGGTGTAAGCCCCTGCTCCGCACCGAATTCCTGTATCGCTTTGGAAAGCGGATGCGCCGAACCTTGTGCCATGGCAATCGCCACAGCCATAACATCGGCAGACAATTCCGGACCATTCGTCAACACCGGCTTGCCGGTTGTCAGCGTACCGGTTTTATCAAAGACCACGGTATCAACTTCGGCCAAACGCTCCAGCGCGATGCCCTCTTTGAGCAAAACACCATTGTGGAACAGGCGCCCGCTCGCGGCGGTCAACACCGCAGGAACAGCCAGCCCCAGCGCACAGGGACATGTAATAATCAGTACGGCCGCCGCGATATTCGTCGCCAGCCGCCAATCACCGCTGTAAAAACCCCAAAACAGGAATGCGAGCGCCGACAGAATATGCACAAGTGGCGCGTAAACCTGTGCGGCTTTTTCGGCGAGCGACGTATAACGGTTTTTCGAAGCCTCGGCAGATTCCACCAAGCGGGTAATCTGCTGCAACAAAGTATCTTCGCCAAGCCCCTCGGCGCGGACAACCAGCGGGCCGGTAAGGTTCAACATTCCGGCAATCACAGAAGCGCCCGGTCCAACGGGTTCGGGCATCGTTTCGCCAGTCAGCATCGACGGATCCAACTCACTGCCGCCCTCCGTCACAACGCCGTCAACAGGGACCCGCGCGCCGGGCGCAACGCCGACCAGATCACCCTCTCGCAGCGCGTCCATGGGAACAGTCTCGCGGCTACCATCAGCGTTGATCCGTTCTGCACGGTGAACCTCGAGTGCCGCCAACTCCACCGCTGCCGAGCGCGCAACGACGCGGGTGCGGTGGTCCAGATAACGGCCAAGCAACAGGAAGAACGTTAGCGAAAGCGCCGCATCAAAATAGGCGTGCCGCCCGCTTTCCATCGTCTCGGCCAGCGAAACCCCGCTCGCCAAAATCAGTGCCAAGGAAATCGGCACGTCCATATTCAACCGCCAGACCCGAAGCGCCGTCCAAGCGTTCTTGTAAAACGGCATGCCGGCAAACGCCACTGTCGGCAAGGCAATCGCCGCCGAAATCCAGTGCATCATATCGCGCGTTGCATCTTCGGCCCCCGACCAGACGGCGACGGACAAAAGCATCACGTTCATCATTGCAAAACCGGATACCGCGACACGCGCCAGCAGATCACGGCCAACCTTGTCGACCATCTCCTGATCCAGCGCCGCACTGTCGAGTTCTTTCGCCGGATAGCCCCAGCTTGTCAGAAGGTCGATCAAATAGGACTCGATCCCCGGAATATCCTTCACGGTTATCGAAACCCGCTTCCGCGTCAGGTTAACGCGCGCACCTTCGATTTCAGGCAGCCGGTTTAGACCGGTTTCGACGCCACTTATGCAGGCTGCACAGTGGATCGTTGGCAAAGAAAGTTCGATACGGCGCGAACGGTCAGACTTCGCCTCGCCTGCGGAACCGATCAGTTCGGAGGGAATCGAAACACATGCCGGACATACGGCAATAGATGGGTTCTCAGCCATGACCGTCTTTCACAAACAATTCGAGTCGTTGCGAGAACGGCTCGCCTGACTTGGAAACCGCATTCACATAGACGAACCACTTGCCGTCTGCGAGGTCGATATTAAACCAGTAGCCGATCGCATCCCGCAACAGCACCGGCGTTGTGTCTTCGCGGCCATGTGTCGGGCGGCCAATGCGCACGTCGATGGTTTCAGGGAAAACGAATTCGCCGTTGGCAAAAATCGACAGCTTCACAGCGCCACCGACATATTTTACCTCGGGCGCCCAGCCCATTGCCGTCTGCGCTTGCGCGCGGTCGTCAAAGGTCTGTGACGCAACATAGGAGTTCTTCACTTCCAGCCCCGGAAAGGTCTTCACCGCACTCACCAACAATGTGATGTTCACCGCAAAGATGATGCCAAAGGCGCCTATGAAGATCATAAAAACCTTTCGCCCAGTAAGTGGTTTAGCGTCGGTCATGGTGCTTTCCCATTAAAGATCGTGTCAACGTAGGCGCGATCGCCGCTGGCCATATCCTCGATCCATAGGCGGACCTCGGTACGATTGCGGCTGGCCGCAGGGTCGTTAGGATCAGAGACAATATAGACGCGCTGGCTAAATGTATCATCAGCCGGTGCAGATACTATCACACCCTCGACACCTTGCAATTCCACATGGAAATTGCTTTCCAGATCGTCGGAGGTAACAGTGATATGGAACGGCCGTGTCTCGCCATGTTTGTTCAGTATTCGCACATCATAGTCATTGCGGATCGAGCCGTCGGACATCGCCACAAACACCGGATTACGGATAGGCGAGATGTTCACCTCGATCTCGGGACGAATAAACAGCGCCACCAACAGGGCCAGACCAACAGCCGCCCAAAGCGCTGTATACATGACCGTGCGCGGTCGGATCAGATGTTTCCACATATTGCGTGGCGGCTCGCCTGCCCGCTCCAACGGTTCGTCATTGGCGGTCAGATAAGCGATCAATCCGGTTGGACGACCAACTTTCACCATCATCTCGTCGCACGCATCGATACACAATGCACAGGTGATACATTCGAGTTGCTGGCCATCGCGAATGTCGATCCCCACCGGGCAAACCGCAACGCAAGCGTTACAGTCAATGCAATCGCCTAAGCTATCGTCATCCTTTGACTTGCTCAACTTGGCACGCGGCTCGCCGCGCCATTCGCGGTACGACACCGTCATGGTGTCTTCGTCCATCATCGCGGCCTGAATACGTGGCCAAGGGCACATATATGTGCAGACCTGCTCACGCATGAACCCGCCGAAAAGGAAGGTCGTGGCGGTAAGCGAGGCGATAAAGGCATAGGCCACAAAAGCCGCCTGCCCTGTGAATAGCTCAACGAACAGCGTTGGCGCGTCGGCAAAATAGAAAACCCAGGCACCGCCGGTCGAAATAGCGATCAAAAGCCAAACCGTCCACTTGGTTAGGCGCAGACGCACTTTGCGTGCATCCCATTTCTGTCTCAAAAGGCGAATACGCGCGTTGCGATCCCCCTCGATCCAGCGCTCCACCAAGATGTAGAGATCCACCCAAACCGTCTGTGGGCAGGCATAGCCGCACCAGACACGCCCAAGCGCCGAGGTGAACAGGAACAACCCCAGACCCGCCATAATCAGCAAGCCGGCGACAAAATAAAACTCGTGTGGCCAGATTTCGATCCAGAACATGAAGAAACGACGGTTCGCCATGTCGACCAGAACAGCCTGATCGGGCATCTCGGGGCCACGATCCCAGCGAATCCACGGTGTGATATAATAAATGCCGAGCGTGAAAATCATCAGCCACCACTTAAGCTGGCGAAATTTTCCTTTTACGCGCTTTGGAAAAACCGGCTCGCGGGCGGCATAAAGTTTAGGGGCGTCGTCGGGGGTTTCAGTGCTCATCAGAGCCTCCGATAAATGTCACATTCAATTTTCAGCATGCAAACCACAGGAGCGCTAGACAATCCTTGATCTACATCAAGATTTTACAGTATAACGAAAATGCCTGACCGAGAAACCCGGTCAGGCCAGTTGGCGTCTTAAACCAGACGCAAGGGGAGTATCGGGTGGAGGCTATTCGCCTCCGCCCAATTCATGAACATATACCGCAACCTGACGAAGCTGACTTTCAGTCAAGCGACCCTCGGCGGACCATGCTGGCATAACGCCGCCACGGCTGTTCGTAATAGTATCAGTGACTGCTGCCAGATCACCGCCGTATAGCCAAATCGCATCTGCAAGGTTCGGTGCACCGACTTCGCGGTCTCCCATACCCTGCTCGCCGTGACAGGCTGCACAGTTATCTTCAAAGACGACCGCACCCTCGGCAACCAAAGCTGCATCCGTGGATTGGCCTGACAGGGAAAGAACGAACTGCGCGGCTTGTGCAATCTCGTCTTCCGACAGGTAATCATCACCGAATACAGGCATGTCGGACAAACGGGTGTCGTCATCCTCGTCGGCACGGATACCGTGGCTGATTGTGGCGTAGACGGTTTCAATGTCGCCGCCCCAGATCCAGTCATCGTCCAACAGGTTCGGATACCCGACAGCGCCTGCAGCACCAGCGCCGTGGCACTGGATACAGAAGGTCCGGAACACCGCACCACCACCGGAGATGGCGTAGTTGCCAACCTCGGCGTCGTCCGCGATTGCAGCCAGATCAAGGCTTACGATCTTGGCGTCCAGAGGGGCATTTTCAACGTTTACCGCATCGATGTCCGCCTGCACTTCAGCGCGCGAGGAGTACCCAAGCAAGCCGGGTGTCGCGCCTTTAATCATAGGCCATGCCGGGTACAGGATCACATAGATGATGCCCCAGATGATTGTCAGGTAGAAGGTCCATAGCCACCAACGCGGCATAGGTGTGTCAAGTTCGGTAATCCCATCCCACTCGTGACCGGTGGTTTCGACAACCTTGGTTGTATTTTCAGGTTTCCTAGCCATCTCTTAATCCTCGAGCTTTTCGTTACGGAAAGGGATATTTGCAATATCCTTGTGCAGTGCGCGGGATCCGGGCCGCCAGGCCCAGAGAACCACACCCAGAAAGATCACGAACAACAGAAGCAAGGCCCAGCTGTCAGCCATAGTCCGAAGAAAATCATACATAATACTCTCCTTTACCGGCTTGCAGCGGGCTCGAAGGTCGAGAAGTCAACCAACGTGCCCAGCATCTGAAGATACGCGATCAACGCATCAGCTTCGGTCAGTTTTGCCTGACCGTCGAAGTTACGTGTCTGCGCTTTAGGATAGCGAGACAGCAAGCCATCCCAATCCGCATCAAGATCAGCTTGTGCTTTGAAGTCGTCCTGTGCATTTGCAAACATTTCGTCTGTATACGGGGAACGACCGAACGCAGCATTCGCTTTCATCACGTCCTCGATATATTGGCCATCGATAACCGTTTTTTCCAACCAACGATAGGAAGGCATAATCGATTCAGGCACAACATCACGTGGATTGCGAAGGTGGTCTACATGCCACTCGTCCGAGTAGCGACCGCCTACACGTGCCAGATCAGGACCTGTACGCTTAGAACCCCACTGGAACGGATAGTCATACTGAGACTCCGCAGCCAGCGAGTAGTGACCGTAACGCTCGACTTCATCACGCAGCGGGCGGATCATCTGGCTGTGACACAGATAGCAACCCTCGCGGACATAGACGTTACGTCCTGCCAACTCGAGCGGGGAGTAAGGGCGCATGCCCTCGACATCCTCGATCGTGTTTTCAAGGTAGAACAGTGGAACGATCTGAACCAGACCACCGATCGACACCACTAGGAAGCTGAGAACCAGCAATAGGGTGGCGTTCTTTTCGATTATCTTATGTTTATCTAGGATACCCATTTTCCGGCCCCCTTATTCTGCTGGAACTGCTGCGGAGCGGGCGGATTGCCCTGCACCGATTGCAGTTTTCCAAAGGTTCCAAGCCATGATCAAAGCGCCTGTCAGATACAACAGACCGCCAGTACCACGAACTACATACATCGGGAACTTGGCCGATACGGTGTCAGCGAAGGAGTTCACAAGGAAGCCCTGTGCGTCAACTTCACGCCACATCAAGCCTTCCATGATGCCTGTCACCCACATGGACGACGCATAAAGAACGATACCGATCGTCGCGAGCCAGAAGTGCCAGCTAACCAGTTTCAGGCTATATAGCGCTTCGCGGTTCCAAAGACGTGGCACAAGGTAATAGAGCGCACCAAAGGTGATCATACCGTTCCAGCCAAGCGCACCGGAGTGCACGTGTCCGATTGTCCAGTCAGTGTAGTGCGACAGGGAGTTAACAGCTTTGATAGCCATCATCGGACCCTCGAAAGTCGACATACCGTAGAAGCCTACCGACACAACCATCATACGTAGAACCGGATCCGTCCGCAGCTTGTCCCATGCACCCGAAAGCGTCATCAGACCGTTGATCATGCCACCCCAGCTCGGCATCCACAGGATGATCGAGAAGACCATACCAAGTGTCTGTGCCCAGTCAGGCAAAGCTGTGTAGTGCAAGTGGTGAGGACCAGCCCAGATGTACAAGAAGATCAGTGCCCAGAAGTGGATGATCGACAGTTTGTANGAGTAAACCGGGCGGTTCGCCTGTTTCGGCACGAAGTAGTACATCATACCAAGGAAACCGGCCGTCAGGAAGAAGCCAACCGCGTTATGGCCGTACCACCACTGTGTCAGCGCGTCTTGAACGCCCGAGAACATCTGAACCGATTTGGAGCCCATGAAGGACACAGGAACGGCCATGTTGTTTACAAGGTGCAACATCGCAATTGTTACGATGAACGCCAGGTAGAACCAGTTGGCAACATAGATGTGCGGCTCTTTACGTTTGATGATTGTTCCCAGGAACACCACCAGATAAGACACCCAGACGACTGTCAGCCAGATGTCTACATACCACTCAGGCTCGGCGTATTCTTTCGACTGCGTGGCACCCATAAGGTAACCGGTCGCAGCCAGAACGATGAACAGCTGATACCCCCAGAACACGAAATTCGCGAGGTTGCCCCCGAAAAGACGTGCCGCAGACGTACGCTGAACAACATAAAAAGAGGTCGCAATCAAAGCGTTACCGCCAAATGCGAAAATCACCGCTGAAGTGTGAACGGGACGTAGGCGTCCGAATGTTGTGTAGGACAGACCGAAGTTGATTTCCGGAAAAGCCAACTGGAAGGCNATCCAGGCGCCCACAGTAAATCCGGCCAAACCCCAGAACACTGTTGCAATAACGCCCCAGCGCACCACATCGTTTTTATAGCCTGTTTCTTTTGGCTTTGGCGCATCCCCGATAGCGGCGATAGCCTTGATTAGCAGATAGCCGGCAACTGCCGCTATCAGAATTGCGTGAACCTGAAACGCCAGATCACGTCCAAAGTTTGCGGCCATCGCAGAGAATAGGACAATAAATCCTAAAACAACGACCTTAAGTGCATTCCACATGGATCCCTCTTTCCTTATGGCGGAACGCAGATACACTACGCCCGTCTCTTTCGTTATCGTGCGTTTTTGCACCTTAGCGCCAATCCGGACTTTGACCTAGATCAATTTTGGTCTCGGAAAAATAGTAAACCTGACAATAAATTCCATTTTTTCTATGTAAATAGGTGCGATGCAGCAAAAATCGGCTGCTATCGCAGTTATGAATCAACCAAAAGAGGGAAATTCAGGAAATAAAACCGCCGTCGGAATCATCGCCCGCTTCGTCGATCAAAGCAGCGTAATCCGGAATACCGACGTTGCGGGCGTCTTCGAGAACAATGACCCCCGTTTTCTTCAACGCCGACATCTGGCGACTGACCGTTTCGATGGTCAAACCAAGGTAATCGGCCATCGCCTCGCGTGTCAGCGGTAGCGCGAAGCGCAATCCGTCAACGACGTCCTGACTGTTTAAAATGGCGTCCCGACGGGCAATAATCACCAAAAGGCTGGCAATTTTTTCGCGCGCCGTCTTGCGACCGAGTAGCAACATCCATTCGCGCGCCGCGTCCAGATCATCCAGCGTCATATCCAGCAACCGGCGCTCCAGCGGCGGGGTTTTTGACACAAGTTTTTCAAAGTCCTGCTTCACGAACTGGCAAATCATCACTTCGCTTGCGGCAACGACGTCATAAGGCGCAGATTTACGCCCCGGACGGCCAACAAAATCCGAAGGTAACAACAACCCGACCATCTGCCGACGACCGTCCGCGAGGGTCCGCGACAAGGTTGCAACACCGGAAACCACCGAACCAAGCACTTCCATCTCCTCGCCAGCCCAGGCGATCGTCTCGCCAGCCTGAAAGGTTTTATAGGATTTGATCGCATCCAGCACGGCCAATTCCGGAGGTTCGCAATACGCACATACCGCGCGATGCCGTATCGGGCAGTCGGCGCACCGCATGTGGTTCTGTGCTATCAAGGGGGCGTGCTTCATATAATTGAATGCTCCGGAAAGTTTTATATCTTTTAACGCACTTACTTGATCTCGATCAAGGTAAGAATGATATCACCTTGTCTATCTGGCGCGATGGAAAAAATTGACCAACTAGCTAAAGCCGGACTTTTCTCACGAAACATCCCGCGCTACACGAGCTACCCGACCGCCCCGCAATTCCACGAAGGCGTCGGTCCGGATTTCTTTGATGGCTGGGTAAAAGCCTTGCCAGACGCCGCGAAACTGTCGATTTACGTCCATATTCCATTCTGCGAGCGCCTTTGCTGGTTCTGTGCATGTCGCACACAAGGGGTCAAAAACCTCACTCCGGTCGAGGCTTATCTGGACGTCTTGAAAGTCGAAATTGCCAAACTGGCAAACACAATTCCAGAGGGTGTGACAATTGCGCGACTGCACTGGGGCGGCGGATCGCCAACGATTTTACAGCCCGAACATATCGAATCGCTGATGGATTCGCTGCGCGAGATGGCTCCGTTTGACCCAGACTGGGAATTCTCGGTCGAAATCGACCCCGCCGCCGTCAACGACGAAAAACTCGACGCGCTTGCCAAGGCTGGCATGACGCGCGCCAGCATCGGGGTACAGGATTTCAATGACGAAGTGCAAAAAGCCATTGGTCGTAAACAAAGCTTCGAAATCACCCGTGATATCGTGAACGGCCTGCGTAGCCGTGGCATCAACTCCATCAATCTGGATATCGTGTATGGCCTGCCCTATCAGGACCACGAGGCACTGGGCAAAACGGTGGCGCAAGTCATCGAGCTGAACCCTGACCGCGTCGCCCTGTTTGGCTACGCACATGTGCCCTGGATGGCCAAACGCCAGAAAATGATCCCCGAAGACAGTCTACCCGGCGCGAACGACCGGTTCGATATGTTCAACCAAGCCTACGCCGCTTTCGAGAACGCCGGTTACGTACCGCTTGGCATCGACCACTTCGCCAAACCGGGCGATTCATTGGCCGTTGCCGCTTCCGAGGGACGTCTACGACGCAACTTTCAGGGGTATACAGACGATGTCTGCACGGCACTGGTCGGGCTTGGCGCATCATCGATTTCGCGCTTTCCGCAAGGTTATGTGCAAAACCGCGCCACCACTAATACCTACGCCAAAGAAATTATGTCAGGCGACTGGTCTGCTGCGCGCGGGATTGCGATGTCGTTAGACGACAAGCTGCGCTCCCGTGCGATCGAGACGCTGATGTGTGATTTCTTTGTCGACCTACCGGCACTTTCGGAAGAATTCGGAGCACTTGCCGAAACGTTGCGCGCCGACTTGGAGAAAATCGCGGCAGAGTATCCGGAGTTTACGGAATTTGATGGTGAAAAGCTGACGATCCCGCCGATTGGCTTCCACCTGACACGGATTATTGCCTGTGGTCTGGATGCCTATCACACCTCTGCGGCCAAACATTCATTGGCAATTTAAAGGGGGGCCTCCCGCCCTTCGGTTGGGCCGGGCCTCGCTACGCTCGGCAGTTTCGCTGTGTTTTTAGCAACCCGCGAGCCATTCTCGCCATAGGGCTTCGGTCAATGCGCCGGTCCCCTGATTGATGGCCGATTTCACTGATTGTCCGTCGAGGTATTTCTGCAAGACGTCGACAAATCCCGCGGGATCGCGCCGTGCCAAAAAGCTGACGAACCCGTGTGCCTGTCGGTAAAAAGTCGCCAGCGATAAACCGAAGCTTTCCGGCCCCTCAAACGCCAGCAACCAGCCTGTATCATTCGGGAAGAACCCTGCCCCATCACGGATTTCGGCCACGATCGCGCATTCGTCAACGACCGGACCTTTGCTTACATACTCCGCCAGACCTTCGGAAAACCACACCGGTGTCACCGCCAGTTGCATCAGGCTTAGCTGTTCCAACAGCAGCAGATGCACCGCTTCATGTGTTAGCAATACCGGTAATCGAGTATCCGGTTGCCGAACCAGATCCGGCGTCACAAACAACCGCCCGCGAACCACGCAGCCGAGAAGGTCGCGTCGAGCGCAGAAATCTTTGAAACGATCAAGTGTTGCGGGCAGATAGACCTCGGGGTTACGGGTAAATTCAGTGTCGAACGTATCCTCAACGACCCCGATCGCCTGCGTCAAAGCCCTATCAACGGCCATCGCCGCAGTTGCATCGAGCACTTCTTGAAACACTGGTCCGTTTTGCTGAAAGCCTGTTACCGGCCGCAGCATTGCAACCGCATGTCGCGCTGATACTGATCCGAGCGCCGCTGCCGTGAACAACAACGCGATCGTCGCAATTACCACCGCCAGGATCGTCAGGAAAAACCGGCGCATACCGCCCCCTTGGCACAAATTCGACAAAACACATCTTTTGTTAACCAAAACACTGTATAGATCGTAGCACTGAGCGAGGCGGGCCATCAACCCGTGGGTTTATCGCGCTAAAGCATTGTAGAAATCAGTTGCACATTTCGCAACACGCAGACACTAAACCGCCCGATCGTTGCACCGGCTTTCAACCGGTTATTGGCAGCAACCCTCTCGGGATCGGGCATTTAGCGCGGTAAATCCGACCTCATCAGAACAGGCGATCTCTGACCCGGAACGCCGAAAATCAGGTTCAAAGCGAACCCCCCGAGCATTTTGACAGGATCAGGCGCGGGTTTACCCGAACGCCTCATTTTTCGTGGGTTTTTCCGGGTGAGCGGGCAATTTTACCGAAGCAACGCCTTGGCCTCGAACGCCTTCAGAGCAACATGACTGGTCTCGCCGATTTCCGGAACCTCCGCCGCAAGTTCGGGGAACAGCGCCAACACCTCCGCCCGTGCCGCTTGATCGAGCGCCGACATCGCCATATCACCGGGATGGAAACTTTCGGTGGGCAAGCCTTCGGAAAACACGGTTTCATGGCGCTCGAACAGGATGTGGTGATAGGAAAAATCGTTCAACGACCGATCCACCCTGATCGTGCTGTCGTTGACCAGATGTTTGGCCGCGACCAGCACTTCGGGCACGCCAAATAACAACTCAGCCCGCCAGTCGTTGATCAAAATGCGGTGCTGCGGCGAGACCAGAAGGTCGCGTTCAGGCATTCCCTTGCCAAACGCGCCCGCCGCAATCCTGATGGGCGCGTGTTTGGCGGCGCGTAAACCCGTCAACTTTCTCGCCCCCACCCATCTGATCCGTTGCACACCATTGTCCCGGGTCAGAACCAGATCACCGGCCTCCAGATCCTCGATCTTGCGAGCACCATCAGACGTTAGAATCAATGTGCCGTTCACGAAACAGACTTCGTGATCGTCATCGTAACCGCTATCGTTTGGATCAAGAGGGTTCTGGTTTCCAGTATCGAACGGATTGATTGGCACCGCATAAGGGTCACGGATGTCCTCAAGGAACATGTAGTCCACACCATCAACGGTGATAATCACATAAGGGTGCGCAAAACCGTCCAACATTATGCCGGTGGTTCCGTACTCGACAAGGGCTCCGGTTAGATCGAGCGCAATCACTGTTCCGTCCGAGGCGGTAATATTTATTATCGTGTTCGTATCGCCGGTTGAAAGGATCAGGTCTCCGGGAACGCCATCAACAGTTTTGGGAACGATTTCCATCGTTACCGGATTATCGTTATTGATGTTGAAGCTACTGTTGATCCCGTTCCGGTTAATTGTACCGGCGTAACCAATAAACGTTGGTGTGCCCATATTCACTCTCTACTGTCTTCACCGCATAAAAAACGGCAAGTCTTACCAAGTACTGAACAGAACGGAAAAACGGTTCTTCAGGTGCTTTTAGCTGAAAATTTCAAAAAAGTAAAGTCGAAAGGCCACACTTGGTGGCCCTTCGTTAACTTGATCATTACGGTGAAGGCTACTCGCCGTATGGGGTCCAGATATTCTTGACCTCTGTGGCATGGCGCAGGAACTCGCGGCCTTCACCTTGTTTGTGGTCATACCAGTCACGCGCCAGACCACCCGATGTCCATGTGCGTTTCAGGTTAGCCGAGGATGCCGCCTCGACCACTGCCGCGCCTGTTTCGGTGCCGAAATGCCAGACGGTATCTATCGCGTAATGGTCCGCGAGCGTCTTTGCCAAGTCATCCGCCGGACCCGTAACGATGTTTACGACCCCGCCCGGCACGTCGGACGTATCCAGCACCTGATAGAAATCGGTCGCACTTAGCGGATGGCTTTCAGACGGCACCACCACACAGCGGTTGCCCATCGCCATCGCCGGCGCAATCAGCGAGATCATCCCCAGCAGCGGCGCTTCCTCGGGACAGATGATGCCCATCAGACCGACAGGTTCATGCATCGCCATCGCCACACCGCGCATCGGCACGCTGTGAACGGCACCGTCGAATTTATCCGCCCAAGCGGCGTAAGAGAACAGTCGCGCAACCGAGGCCTCGACCTCGGCGCTCGCCTTACCTTTGTTCGCACCTGTCTGCGACGAAATCCGGTCAGCGAACTCGTCTGCCCGCGCCGACAGGTTTTCCGCCACATAATACAGCACCTGCGCACGGTTATGACCAGAGGCCCCAGCCCAGCCAGACGCCCCCGCGGCCGCCTCGACCGCGTTGCGGATATCCTTGCGGCTACCCGCCCCGACATGCCCGATCAAAGCGCCCTTGGAGGACAGTACCGGTGTAGCATAGCCACTATCCGGCCGCGCCTGCTTGCCGCCAACATACATCTTCGGTGTGCGGTCAATCGCTTCCATCGCCACTTCACCCGAAGCTACCGGATGTTTGCTAACAAATGGTTTCAGCCCTTTGGTGAAGCTCGGCTTCACGTATTCGAATAGACCTTCCTTGCCACCTTCGCGGCCAAAACCACTCTCGCGGTAGCCACCAAAACCGGCAGCGGCGTCGAACTGGTTCGTGCAGTTGATCCAGACAACTCCCGCCTTTACCTTCGGCGCAATTTCATAAGCCAGATTGATGTTTTCGGACCAAATGCTCGCCGCCAACCCGTATTTGGTGTTGTTGGCCAAAGCAATCGCCTCGGCGGGCGTGCGGAAAGTGGTCGAGACCAGAACCGGCCCGAAAATCTCCTCCTGCATCACGGTTGCGCTAGTATCCACGTCCGCCAACAAAGTCGGACGGAAGTAACAACCACCGTTTGGCATGGTAATCTCGGGCTGGATCAGCGTTGCGCCTTCGGCCACGCCCTTGGCGACCATCGCCGCCACGGTATCCATCTGCACAGGGTCGACTATCGCGCCGATGTCGATGCATTTGTCCAGCGGATTGCCAATACGCAGCTTCGCCATGCGCGCGGTCAGCTTGGCGATCATCTTGTCGGCGATCCCCTCCTGCATCAGCAGACGCGAACCCGCGCAGCAAACTTGCCCTTGATTAAACCAGATCGCATCAACTACGCCTTCAACGGCGCTATCCAGATCGGCGTCGTCAAACACGATGATCGGAGATTTCCCGCCCAGCTCCAGTGTCAGCTTCTTGCCAGACCCAGCCGTTGAATTGCGAATAATCCGGCCGACTTCGGTCGAACCGGTAAAAGCTACCTTATCAATATCCGGATGTTCGGTAATCGCGGCACCTGTCGCGCCCTCGCCCGTCACAATGTTCACCACGCCCTTGGGAAGGCCCGCCTCGACGCAGATTTCGGCGAACAACAGCGCGGTCAGCGAGGTATATTCGGCGGGTTTCAACACCACCGTATTGCCCATCGCAATCGCCGGCGCAATTTTCCAGGCCAGCATCAGCAGTGGGAAGTTCCACGGGATGATTTGCCCAGCGATGCCCAACGCCTCGTAGCCCGGCATCTCGTCGTCCATCAACTGCGCCCATCCGGCGTGGTGATAGAAATGGCGGATCACCAGCGGGATATCTATATCGCGGCTCTCGCGGATCGGTTTGCCGTTGTCCAGAGTTTCCAACACCGCAAAAAGCCGCGCATGTTTGTTAACCAATCGCGCAATCGCATAAAGGTATTTCGCCCTACCATGCCCGCCAAGCTTCGCCCAGCCAGCTTGCGCCTTGCGCGCCGCCTTAACGGCGGCATCGACGTCTTCGGCGGAACCATCGGTAATGTCGGCCAGAAATTCGCCATCCGCCGGATTTTTCGTCTGGAAATGGGCTGCCCCATCCACGAATTCACCGTTGATGAAATGCCCGAACTTACGCTCGCGGTCATCCAGCCATTTGTTGGCCTCAGCGGCGCTTTCAGGTGCAGGTCCATATTCCATGGTTTCAAAAATCTCTTTCACAGTCATAGCCTTATCCCATCGCGTGGCGGAAGCTGGCCGAGTACCGACCCGTTACAAAATGTTCCAGTTGCCGTTCAATATCGCCCAACAGGCTCGATGCGCCGAAGCGGAACAATTCCGGCTCCAACCATTCGCGCCCCAGTTCTTCGTTCATCAACATCAGATAATTCAACGAGTCCTTGGCCTTGCTTACCCCACCCGCCGGCTTGTACCCGATCTGATAACCCGTCTTGTCGCCGTAATCGCGCAGCGCGCGGATCATCACCAAGCTAACAGGAAGCGTCGCATTAACGCTTTCTTTACCCGTTGAGGTCTTAATAAAGTCCGCCCCGCCCATCATCGCAACCATGGAGGTACGTGCGACGTTCCTTAGGCTGCCCAGCTCGCCCGTAGCGAGGATCGCTTTCATGTGTGCGTCGCCACAGGCGGCCCGCATCTCGCGGGTTTCATCGTAAAGTGCCTGCCAGTTGCCTTCCAGCACATGGCGACGTGAAATTACGATGTCGATTTCCTTGGCACCTGCCTTCACGGATTCCTCGATCTCGCGGATACGTAAATGAAACGGTGAAAGCCCCGCCGGAAAACCCGTTGAAACTGCGGCCACCGGAATGCCGGAACCATCCAAGGCCTCGACTGCGGTTTCAACCATCTCGTGATACACACAGATCGCGCCCGTGGTCAGGTTCATGTCGCCCATGCCCATGCCGTCAAGAATATCCTGCCGCACAGGTTGCTTTGCCTTGGCGCACAATCGACGCACCCGCGACCGCGTATCGTCGCCCGACAAAGTCGTCAGATCGATGCAAGAAACCGCCTTCAGCAACCACGCCGCCTGCCATTCCTTTTTCACAGCACGGCGCGTACCAATCGTCGCCGCGCGACGTTCAATCGCGGATCGGTTCGCCTTCTGGCCCAGAACCCAGTCAAGGTCCAGCTCCATACCGGGATTGCGTTTGATTGTGCTCATGGTTCGATATGTTCCCGAATTAGCGGCTTACTCATGGGGGGAGTATCGCCGATTGTCATCGCTTCTTGCAAGGCAGCCGCCGCAGCATCCGCCTGATCTTCGTTCAAGGCGTGGACTACGCCGATGGGTTCTTCGCGGTCAACCATCCGCCCCAGACCAGCAAGGTCCGAGAAACCAACCGAGTGGTCGATTGTATCGCTAGACACCCGACGTCCGCCGCCCAGTTCAATCACNGCCATACCGACGTCGCGCGTTTCAATCGCCCGCACGAACCCGTCNGTTTTGGCGAAGACCTCGCGCACCACAGGGGCAGCGGGCAAGTGTTTCAACATGTTCTCGACAAAATCCGCTGGCCCGCCGAGACCCGTGACCATCGCCCCGAATTTCTCGGCCGCCGCACCGGAGGTAAACGCCTCGCCAATCCGCTCGCGCCCTTGGCCGACATTCGGCACTACGCCCGCCAGCACCAGCAATTCGGCGCCAAGATCGGCAGTAACATCCCACAAACGGTTGTCGATATGCGCACCGGTCAGAAAATCCACTGCGTTGCGAACTTCGACGGCATTGCCCGCCGCGCTCGCCAAAGGTTCGTTCATGTCGGTCATGATAGCCGAAGTCTTGCACCCCGCGCCATTGGCCACGTTAACCAGACTCTCGGCCAATTCGCGCGCGTCATCCGGTGTTGCCATAAACGCCCCGTTGCCACATTTCACGTCCAGAACCAGCGCGTCCAGCCCCGCTGCGAGCTTTTTGGAAAGGATCGAGGCGGTGATTAGGTCCACAGATTCCACAGTCGCGGTCACATCTCGGATGCCGTACAGGATCTTGTCCGCCGGCGCGATGTCGCCCGTCTGGCCGATAATCGCGCAGCCAACATCGGTCGTAACTTTGCGCAGTAAATCCACGTCCGGCTGGGTCTGATAGCCGGGAATGGAATCAAATTTGTCCAACGTCCCGCCCGTGTGACCAAGCCCGCGCCCCGAAATCATCGGCACATAGACGCCACAAGCTGCCAGCGCGGGCGCCAGCACCAGGGACACGTTATCGCCAACCCCGCCGGTCGAGTGTTTGTCGACGACCGGACCATCCAGATCCCACGTCAAAACATCGCCGGTGTCGCGCATGGCGACGGTCAGCGCGACACGCTCGTCGATTTCCATGCCGTTGAAAAACACCGACATGGCAAAAGCCGCCGCTTGCGCGTTCGAAACCTTGCCGTCTACCAGACCACGCATCAGGAATTGCAGATCGCTCGATGACAGCATCTCGCCGTCGCGTTTCTTGCGAATTATTTCTTGTGCTAACATCAGCCTATTGCCTCCACAAATCCTGAGAACAGGTTTTTGAAACTGTCGGCAGCCAGCGCCGATTCACGTTTGGTTTGCTCGTGACTAAGGGCTTCGGCCTGCATGCCGGCGGCGAAGTTGGTGATAACCGAAACGGCAGCCACCCGCATCCCCGCATGCCGTGCGAGGATTGTCTCAGGCACCGTAGACATGCCCACCGCATCCGCTCCCAACATCGAGATCGCACGGATTTCCGCAGGTGTTTCGAAGGACGGACCGGAGAACCACGCGTAAACGCCTTCGTTCAGTTTGGTGCCCTGCCCGCCCGCGACTTTGTGCAGAACTGCCCGCAAGTCGGGGTCATAAGCATTAGACATATCCGTAAACCGGCTATCGTCCGGATACCCGATCAACGGATCACGGCCCGAAAAATTGATGTGGTCGTTCAGCGCCATCAACGACCCCGGCCCCATGTGGCGTTGCGTCGATCCTGCCGCATTGGACAGCGCCAAAACCTCGATCCCCAGTTCGGCCAACGCGCGCACAGGCACCGCCATCGCCGCTGCATCGCCGCGTTCATAATAATGCGAACGCCCCGCCAGCAACGCGACCTTCACGCCCCGCAACCGTCCGATCATAATCGAACCGGCATGCCCCGAAACCGTCGAAACCGGGAACCCCGGCAAATCGTCGAACGGGATGGTCATAGCCTCCTCAACATCCTGCGCCAAAGTTCCGAGACCCGAGCCAAGAACAATGCCGGCAGCGGGCGCTTCCGTTCCGGCTCGGCTTTGGATGACGGCGGCGGCTTCTTTCCAGGGGGTATCCATGATTTCTCCAATTTTTACCATTTGGTAAATTTATCACCTAAGTATAATAATGGAAAGAGTGTTCTTGCGCCAGCAATGGTCAAGCAAATTCGCAAATAATGCTTGACGCGTGTTATATTAATGAATGCTCACTTATCAAAAGGGAGACACCAATAATGACATGCGAAACACAAAAGGCCCCACTGACCGTTAAAATTCTTGGCGTAGTGGCCATTCTGTTCGGCGCTCTGACTCTGTATTCAGGCGGCAGCACCTTGTTCATTGATGGTAAAGCGCGTGCCGCTGCCGGAAACTTCGTAGGCTTCGTGCTGTGGTTCAACTTCCTGATTGGATTTGCCTATATCCGCGCAGGGGTCTGGCTTGTTCGCTGGCAGAAATGTGGCATCAACCTGTCAGCCGCGATTGCGGGGGCAACACTGTTGGTGTTTGTCCTGTTTGGCATATTTGTCCTGAACGGCGGCGCATACGAGCAACACACCGTTGGCGCGATGGTTTTGCGTAGCGGTGTCTGGATCGTGATCGCCGCGTATGCACGATACGCATGGCAAAAGCGCGCCGTCACCTAGTGGATTTTACGCTTCTTCGCCTTGGCTTCGTAAGGATTATCGCTCGAACGCAGGAACAATCGGATCGGTGTGCCTGGCATGTCGAAATCACGCCGCATCCCGTTCACCAGGAACCGTGTGTAGCTTGCAGGCACCTTGTCCGGTACCGACGTAAACACCACAAAGGTCGGTGGACGGGTTTTGACTTGCGTCATGTAGCGCATCTTGATCCGGCGACCGGCAGGTGCGGGCGGCGGGTGGCTTTCAACCTGAACAGCCAGCCAGCGGTTTAGCTTGGCGGTAGAAATTCGGGAATTCCACACGTCATAAGCCTTGATAATCGCGTCATGCAGACGATCGAGCCCCTTGCCGGTTTTGGCTGACACCATAACCATAGGCGCGCCCCTCAGTTGCGGCAAAAGACGTGTAAACGCTTCGCGCAGCTCATTCAGCTTGTGGGCTTTGTTTTCTTCCAGGTCCCATTTGTTCACAGCGACAACAACGGCGCGGCCTTCACGTTCGGCCAGATCGGCGATCCGCAAGTCCTGTTGTTCGAACGGAATGGCGGCATCGAGCAGCACCACAACTACCTCGGCAAACTTCACTGCGCGTAGACCGTCAGAAACCGAGAGCTTCTCCAGCTTCTCCTGAACCTTCGCCTTTTTACGCATGCCCGCCGTATCGAAAATCCGGAACGCACGTTCTTCCCAGTCGGTGTTCACCGAAATCGCGTCGCGCGTGATGCCGGCCTCGGGGCCCGTCAGCAGACGGTCCTCGCCGAGGATTTTGTTGATGAGGGTCGACTTGCCCGCGTTCGGGCGGCCAACCACGGCAATCTGCAACGGGCGACCTTCGGGGACAAGTTCGGCCATGCCGTCTTCGTCCACGTCGTCGGAAACGTCCACGTCGGTGATCGCTTCGTAGGAGACTTCGCTGAATTCATCGTCGATGGGACGGAGGATGTGGTAAAGCTCATCCATGCCTTCGCCATGCTCGGCGGACAGGCGCAAGGGTTCACCGAGGCCGAGGTTAAAGGCGTCATATACCCCCTCGTCCGCGGCTTTGCCTTCAGCCTTGTTCACCGCCAAGATCACACGGCCCGCACTTTTGCGCAGGATTCCGGCCAGCACCAGATCGGCCGTGGTCACGCCAACGCGGCCGTCAATCAGAAACAGGCAGACGTCAGCCATGTCGATTGCGCGTTCGGTCAGCGCCCGCATCCGGCCTTGAAGGCTCTCGTCGGTGGCTTCTTCCAATCCGGCGGTGTCGATCACGGTGAACCGCAGATCGCCGAGTCTGGCCTCGCCTTCGCGCAGATCACGCGTCACGCCCGGCTGGTCGTCGACCAAGGCCAGTTTCTGTTTAACCAGACGGTTGAACAGTGTAGATTTTCCGACGTTCGGACGCCCGACGATGGCCAATGTAAATGACATAACTTCACCTGTTAGAAACGCAAACAGCGAGGTTAGAACCCCGCTGCGTGCCTCATAGTCTCATTCTTCCCTATTGGAAAGCGTGCAATTCACCGCGCAGCGACAAGATGTACATCACACCGCCTGCTACAATCGGTGCAGCAGCCGCGCCACCGGGGATATTGACGGAGCTTACCAGCTGCCCGCCCTCCGGTTCAAAGCCGCGCAACTGACCGTCACGACCGGCCACCCACATCAGGCCACCCGCCAGAACAGGGCCATATTGACGGATCACGCCTTTGCGTTTTTCCGGATTATCATATTGCGGCAACTGCTGTGACCAGATCACGTCGCCGTTGCCGGCGTTGACCCGCATTAGCTGCGCCTTGTCCGACATCAGGAAGACCGAGCCGCCAACCGGCCAGACCGCATCCGTAGCACCCGTCGCGAGCGACCAGCTGCGGGTGCCGTTGGACATGTTCAACTTGACCGTTTGACCAGCGATATTGGCGGCGTAGACACTGTTGCCATCTATAACCGGATCGCCTGTAATATCGCTGACGAAGGCCAAAACGCTGGCCTGACGTGCGCCGTCGAGGGCGGAAGACCAGCGCACATCGCCGCTTGTTGTGCGTGCAGAAATAACGTCGCCGGAAGCAAACGGCAGGACAATCTGGCTGCCGCTGATAGCCGGGCTTGCGCCGCCTTCAAGACCACCATTGATTGAGGCACGGCCACGTTTGAGCCATTCCAGACCACCGTCTTTGGCGCTGACGGCATAGGCAACGTCGGTGCGGGTGATAACAAATACGTTGCGTCCGTCAGAAGTCGGGGCGGAGCGGATGCCGGCCTCGAAACCGCGGCGCCACTGGATACCGCCGGTTGCGGCGTTGATCGACAGTAGTTCGCCAAAGCCGGTGCCTGCGTAAAGAATACCGTTGGTGTAGGA
>JGI24025J20009_10000883_pt1 | contig 23161 bp, 27 predicted proteins | sample Cruoilmetagenom3_FD_20009 | JGI IMG/M metagenome (IMG submission 20009) | reverse complement strand
TTTTTTGTCTATATAAACCTGTTTGGAAAGTTTAGCCATAAGGGATAATTATATTACTTTTTTCAGTTTAGTAAAAGAAAACAGGGATTTCATTTTCAATACTTTCTGTTTAGGACATATGTCCGGATGGTTAGCAATATCTTTGTTGCATAAGGGATTAAGAAATTGTATAGTAAAAAAATAACCATTCAGGAGGTATGTCCTATGATTAAAAGACAGAACTATGGTAAAGATCTAAACTCGAGGCTTGAGGCTAAAACACTGGATCAGATGTTTCTCAATCTTATTGAAGATGGATGTGGATGTAATCCTTTTACCTCGAAAGGAATCCTTGAGACAACTAAGAATGTCTACTTCCCTGATTTCGCTAAGGAGAAGTATATAAATGTTGGTCAACTTAAAGTAATAGGAGTTAAAGTAGAAGAGCCACCAGGAAAACCATTAAAAAAGTGTCAAATGGACACAGCTATCGTAACCCTGGATGCAGGCAAAGAAGATGAGGAGATCCGGGTTAAGTTCGGTCCGGTAGCTCTTCGCCAGACTAGACTCTGCCGTATAACTTCTGAAGCTAAAGATCAAGGAATATATCTAACTCAGGAAGATCTAGCTTACAAGATTTTAGGCTATGATGTTAGAACTATAAGAAGAGATATTAAAGATTTAACCTCCAGGAGAATTAATGTCCCTACAAGAGGTCCTCAGAAGGATATAGGTAGAGGTTTATCCCATCGAGTAGAGGTAGTCAGATTATATATTCTTCGAAAGACTTTTACTCAAATTCAAAAGAGTATCTTTCACTCTCTGGAAGCCATCAAAAGATATATCCTTACCTTCGGAAGAGTGGCTTTCTTAACCTTTGAGAGCTATAAAGTAGAAGATATTGCCTTCTTAGTTCAAATCTCATCTTCACTGGTTAAGGATTATCAAGCTCTTTACAAGAAATATAATATTCCTCAATATAAGGATCGTTTAGAAGAAATCCTTCACCTGGTAAAATCCAAAGGTTTGAGCCAAAATAAAAAAAGGGGGATATAAAGATGAGGATTAAATCTAAACGGCTTAAGGATAATTTTATTCCCCTAAAGGCTAAAACTTTTGAAGTGGCTTTATCTAATTTCATCTTAAATGAGACTCCTCACTTAGGTGGTCCTATTATGGTCTCAAAATTCGTAGAAGAAGTAAAAAAGATCATCCAAAGATTTTATCCTCCTGCCAGTCATCTTAAGAGCGGGCAGATGCTCTGGTTTGCTGTAGCTATAGATGAAACTCATCATTTTGGTAAAAAGATGCAAGATACTCGGATTGTTCCGGTAATCTTACCCATAACCACCAAAGAAGATATTGATAAATACTCACAAGGAATTAAACAAAAGGGAGTTCTCAAAGAAGCAATTACCAGAGTCCTCAAAAGTGCCTATTCTCAGGGAGGAGTCTTAGCTCAGGTAGATATATCTGTCCTTTTTCATATTGGTATAGCTACTGCTCAAAGATTAATAAAAGAATATGAGAAAGAACATAGCTGTATCCTCCCTTATCGGGGAACAGTCCAGGACGTAGGATCAAGTGTTACTCATAAAGCCCTGATCTGTAAAAAAGCTCTTTTAGAAGGAAAGACCACTCCTGATATTGCCAGAGAAACCTATCATCATCCTACAGCAGTAGATGCTTATCTACTTGACTTTGCCAGAGTTCATTTTTGCCTCAAGAAAGGGATGTCTTTAGAAGATGCAGCTTTTTCCACAAACTTGAGCATAGGACTGGCTAAGCAATATAAAGAACTTATTGAGAGATTCAATCTTCTTGATAAAGAAAAGATAGAAGAAATTCTGCCCTCAAGAATGTCTACAAGAAGAAAAAAGGAAATTAAGAGAACTAATCAGCTCATTTAATTGACCAAAGCTAAATTCACTAAAATAATCTTGTCCAATATGTTTAGTATTAATAATTACTTGATAAATTGTTCTTTGAAAACTTAACTTTGGATTAGAGTCAAAAAAGTAACCTTTAAGAATTACCCAAACCTTTCTTGCTGTTTTGTTTTATCTCCTTCATATTTAGCTCATTTTGAAAAATAGACTCATAAGAGGCTCATATGAGCAAAGTTAAAGGCACGGGTGATATTATTACGCCCTCAAATTTAAGAAAAATTTGACTTTGGGACCGAAACTTCCTTTTTCTTCTCATAAGAGCTCCGGGACAGGATGAGGATAATGCAACTCTCCTTGCGGATTTAACCGCTTTCCTAAGTGAACATTTCCGGGTCTATTTACTGAATATTAACATGTACACTGCCGCATCTCTTTCTTCTCCATCATAAAAGATACCGGGATGGTACACTCAGAAGGAAAGAAGCTAACCGCTCATAAATGGCCAACAATGTATGGCAAATAGCACCAGGAAGTATCGTTCCCAATCTTAAGCTCTTAAAGGTGGTGATGAAATTGTTAAAGACTTTAAATGTTGGAATCGACAAAAGCCAGAAAAGAAGCAGTGATTTCCCTCCTCACCTGGGAGGGAAAGTATCCGGGAAAAGCTTTAAAATCTCTAATAACGTTCCTGGGGTAAAAGAGCTAGAAGATAGACTCCTCAACATCCTTTCCCCTGGAACATTTGAACATATCCACTTTGCTATGGAAACTACTCAACACTACGGATTAAACTAGGGCAGAACATCTTGCCATTTCAGATAAACTTTTTCCCTGAAAACCTTTGGTTTATGTAATTAATGCTAAATACCTTCGCACAGGATGTCTTCCTCCTCCCTTTGAAGTTAATAACCGTTATCTTCCCTTACAGAGATTAGTTCGCTATCGCTACCACCTGGTTAAGAATATTGAAAGAGAGAGTAAGTTCTTCTTATCTAATCTCTTTCTTAGTTTCCTGACTGGGTTTAGAATAAACCAATTAAGAATTTGGAAAAAACTGCTACAGATGTCCTTAGTGAATTTTATTCTTTAGACGAGACCGTTCAGATGCCTTTAGAGGAACTTGTTCTCTTTGTTAGTAAAGCAGAAAAGAATCATTCCCCTAACCCAGAAAAAAATAGTAAAAGAGATTAAAAAGGCAGCAAAGGAATCCTATCGTCTCCGGCCAGACTTAGCTAACTCGGTTCAGTTTATCTTAGAGAGTATACTCATTAACTTACGAACACTCAGATCTTCCTTGAAGAAACTCAATAAAGCTATAGCTTTAGAGATGAGGAGATTCTCTAATCCTCTTTTATCAATCAAGAGAATTGGACCAATTTACGCTGCTGGTATCTTTGCTTCTACAGGAAACATCAAAAAGTTCTCTTCTGACAAAAAAGAATAGCTAAACTTGCTGGATTAGTCTGGAAGAGAAAGCAAAGTGGAAAATTTGAGACAGAAGAAAAACGTCTCATCCGTGAAGCCGATCGCTATCTAAGATATTATTTAATAGAGACAGCTATGTCGCTCTCGAGTGCACAACGAGGAATATCGTGCTTACTACCAAAAGAAATATCGGGAGGTGAATAAGCATCGTCATAAAAGAACCCTTGTGCTCACGGCCAGAAATCTTATTAAGGTAAATCTAAAACTCTGCTCTCAAGGAACCAACTATATGAACTAGCTTGTACGTTCCAGTACGTACAGTCACCTTGTTAATTTTATCTTGTTAATCAAAGAGCGGTTTTAAAGAAAGTAATCTCTAAAGTCAATAATCTTTCTTAGAAAAAAAGAAATTTGACTTGTAAGAATAATATGTTAAATTTCATTTGATATTATACCACACAACTTAATTAAGGGTTTTTCCTTTAAGAAAGACCTTTATATAGGCGAAATAAAGGCAAGTTTTTAGTCACGGTGAAAACAATTATGACCTTTAAAATTTTAAGGGCTTAAAATTACCTTAAATTTGTTGATCTTACAAAGACCGATGAGTACCTAATTTCAGAAAGTAACCGGACATATGTCCTAATTTCCTATATAATCAAGAATGAAAGCATTCTCATTCCATATAAAGTTTCCATCTTCGGGTATGAAGAGTAACTTCATCATTTTGCGGGTATATAAAGCTTGCCCAAAGTAAATTGGGTAAAGCGGAGCAGAGTTGTATACCCGCTGTTATACACAGCGAACAAGTTGTGAGGATACCTAACTGAATGTTAAGGCAATCCAATCACCGACATAATGAGCTATCACTACAACTACCAGCGCAATGATCAAGTGCTCTGCGATTACCTTCCAGGGTTTCACTTTTTGTTCCTTAGCGATGCTAAAACTAAGAATGCTTAGCATAAATAACCCCCAAATTACACTTACCACAATTGCTGTTGAAAGTTCAAGCAGTAACACCGGGATAATAAATGTTAAAGCGAAAACAAACTTAAAGAAAAAGGTAAAAATTGTTGATTCCCATATTTCTTTTGCAGTATGTTTATTTTCAGATTCTTCAGAGATATGAATACCTAATGAATCTGAAAATGCATCAGCTACTGCTATTGTCAATATACCCCCAATAACGGCAAGCCTTGAATGAGTACCAGAATTTAAGCCTACCATTAATCCAAGAGTTGTAATTACTCCAGAAGTTAAACCAAAACTAAGTCCTGTTTTTAACGAATGTTTCATCATAAAGTTTAAATCTCCAACTTAGAAAACTTCATATAAATATCTCTTTATATAGCCTCAACTCTCTTTATTTGAGGAAACTCGGATCTAATAGAATTTTCAATTAAACTTGTTAAGGTAAGTTGTTTTTCTCCTTTTTTAGATCCTTCTTTGCCTCTAACATTCATTGCAAGTATACAAGAAATTTCCATGAAGGCAAATAAACGCTTTATACACACCTTCCTAAATATTCATCAGTGGAAAATAGTTACCAGGATGAAAAAATAAGGAAGATCGCGGGAGAGTCTTTATTTATCTTTTTCTTGGACAGCCTTCTTTATGGTATCAATTACCTCATCAGTTTTCATATTTCTTACTTCAATCCCTATGTGTTTGTCCCCGTCAAATTTTGCTGCACCAAGGGCGTCTCTAAATAACTTCTTTTGCATAACAGGGTCACATCCAGCAACATAAAGTTCATCCACATCGTTACCGGTAAGCAGGACCTTTAGGTACTCATCCCCATCTGTGCTACATAATTGAGGATGAAGCCCAACCCAATCAACCAACTTTTCTCTTCTTAAAGCATTTAAAACCTCATACTCGTTTATCTGCTTAAATGAAGGACAAGTTCCCAGACAAACGCAGAAAAGAAGCCCTCTTTTTTTCTTATCAGCCATATGAATCTCTCCTTTTTGATTAGTTTTCTCCAAAGTAAGTTATTGCCTCCTGGTCACAAAGTTTCTTACAAGCCATGCAGAACTCAACACAATCCTCGGGCTTTACCACTTCAGGTTTCCCATTTCCCTTTGTGTAAACTCCGTGGGGGCAAAAATCAACGCACGTAAAGCATCCTATACATTTTTCTTCGTCAATTATTGGATACCAGTTTTTAGCCATTACTTTTCCTCCTGAGTGAAGGTTAAATTCCTGACCGTAAGCATCTTTTCATTATTGTATATTTAGTTATATCCTTCACTTACTGAGTATATGCTTAAAATTATCCTTCGCTATTACTTGTTTTTTACCTTTGCTTACTTATGTAGTATATCCTGCCTCAGCAAGAACTCCCAGCAGTTTCTCTTTTTTTTCTCTGTAATCATCACTAAACAAAATTCTACACTGGCTAATTTCCGCTTTTTCCTCCACTATCTTTACAGCAAAAGCCGTACAGGTTAACTCACCACATTCCCTACAGTTTTTCCTGGGTAAAAGTTTATACACATCAAGCATCGCTAATTTATCTCTGCTTTTATAACTTGGTTTTATACTATTCTTTTTATCATAAGTTTCATTTATAGTTTTCTTAATCCACCCCAGAGCCTCTTTTGCTTCCTTTTCATCTTTTAGTCCACCAATAGCAATTTTCTTAGGAAAAACACTTATGAACTTTCCGTTATGTCTGAAACTTAGTGTTTTGGTGTTGGGTTTATAAATTGCTCCCTTTAATGTAGCGTTAAGATAGGGGAAAACTTCTGAGATATCATTAGCAAGCTCAGCAAGAGCGTTAACTGTAGAAATGCTTGGATTACATTCTGGCAAAGTAACCTTAAATTTATAATTTCTTAATAACATACCTTCTCCTCCTTTTATGCTTTAATGCTCAATTGAACATATAATTAGCAAAAATTTTAACTCAAGATGGTAGCTTTTCCTCTGGTTATTTTTCTTAAAGATTCTAGATCAAGATCAAGTATTCTATATACATTTTTATCCCGAACTCTGTAATAAATTTTCACCCCTCTTTTTTCCGAAGAAAGTATTCCTACTCTTTTTAACGCAGCAAGATGACGGGAAACATTGGATTGTTCTTCTTTTAGGTAAGGAACAACCTCACATACTTTGATGAAGTTTTTTTAACTCTCCGCGTATTTCTTCGCTGAACCATTAATGTAAATTTTTCCTTCTTTAATCGGAACTAAGTCAGCGATAGTCTCTAAAAGAAATGTCTTTCCGGCTCCTGTGGGCCCAGAAGGAGAAAAAATTCTCCCCTGTTAGCTAAAAACTGGCTTGTTCATAAAAGTCGTTGTATTCTAGAGATCCAAGATTAATCTCATCGGGAAGCTTGAGAAATTTAAGCCTATGCTGAGCGGCGACGGCAATTCAATTACAAAGATAAGACATGTTGCCTGTTTCCAAATATTCGCCTCTCTCATTAGACGTAGCCCATTAGGAAACATAGCTCGAAGAAATCCCAAAAATATTAATTTTTTAAAAAACCTTGCTAATTCTACTTATTATCAGTTACTTTTATCATAACCTCCTTTATATTTCCTTTATCTTCTCTCTTTAAAGGACTAACTATGGCCAAAGTTAAGCTTTTCACCATACTTTGCAAGAAACCATTAAGAAAAACTCTCTGGCCATTGACGATAACGTCAATAGATTCTTTACATTTCTTCTTTCCTTCATTCATAACTCTCTCCAAAAAATCCACAATTTTGGAAACTTCATTTGGTTTAAAAACAGGCTTACTCGTCTTTACATCCACATCGCTGATCACGGCAATAAGCTCTTCCGAGGGTGAGATAACCTGTTCGTCAACCCCTTTTCGGAGAACCTCTATCCTCCGTAGTCTTTGTTCTTTGCTAAATCCCTCAACCAATATTATATCAAAACTGGAGAAAAGTAAGTTGATTGTTCTTATAATATCTCCATTTTCTTTTTTTCTTATAAAGGCAATTTCCTCAGGCGAGGTCAAAAGGACACCCTTGCTTCCCTCCTTTGAGAACTTATAGGAATCCTTTCCCTCCTTATTTATATTAAAACCATGAACACAGTTTTTAACCGTCCCTACCTTGTATCCCCTACTCGTCAACTCTGGAATTAACTTGAGGATAAGAGTAGTCTTGCCTACATTGGATCTTCCCATCATTCCTACGATAAAGGGCATTTCGTCTCTCCATCTCTTGTCTATTAAAGTTTTATCAATAACTTTTTCCCAGTTTTAACGTCCTGGGAGTATTAAGGTTAAAGAAAATAAAATTTAGATGGAATCATCCATCTGTCATACTCCCACGCTATTGCTGATAATAACAGATTAATTTTTCCTAAATAGCTTTAGCTAACTTTTCTCCTAATTTTTCACATTCATTAATCACCGCGGAAGAGGGTTTACCTGCGGAAGTTACTTCTCCTATTTGCTTAAACTTAAAGGACTCACAGATTCTTTTTAAGCTCTCTAAAGCTGGTTTTCCTCCTCCACCTCCAGAAGCAAAGAGAACGCAAGGCTTTTCTGTAACTTTGCCCTGAGAGGGATAAAAGGTGCGATCAAAGAAATCTTTTACTGCTCCAGCCATATAGCTAAAATAATCTGGAGAACCGATAGCAATTCCAGATGAATTAATTAAATCCTCTAAGGTTGTTTCTGTAGTTTTTTTGAGAATAACCTCTGTCTCACTTATCCTTTTCGCTCCTTTTGCCACTGCCTTAGCCATTTCCTCTGTATTCCCACTTTGGGAATGGTAAATAATTAAAACTTTTGCCATTTTTATCTCACCTCCTAAATCAAGATTATAAGGAAATTTTGTCCCCTGACATCCCCTTTTAAGTAGTAAAAGGTACTTTTATCTTATTCTTTGAAATATCCCCTTAGAGAAAACTTTGAGCCATCTAAAAAGTTTAGGCCTGTTTTCAGATAAAACCATAACTCTGATTTTTCAGTGATAATCCCCCTTTAGCTCGTTTGTCCAAGTTATATGTTTAATTTTTCTCCAATCCTTACCTAAAACTTCAGCGCCCTTCTTATCTACCTCTAAGGGGTCACCAGCTAAGATTAAACCAAACTTCTTTGCTGTTCCCCATACCTCTCCACCTATCTGGCCAATAGAAGCATCTACTATGGCTAGGTCAGGAAACTTACAGACTAAAATATCATGGATAGAATAATCAATAAGCCATTGATGCATTTTTGCCTTCCAACTTCCCTCGTATTTCTCTCCTTTGTATTCTCCTTTGGGAAAACACCCCAGCATATTCTTTAAGGAAATAGTTACCTTTGCCTCTCCATGTTCTTTTAGAACAGGCAAGGATATTAAAAAGCTATCGTCTAAAACTTTAGGAAAGTAGATATAACGAAACTTCTTGAACAAGGAAGATCTTTTAACTACAACCTCTTCTTCATTTAAATCAATTAGTTTAATGCTGTATTTTTTTGCCAGATCAAGATAACCTAAATTCCTGTAGCAATCCCACGTATTGGAACCACCAGAGCCTTCCGCAATCAAAATTTTTCCTTTACTACAATCTAAGCAATAATTTAAAACCTCTTTTACAAAACTAACAGGGGTTGTAACTGGGGGTTGTTTGTTGCAGGTCAAATTTGGTTTCAATATTATTTTTGATTGTTTATCTAACGCCTTGCCTGCATCAAGCTTATCCAAAACAAACGGAATAGATTCCTCGTAAGAGCTAAATCTTACCGAGGCTAATTTTCTCATTCCTTTGAAATTCTTCCAGTTTTTTTCATAGACAATCCTTTTTAAATTACTTGAGGGGGGAAATATCCCCCCTCAACGCTAAAGCTGCTCCCCCCTTCTGTTACTTAAGTTGGGAGGTTAAGCAAACGAGGGGATTAACAAAGGAAATTCCTATATAATCAAGTTATTCAAAGCCAACATTTTTGTTTTGGGTGCAGGAGATGGGTATGCCCTTTCTTAAATTGCCGTAACATTTTTTGTTACATTTTATACACCTAATGATCTCCTCTTCTCTTTTCTCTTTAACTTTTTCAGGCCAGTAAGGATCGGCAATGAGCCCTCTTCCAATAGCTACGAGGTCGCATTTGAAGGAAGATAGTGCTCTCTCCGCTTTTTGAGGATCCTCCATTCCTCCCACAGCGATTACAGGAATTCCCACTGCTTTCTTTATCTTACCAGCATATTCTGCCTGGCCATGACTGCCATCAGAGCTGGGAGAGATATCTATCGCATCCAGTCCCTCCTCTTCTAATTTACGACAAAACAGCTTACTATCCTCGATAGTGTAACCTCCATCATTCCAGTCAACAGGAGTATGACGGTAGAAGATGAGAAATTCATCTTTTACCCTTTCTCTTATAGCCCTTAAACACCCAAGGCCAAGATTCATCCGTTTCTCCAGGTTTTCCCCAAATTTGTCATTTCGGCGGTTCAAAATGGGGGAAAAGAACTGATTGAGAAAATAAGTGTGAGCTCCGTGAATTTCTACTCCATCAAAACCAGCCTCCTGTACCAAAAGGGAAGAGACGGCAAACTTTTCAATTATCTCTTTAATTTCCTTTTCAGTTATCTCTCGGCTAATCCCTGTGGCTGAGGGAGCAACTACTTCACCGCTTGGTAATTTACTACCCTGAAAAAGCTGAATGATAATGCCTGAGCCCTCTCTGCGAATGGCTTCCGAGAGCAATGAAAGAGCTCCCATAAAGTTAGATGAGAAGAACTTATCAATAGAGGTTGCCTCCACTACGATTAACCCTACACCTCCTTTTGCCCTTTCCTGGTAATACCTCCTCGCTCGTAAAGTGCTAACATCCATAACTGTGGCCATAGGAGGCATAACAATCCTATTCCTTATGCTTAGCTTCTTAATGGTTAAAGATTGAAACAATTTCAAAGTACCCTCCTTGCTTTATTACCTATTTTGCCATTAGAGATTTTGGAAAGTAAAATTTAGATAAATACATTAGATCGTAAACACCCTGTGATACCACAGAGTCCAAGATGAGAGACAAAGAGATATAGATTTACAATTTCTTACAACAGAAGACAAATTTGTGTGATTCTATTTAATAATCGGCAATCCTTTGGCTTCCCATTGAGTAATTCCTCCCAATATGTTGTAAACTTCTGTAAAACCAAGTTCTTTCATTATATTTAGAGCTATTCCGCTACGACGTCCGCTTCGACAATAAACAAGATATGTTTTGTTTTTATCAAATTTATTAAGCTCATTTTTAAAAGTTTTAGAATAGTAGTTTAAATTAATTGCATCTACTATGTGTCCTTCTGTGTATTCCTCTGGAGTTCGAACATCCATAATAACAAAATTTTTCCTGTGACAAGGACAGCCTTGATGATATGATTTAATCAAGCTATATGCTTTTTTAGCAGTGATATTTTCCATTATCTGTATCAACTGCATAGATTCCCCAGTATTAGAAGCAAAAATCTCCCATCTCTCTACATCAGCAATATTCATTTTCGGGGCTACAATCACATATTCTTCTGTTCCGAGCTCATCACTGTATTTTATGATCACACACACATTCTCTTTATCCTCTATTTCAAGTAAAGATCCGAAAGACTTTATTAATTCCAGTGTTTGCTCATTCATCTTCTCTAAATTTCCCTGAATTTCACAGATAAAGACACTACCAAATTCAGGTACATAACCAAAGGATATATTAGCTTCGTTTAGTTGTCTTACCAGAGCATCTTTTATAGTTGCCATTGGATTATAAATGGTTTGATAGTTAGGAATAGGTTTTTCTGTTTGACCAAAGGCTGCATAACTAATCCAAAAACCTAATATTAGACCGAGTAGCAAAACTTCTCTTATTATTTTCTTAACCATTCTCTTTACCTCCTTATTTTCTCCTTCAAATTTTTCCCTACTTTAAATTTAGATCTCTTCTTTGCCGAAATCTGAATAGTTTCTTTTGTTTGAGGGTCCACTTCAATCTCACCTCCTAATAGTCTTTTATTAAATTCTCCACAAAATTCTCTTGTCTCCCTGCACCTTCTGGTTAATTGGAACTGTCCTCCGGGAATTTTCTTTATATAGCCTCAACTCTCTTTATTTGAGGAAACTCGGATCTAATAGAATTTTCAATTAAACTTGTTAAGGTAAGTTGTGCCATAGGACATCCTCCGCAGGCTCCGGTTAACTTTACCTTGACCACATTATCCTCGCTTATCTCAACTAATTCCACGCTCCCTCCTTCCATAGCCAAAAATGGTCTTACCTTTTCTTTTAAGATATTCTCAATCTTCTCTCGCATTATTTTTCTCCTTTCAAAATATTTTAGGGACATTCCTATATGTATTTTAACATTCCATCAAGCGCCCTTTTTGCTCTTTTTTGAACTTCATCTTCTATTTCAATTTTATACCTTTCTTCCTTTAATGACAAATAGATATCCTCTAAACCGGTCAACTTCATATTATGACACATAAGGGCAGGACCAGTGGTGAAAAACTCCTTTTCCGGATTTTCCTTTTTTAACCGATGGATTAATCCCTCTTCAGTACCAATAATAAATTTTTTTGCCTTTAAGTTTTTAGCAAATTTTATCATTCCCCCTGTGCTTGTCACCTCATCAGCTAATTCAATGACCTCGGGTCTACACTCAGGATGAACGAGAATTACTGCATCAGGATGAACTTCTTTTGCCTTCTTTATATCCTCCCCGCGGATTCTATTATGAACATAACAATAACCATTATAGGGAATAATCTCTTTCTTTGTAAATTTAGATACATAACCGGCTAAATTCCGATCAGGGATAAATATAATCCTTTCAGCATCTATATTTTGAACAACCTTTAAGGCATTAGAGGAAGTGCAACAAACATCACTCTCTGCCTTTACCTCTGCAGTTGTATTGACATAAGAGACAACCTTGGCCTCTGGGTATTCTGCCTTAATTTTCTTTAGCTCCTCCCTTGTGATCATATCAGCCATAGGGCATCCGGCTTCTTTCCTGGGAAGAAGAACTACCTTATCCGGGGAGAGTATCTTCGCCGTCTCCGCCATAAAAAGTACCCCACAAAAGACAATCATCTTACAGGAAAGCCTTTGTGCCTCTCGGCTTAACCCCAATGAATCTCCAACGAAATCTGCTATATCCTGGATCTCACCTCGTTGATAATTATGGGCAAGGATAACAGCATTTTTTTCTTCTTTAAGTCGCAAGATTTTCTCTACTAACCTGGCATCGTTATTTTTGTTCATTTTAACTTTCCCCTTTAATAACTTTTTTAGCTTAAATCTAGATTCGGTAATTCTCGTTATGATCTGTTGGTTGTGCTATCGAATCCGGGTTTAACTTAACGCAGAGCGAAAAAATTTCTAAGCTTTCTTTACCGGTGGTAGATACCTTTTCAACATCAGGGGAAAACTCACTACCGTCAATGTAGGAGCGGTATATGTCAACACTCTGTCCATTTTTGAGTATCTCTGTGCCCGGGATAAATCCTCGGAAGAGAAAACCTAAAAATAATGTGGCAAAGAAGAACATCGTAAAAGGTTTAACTGCCCAATTAATGAAGAGAGTTAACAAAATAGGTTTTGGATTTCTCACTGCTTTTGCTACCTCTCTGAAAGGTATTTTTACCATTATGGGATACATCATAAAAAATAGACAAATCGCAATAGGAATAGAAACATTGTATATAGAAAGAGCATTAAGTTTAAAAGCTATACCTGGTGCGAATTTTCCTATACCAATACCCGTAGCCATGCAAAGTAAAACCCAACCCGTTAGATATTTCTCAAAAATGGATAATCTCCTTTGTTTTGTAACTTTTTGCTTTATCACTTTTTCTCCTTGAGGTTTGCATTCTCTTATATAATCCGATAATTATGGGTATAGATATTCATTCGCTGTCCTCTCACAAAGCCAATTAAGGTGAGATTCAACTTTTCTGCCAGGCCTAACGCTAAATCTGTAGGTGCTGAGTGAGAAGCGATGATAGGTACCTTTCATTTTTTCTTATCTTTTTTACCTAAATAATCCTCAATCGCTGATTTAAGGGCATCTTCACCCAAAACAGAGCAATGCATTTTAATAGGGGGAAGTCCATCCAGAGCCTCTGCTACAGCCCTGTTGGATATCTTTAGTGCTTCCTCAATTGTCTTTCCTTTAACCATCTCGGTAACCATACTGCTTGTAGCTATAGCGGCTCCACACCCAAATGTCTTAAACTTAGCATCCACAATTTTGTTATCCTTTACCTTAATATAAAGTTCCATAATATCTCCACATATAGGATTTCCTACATGACCAACTCCATCAGGGTTTTTTATTTCTCCTACATTACGGGGATGTTGAAAATGCTCCATTACCTTTTTGCTGTATAGTGAGAATTGATCTCTCATTTTATTCTCTATATTCTTTTGATTTTGAGTTTTTGCCAAAGGGAGACATCGCTCTTAGTTTTTCAACAATCGGAGGTAAGACCTCAATTATCCTGTCTATGTCCTCTTTCGTAGTGTCCCGACCCAGGCTAAACCTTAGTGACCCATGGGCAATCTCTGGAGGAATGCCCATAGCTAAAAGAACATGGGATGGCTCTAACGAACCTGAGGTGCAGGCAGAACCACTTGAGGCACAAATTCCCTCTAAATCTAAGTTTAGAAGCATAGACTCGCCTTCAACATATTGGACACAAATGTTTAAATTTCCAGGAAGCCTATTTACGGGATGACCATTTAAAATTATCTCATCTATCTGCTCACTTAAACCTTTATATAACCTGTCTCTCAAGGCCTTTAATCTCTTTCCCTCAGTAGCCATTTCTTTAACTGCAATTTCGCAGGCTTTTCCCAGGCCGACAATCCCGGGAACATTCTCTGTCCCAGCCCTTTTATTTTTTTCATGATGGCCACCATGAAGGAGGGGCGAAATTTTTATCCCCTTCCTTATATATAATGCTCCTACCCCCTTTGGTCCATATAATTTATGTCCGGAAAGAGAGAATAAATCTATCCCTGATTCTTTCACATTTATGGTAATTTTCCCTACTGTTTGCACAGCATCAGTGTGAAAATATATTCCCTTCTCTTTAGCAATTCTGGCAATCTCTGAGATCGGTTCAATTGTTCCCACTTCATTATTGGCATGCATTATGCTAATAAGTATAGTCTTATCTGTTAAACTCTTCTTTAACTCATCAAGATCAATCATTCCATATTTATCTACAGAAATGTAGGTTACCTTAAATCCCTTTTTTTCAAGCCACTTACAAGTGTTTAAAACCGCATGATGCTCTATTTTGGAAGTTATTATCTGATTCCCTCTTTTTTTATTTGCAAATGCTATACCCTTTATAGCCATATTATCTGCCTCGGTCCCCCCGCTGGTAAAGATAATCTCTTCTGCCTCAGCATTAATAAGTCTGGCAACCTTTTCTCTTGCTTCTTCAACCGCTCCCTTTGCCCTCTGGGCTAATTGATAAATGGATGAGGGATTCCCGTAAACTTCGTTAAAAAAAGGGAGCATCTCCTTTACCACCTCAGGATGAGTAGGGGTGGTAGCCGCATAATCCATGTATATTTTTTTCATCTTTTATTTTTCCTTCCTTTCTAATCCACTAAAGAAAGCAGGCCAGAAAGGATCCTGGTCTGGAATCCTCAATGATTCCTTTGTTCCGTCAAGTCTAATAATTGTTCTCCCCTGAAGAGCCAGGTGGTCAAATAACGCTCGCCCGTATCAGGTAATAGGACTACAATGAGTTTGCCTTTGCTTTCAGGCCTTTTGGCTACCTCTAATGATGCCCAGGTCGCTGCTCCTGAGGATATGCCGGCCAATATGCCTTCTTCCCTGGCTAATCTTCTGGCCATTATTCCCGCATCTTCATCGGTAACTTTAATAACTTCATCAACCAAATCCATTCTCAAAACATTGGGGATAAAGCCTGCCCCGATACCCTGCATTTTATGAGGTCCTGGCTTTCCTCCGGAAAGAATGGGAGAATTAGCCGGTTCTACAGCAATAGCTTTAAAATTAGATTTTCTTTTCTTCATTACCTCAGCTACCCCGGTAATGGTTCCCCCTGTTCCCACACCAGCAACGAATATATTTACTCTGCCCTCAGTATCCCTCCAGATCTCCTCGGCAGTGGTTAGCCGATGTATTTCTGGATTTGCCGGATTTTTAAACTGCTGGGGTATAAAGTAATTGGGGTTTTCAGATGCCAGCTCTTCCGCCTTTCTCACTGCCCCGGCCATTCCCTCTGCCCCGGGGGTTAAGACCAGCCTGGCTCCAAAAATCCTCAGGAGTTGCCTTCGCTCTAAGGACATAGCATCAGGCATAGTGAGGATGAGTAAGTCGTGCTGAGAAAAGAAGGTTTTGTGCCCAGAACCAATGAGCTATCCGGTGGAACCACAGAGCATGGAGCCCCGGGTAACAAAAAATAATTTCGGGTACACTTCTTGCGGCTGGGTCCCTGGCAAAGACATTACGAATATCCTCTTTTAAAGTATCAAACATTTTTCTCTCCAACAAAATATTTTTAATTGAAAGATTTCAGGATATTTTTTTATTCTAAATATCGTAGATTACATTCTTGCTTTGTTCTTTTTTTCTCTCTCGCTCAACCAAATCCTTTAAGTTTACGGATTCTAATATCTTATCTATCGCTTTTTTTATTTCTCTCCAGATATCCCTGGTTACGCAAAGTTCTGTTCGTGAACACATTTTGGGATCATCAACGCACTCTACAGGAGCTGTAGAACCTTCTAATACTTTTATTACCTGACTAAGTTTAATTCGGCCAGGGGGTTTAGCCAAAATATACCCCCCATGTGCTCCGCGAATACTTTTCACTAAACCAGCTATCTTAAGAGAAGTAAGGAGATGCTCCAGGTATTTATCAGAGATTCCCTGTCTTTTTGCTATATCCTTTAGTAAAACATTACCCTGGCCATAATGAAAAGCTAAATCCACCATCGCCCTTGTCCCGTATCGTCCTTTTGTAGAAAGCTTCATTTAATCTCTCCATCTCATTTCCTACTAAATTTATCGGAATTGTAGACATTATATTTTAAAAAAATATTTTGTCAACTTTGAAAACTTGTCAGTGCAAAACGAATATATTACTCTTTCATAAATTTATTTTATAAGGAGTACATATCCTTAACAAAATTTTTTTTAGTTACAATATAAATAATCTTTTATATAGAAAATTTCTATATTTTTGATTAATGGAGGTGATTAAAACATATGAAAAAACTTATGAAAAGGAATAATAATATAGTTCTAAATATAGATTCATTGGGAAACTTTGCTAAAATTTTCGAGATGTTGGGAAGTAAAACAAGATTAAAAATATTGAAGATGATCGGCAAGGAGGAAAAGTGTGTGAATCTCATCAGCAAAAGACTGAAATTATCCCAGCCCACCGTCTCTTATCATCTGAAGCTTCTGTTTGATCTTGATTTAGTTAAACAGCGTAAAAGTGCTCAATGGGTGCGATATAAGCTAAATAGAGAGAAGTTAGCAAAGTTAATGGTTGATTTTCCTAAAATTCACGGAATTCTTATGGGCAAGGAAGAGAAAAAAAGCAAAAGGAAAGGATAAACACAATTGGACGGAGGTTTTATCGGAATGAGACTAAAAAACTATAAGGAGAGTCAAAATGGATATAACTTATCTCATAAGATTCTTTTTAAAAAACAAAGTAAATCGCTATATCTTTACTATTCTTTCCAGGAAGAGTAAAGATGGTAAAAGTATCCTTGAGGATATCTTTTCTCTTTATGTTTCGGGGAATGGTTATCTGCCTTTTTCAAGAAAATTAAGAGTGTTACCATTTTACCTTTTCTTTGAGATAGGCAGGCTTGTCTTTGGTCAAACCAGGAAAGATGTAGAAAAAGAGCTTAGCAATCGCACATTTCAAAAGGCAATATCCCTTGTGATGAGATCTGTTGCTCACTACGGACTAACCTTTCCTCAGAAATTCATTGCTCCTCCAGTTGTTGTCTGGAATTTTACTAATATTTGCAATTTGAAGTGCAAGCATTGCTACCAAAGCGCAGGAAAAAAACTACCAGATGAGCTTTCCTTATCCAAACGCCTTAATGTAATAGATCAGCTTGCAAAAGAAGATGTTTTTTCAGTTGCCTTCTCAGGAGGAGAGCCTTTAATGGATAATGACCTCTGGCCAGTAATTGAGAGAGCAGAGAAAAATGCTATGTATGTTTCCATAGCAACCAATGGAACATTAATCACTAAGGATATGGCGAAGAGAATAGCTAATACAGGAGTAGATTATGTGGAGGTAAGCGTGGATAGTGTTGACCCCAAAAAACACGATAAATTTAGAGGAGTCCCCGGAGCCTGGAAGAAAACAATTGAGGGAATTAAAAATATAGTAGCGCAGAATTCCGTCAATGTAGGATTAGCCCCTACCATCACCAGAATGAACTTTAATGAATTAGAAGATTTAATAAAATTAGTTATGAAGCTAAAGGTGGATAAATTCTTTGCCTTTAATTTCGTCCCTGTAGGAGAGGGTAAGAATTTAATTGATCTTGATTTAACTCCTGAGATGCGAGAAAAAATGCTAAATATTTTGTATGATTACTATGTAAAATATGGAATAGTTACCTTAACAACCTGTCCTCAATATGCCCGGGTTAGTATGATGAGAAGCAAGGGTGAATTAGCTCCTACCTCTCATTACAGCATAAGTAGAGGGGAAAAAACACGCCTTATAGCTGAGTTTATAGGTGGATGTGGAGTGGGAAGGGGATATTGTGCAATTCAACCGGATGGGATAATTACTCCTTGTGTATATCTGCCTATAAAAGTAGGTGATTTAAAAAAACAAAGTTTTAAGGAAATCTGGACAACTTCACCTATCTTAAAAGACTTACGTAACCGTGATGATTTAAAAGGACATTGTGGGGTATGTGAGTATCGCTCAGCCTGTGGAGTTTGCAGAGCCAGAGCTTATGCTTACTTTGGAGATTATAAGGCACCTGATCCTGGATGTATTAACAATAAAAAAGCCTTCCTGGAACTTAAAAAAGAAACAGTTGTCACAGCGGAAAGAGAGAATGAGAGATGAGAGTAATGCTTATTTTCCCTCCATCCAAATTTGTTTTAAAAACCTAATTAGTTAACAACAAAAAATTATAAGATTTTCTGAAAATTGTGGACAGTGTTCACTTGCTTTTTATGGAAACTTTTTATATACTTGTAATGTTAGAGGTAAGAATCTGAAAAGTTGCGAGTGATTTTATGATGAAAAAATATAATGGAGGAAAAGATGACTGAGACTACTTTAAATGAATCTAATTGGAAAGAAGAGGTAATTAATTCAAACACCCCGGTAATAATAGACTTCTGGGCTGAGTGGTGTATGCCTTGCAGGATGATTACCCCAATGGTAAAAAAAATTTCTAATGAATACGAAGGTAAAATTAAAGTAGGAGAATTAAATGTTGATGAAAATCCATCAATTGCTGGTAAATACGGCATTATGGGAATACCTACGCTTTTATTCTTTAAAAATGGAAGTCTGGTAGAGAAAATAGTAGGAGTGGTCCCCAAAAGAGTTATTGAAGAGAAGGTTAAAATAATTTTGGATGAATAGTAAAGGAAAAGTGATAATCCTTGACTTCTGGGCAACCTGGTGCCCTCCTTGTCGTGAAGAAATTCCTCATTTCGTAAATCTTTATGAAAAATATAAAGACAAAGATTTTCAAATGTTAGGAGTAGCGTTGGATGAAAATAAAAATTCAATAGAGAATTTTGCTAAAAACTATAATATCAACTATTCTTTACTTATCCCTGATGAAAAAATACTTAAAGCCTATGGTCCCATAGTTTATATACCGACAACTTTTGTTATCTCCAGTGATGGCTATATTTACAAAAAATATATTGGCTACAATCCTGAATCCGTCTTTGAAAATGACATAAAAAATTTATTAAAGGAGGAATAAAAAATGATTATAGATGATCATGTCCATATTGGAAGACTACAAACTGTAAAAAACGAAAAGAGAACAGCGGTTACCCCAGAGGGCTTAATTAAGAAAATGGATGAAGAAGGAATTGATAAAGCAGTAGTTTTACCTATCGTCAGTCCTGAAACAGGTTTTTTCCCCTCTACTTCTGATGAAGTTCTTAAAGCTTGCGGAAAATATCCAGATAGGCTTATACCTTATTGTAATTTAGATCCTCGTGCTGCTGGCAATAAGCCCGATACTGATTTTTCCTGGGTATTAGAAGAGTATAAAGAAAGAGGTTGCAAGGGAGTAGGTGAAATTACAGCTAACCTTTATATTGATGATCCTCGGGTAAAAAATCTTTTTTATCACTGTGGCGAATTAGATTTACCAGTTTTGTTTCATCTGGCAACAAAGGTGGGAAAAGTATATGGTTTAGCAGATGATATTCATCTTCCCCGTCTCGAAAAAATATTACAAGAATTTCCTGAAACTATTTTCATCGGCCATGCCATGGCTTTCTGGTCAGAAATAAGTGCAGAAGTAGATGAAAAAACCCGGGGAGGATACCCTAACGGTCCAGTAAAAGAAGGAGGAAAATTGCCTCAGCTTCTAAAGAAATATCCTAATCTCTATGCTGACCTTTCTGCAGGAAGTGGATATAATGCTATTAGTAGAGATTTAAACTATGGACATAAATTTTTAGAAAAATTTCAGGATAAACTCTTTTTGGGAACAGATATTTGTTTTGTTGAGCAAGAACTTCCGCAAGTGAAGTTTTTTAAAGAAGGATTAAAGGAAGCTAAAATTTCAAGACAAACTTACGAGAAGATAACTCATCAAAACATAGAAAAACTGCTTGGAATATAAAATCTTTGGTAGTCGCAGGCTTTAGCCTGCGAAAATATACGCAACCTAAAGGTTGCGACTACCAGGACTAATGGGATTAGCTTTCAAGCCAGCGAAGATCTGATCCAAATTCTACAAAGGTTTGACAGGCAATATCTTGCCATTTGGGATCAAGCCCGATAGATTTATTATCTCCGTAGTATTTAGCGATAAATCCTCCACCTTTTCCTCCAAGTTTTTTGATCATCTCCTGGACATCGTCTCTAATGAGTTTCTCATCTCTGGTTTGTAAGGTCCTCTGGATGTCCACGGGACACCAAAAAGTAACTTTACCGGAAAACTCCGCCAGCTTATCAATTCCATGAATACGTGGTTGATCAAATTGAAGAACATCTATTCCCGCTTCTATTAAGTCGGGAATAATATCAGTAATTTTCCCACAGGAGTGCATAAAGACTTTTATCCTACACTTATGAGCTATAAAACATAAATTAATAAACCCTTCTTTAAATACTTCCCGCCAAAGTTCAGGGTTTATAAGAAGACCATCCTGGGTTCCCCAATCTTCACAGAAAACTATGGCATCAGCACCAGCTTTAGCGTAATTCTCTATAGCCTTCTTTAAAAGCTCATCAATCCTCTCATTTAAAATAATAATCTTCTCTTTTTCCAGGAGTATATCCATAAGATATTGGTCGAATTTTCTCATCTTTCGGGTAATATTAAAAGCAAAACCGGGGAGACCCCCTAATTTATATTTATTATCCTCATTTTTAGAAAAAATTTCCTCAACTTCTTTATAATTATTATAATCATCAAGACGGGGAAGCTCAATTTCCTCTACATTGTCCAGATTTTCCAGAACTCCTTTAGAAACCTCTCCTTTAGAGATATTTTCAATTCTTGACCACTTATTTCCCCACTCATCAATTCTCTCCCATTTCCTTTTATCAATCCTATACCAATCAGTAGCTTTTGAATCTTTCAGCTTATAAGAAGCAGATTGAAAATCATTGGGATAAGGAGCAGGAAGAGCCATAGGTATACGCTGCGGTCCCTCAAACGCAAGAGCCTTCTTTACTATTTCTCGACTTGTCATTAAAGTTTCTCCTTTTTTTAAATTAAGTAATATCAAAAATAATTTATTCTTCTCGTCATTGGTAGTCGCAGGCTTTAGCCTGCGCTTGTATACAGTAACTTTTCTTTCTTTACGCAACCTAAAGGTTGCGGCTACCATAAAACTTTTGACGCCGTTAAAAATATTATACATCCAATTATTTTCTCTGTCCAGATTTCTGAGGACATTTTCCTGTTGGGGATAAACCCCAACGCTACAGTAGCGCGGGGCTCGTCCCCCGCTTCTCCTTGACAAATCCTCTTATTTCCATAAAATTAAAAGTAAAGAGAGAAACATGGACTTAAAAGAGCACTTAAAAATAGAAAGTAAAGATATAAATATTCTTATTGATTCTCTGCAGAACCCATCAAATAAGATGGAAACCCAATTAAGAGATATTTACGGCGAGGATCAAGAGTTCATAAGAGACAGGAAAAATACTTATTTAAATACTCTCTCTTATTTTAAGGAAACTTTCAAGGAAGGAAAAGTCATCCTTATTCGCACCCCTGCCAGGATTAATCTCATGGGAGTTCATATAGAACATAGAGGGGGTTATACTAATTATCTATCTATTGGAAAAGAAATTATTGCTGCAGCCGAAAGAAGAGATGATGATCTGGTAAAAATACACAATGTGGATAAAAAATACTCTCCTCAAGAATTTAGTATCCAGGAGGAAATCCCTCCCGAAAAAAGAGGTAATTGGATAAAATTTATTAAAGAAGCAAAAATTATTCCTGGGGACTGGGGTAATTATGTGCGAGCAGCTGTTTTCGCTTTACAAAATAAATTTTCCAGGATAAACTTAAAAGGAATGAATATTATATTTAATGGAAATATTCCTCCTTCAGCAGGTTTGAGTTCTTCTTCCGCTATGGTAGTAACAACTGCTCTGGCTATTCTTAATTTAAACAAACTATCCATTTCCAGGGAAGAATTGGTAGAGCTCTGCGGAGAAGGAGAGTGGTATGTAGGAACACGAGGGGGCTGGGGAGATCATGCTGCTATGATCTATGGAAAAAGAAATTATATCTCCCATTTGAGATTCTTTCCTTTTAAAATAGATTTTATTCCCTTTCCCTCTGGATTTCGCGTTATTTCCTCTAATTCCATGGTAGAAGCAAGTAAGTCAGCAGGAGCTAAAAGCATTTTTAATGGAAGGGTAGCTACTTACGAGATTGCCTTGATGCTTATTAAAAAAAATTTTCCTTCGCTTAAGGAAACAAAGTATTTACGAGATATAAATCCTGATTATTTAGGAGAAAAAGAAGACTTTATTTACAAAATTTTAAAGACCCTTCCGAAGAAAATTACAAGAAAGGAACTATTAAAAGAACTTCCTGATTATGAGAATAAATTAAATGAGCTATTTAAAACTCATAAAGAGCCTGCGGATGGATACAAAGTAAAAGAAGTGTGTTTATTTGGATTGGCGGAATGCGAGAGGTCCAAAATTTGTGTGAAATTATTAGAAAATAGTGAAATGGAAAAATTTGGAGAACTTATGTATATCTCACATGACGGAGACAGAATAGTTTCTTATAATAAGGAAGGGAAAAAGAAGCTATGGAATAACTCCGTTGATGATGAAAAATTAAACAAATTAATAGAAGATGCGAGGAGCAAAGATTCTAAAAGGATAATAAAAGCCCACCTTTATCGTCAACCCGGGGGGTATGGTTGTAGCTGTGAAGAATTAGACTTCATTGTGGATACTGCTCGTAGAATAAAAGGAGTAGTAGGAGCGGGGTTGACTGGAGGAGGTCTGGGAGGATGCGTCTTAATATTAGTAAAAGAAGATAAAGTGGAAGAAGTTATAAAAAAAATAATCCGTAAATATTATTATCCTCGGAATCTTGAACCAGCAATAGATATTTGTATTCCCATAGAGGGAGCAGGGATCCTTGGTTAAAAAAATGAACTTTCAAGAAATAATTCTCACTCTCCAAAACTACTGGAAAGA
>JGI24025J20009_10000881_pt1 | contig 23185 bp, 17 predicted proteins | sample Cruoilmetagenom3_FD_20009 | JGI IMG/M metagenome (IMG submission 20009) | reverse complement strand
CCCCCCCGCCGGTAGCATTCGGCTACGATATCGTTGACGCCCTTCTTGTCCATCGGCTCGTTGACGAAGTGCAATTCCGGCGGCAAGATCTCGTTGAAGATGATACGCCCGGCACTGGTCTCCAGCAGCCGCTCGCGTGGCCAGTGGCTGGAAGGGAGGTTGCGACTTGCCAGCAGCGCTTGCAGCTCTTTCAGTGCAGCGGGTCCAAAGCCAGAGACCTCCAACAGACTCTCCGGCCCGGCGGCCAAACGGTCCAACACCTGTCCCAAGGCCGTAATACCCGCGTTCTGCAACGCCTTGAGAACCCGGCCGCTCAGCTCCAACTCCCTCAAGGGCTCCTCATCAAAGATGCTCTCGAACCGCACCTTGATGAGGGCACGCAGATCGATCGCACCCACGTCGCAGGCCAGCCGAACTTCATCGAAGTCGCTGAGAATCTTCCCCTCGCCTTTGGCTCCCGGCATCACAGTGGTCATGTAGTAGCAGCCCAACACCATGTCCTTGGAGGGACCGACGATAGGCTCGCCACTGGCTGGCTTCAGGATGTTATGCGAAGACAGCATCAACTCACGAGCCTCCTTCACTGCCTGCTCCGATAGCGGCACATGCACGGCCATCTGGTCTCCATCGAAGTCGGCGTTGAAGGCGGCACAGACCAGAGGATGGAGGCGAATGGCATGGCCATCCGTCAACACTACCTCGAAGGCCTGGAAACCCAGACGGTGCAAGGTGGGAGCTCGGTTCAACAACACCGGGCGTTCCTTGACGACCTCCTCCAGCACTTCCCACACCTCAGGTCGGACACGATCGACCGCCCGTTTGGCGCTCTTGATGTTCTGGGCATAGTTGCGCACCACGAGGCCACGCATCACGAAAGGCTTGAACAGCTCCAAAGCCATCGTCCTGGGCAGTCCGCACTGATGCAAGTGCAGATCTGGCCCGACGACGATCACCGAGCGGCCAGAGTAGTCCACCCTCTTGCCCAGGAGGTTGCGGCGGAAGCGTCCCTGCTTACCTTTCAATAGATCAGATAGGGACTTCAGCTTCCGCTTGCCCGAACGGGAAACGGCGCGGCCACGCCTGCTGTTGTCAATCAGCGAGTCTACTGCCTCCTGCAGCATACGCTTCTCATTCCGTATGATCACGTCAGGAGCGCCCAACTCGATCAACCTCCGCAGCCGGTTGTTGCGATTGATGACCCGCCGATAGAGATCGTTTAGATCGGAGGTAGCGAAGCGTCCGCCGTCCAGTTGCACCATGGGCCGCAGGTCCGGTGGGATGACAGGCAAGACCGAAAGGATCATCCACTCGGGGCGGTTGCCGCTCTTGCGCAGCGCCTCCACAACTTGCCATCGCTTGATGGCCTTCTTCCGCCGCTGTTTGGAACCGGTGGTCGCTATCTCCTGCTGCAACTCCTGGGCCATCTTGTCCAGATTCAGGCGGCTCAGAATCTCCTGAATGGCCTCGGCTCCCATGCCCGCATGAAAGACGCTCCCCCACCGCTCCCGAAGTTGGCGATAACGAGCCTCGGTGAGCAGTTGCAGGGGCTCTATTCCCTTTAGTTCAGCGATAGCCTCGTCCGAGGTCTGACGCAGGGCCTCCTTCTGCTCCTCGGTTTGCTCCTGCAGTGTCTCGATCTCCTCCTCCGCTTGGCGGCGGCGAAGGTCCCGCCGATCAGCGTATTGCTGTCGCACCTCCTCCTGCTGGCGGCGGATGGGAGCTTCGATCTCGCTCAGGCGAGCCTCCACTGCCTCCGTCAGACGGTTGAGATGCTCACTGCCAATGGTATCGCCTGGCTTAGCCAGAGGTTCCTCTTGCCAGGGCACGGTGATGGCCTTGCGGATTTTCTTCCCCTGCCGCTCCTCCATCCGAGACTGCCGTTGGCGAGCCACAGACATGACCTCACCCGTCTCCAAGGCCAATTGCTCCTCCACTTCGTTGAGACCCGCAGTTTCCTCCTCATCCAGTTGCAGCCGATCCTCGTCGCGCTCGCTCTCNATGCTGCCGATCTTGGACATCAACTCCCCTTCCAGACGAGCGAGACGCAGAGTCAACTCTCGCTCCAAACGGTGAAGGGTACGGCTGCGCGCGTCCTCATCGACGCGAGTNACAATGTACTGAGCGAAGTATAGCACCCGTTCCAACAGGCGCGGGGAGATGTTGAGCAGAAGGCCCACGCGGCTGGGCACCCCTTTCACATACCAGATGTGACTGACGGGAGATGCCAGCTCAATGCGCCCCATGCGCTCGCGGCGTACACGGGACGGTGCAACCTCCACGCCGCATTTCTCGCAGGTCACTCCTTTGAATCGCACGCGCTTGTACTTACCGCAGTAGCACTCCCAGTCCTTCGTGGGTCCGAAAATGCGCTCGCAGAACAGACCATCACGCTCTGGGCGCAGGGTGCGGTAGTTAATGGTCTCCGGTTTCAGCACCTCACCATGGGACCAGGAGCGAATCTGCTCCGGTGAGGCTATCGAAATGCGGATAGTATCGAAATCACTGACTCGCACAGTCCACCCCTCTTCTCTACTAGCTGATGCCTCAATTGAACTTTGCCTATCCGATCAGAAACAGTGGCTGCAGGAAACTAGGATTCACCCCCAGCCCCCTGCCCCAGACGGTCCATATAGTAGTCCTTGCTCATCGCGCCGGGAACACTGAGGCTGAAGCCTAGCGAAGGCACCTTCTCTTCCTCATCTGCCCGCCCAAAGCGGACGACCTCGCCTTCCACATCAATCACCTCGACCAAGAGGCCAAGGGATTGCAGTTCCTTGACCAGCACGCGGAACCCCTCCGGCACGCCAGGAGCTACGATGGGGTCCCCTTTGACGATAGCCTCGTAGGCTTTGACACGTCCCGTGACGTCGTCAGACTTGATCGTCAGCATCTCCTGCAAAGCGTGAGCTGCTCCGTAGGCTTCCAGTGCCCAGACCTCCATCTCACCGAAGCGCTGGCCGCCGAACTGAGCCTTGCCTCCCAGGGGCTGCTGGGTCACCAGCGAATAGGGCCCTGTGGCACGAGCATGTACCTTGTCTTCGACCAAGTGATGGAGCTTCATCATGTTGATCATGCCCACCGTCACCGGGTGATCATAGCGCCTGCCAGTCTTGCCGTCGTAGACGAAGGTTTTGCCCCAAGTCGGCAAGGGGAAGGCTTCCTCCTGCGCTGCCCGCAGGGCCTCCTCCATCATCTCCTCGTCGGAGAGCGCCGAGATGCGATCCATTTCCGCCGCGAGGGCCGCTCGCTGAGCTTCGTCCCCCGGCACTTCGGACAGAACCTCTGTCGGGCCATTCTCCGACTCCACCTCTTGCAGTTCGTACTGGGCTTCACGCATCCTCTCGCGGACGATCTGCTTCAGCCATTCCCGCAGACAGACCTTGCGCACCTTCTCGTCAGCGCGATGCCGATCTTCGAGTGAACGGACATCATCCTCGAAGACCAGCAGAGCATCCGGATCGTAGCCTTGAGGCCACTCCCTGAGCCACTCGCGCAGCATCGCCCGCCGGGCATACGTGCGATCCTCCATTACGCGAGTGCTATCGTACCCCCGCTCTCCCAGCCACTCGCCCAGATACAGCAGGCAAAGGTGCTCGTCGTCCCTCAACAGCTCCTCAGGGATACCCCGCTCCTTCGCCCAATTCCAGGACCTTCCACAGGCCTTCTCCCACGCCCTGTCAATCAGCCAGGATCGGGCCAACTCGGCCGCTATCTCATCCTCCGTCGCTCCATCGAATACGGGGGATTCAGCGCAGAAACCGAGGCGATCAGCCGCCAAGCCCAGGTGGGTCTCCAGAATCTGGCCGATATTCATGCGGCCCGGCACGCCAAGGGGGTTCAGGATGATGTCTATCGGAGTGCCGTCCGACAGGAAGGGCATGTCTACCACCGGCACCACGCTGGAGATGACTCCCTTATTGCCATGCCGACCGGCCATCTTGTCCCCTTCCTTGACCTTGCGCTTCTGGGCCACCATCGCCCTGGCCATCTTCTCCACGCCAGCGGACAGGTCGCGATGTTCGTCACGGCTGAAAACCTTGACATCGATAACCTTGCCCTTCTCGCCGTGCGGCAAACGCAAGGATGAGTCCTTTACCTCCCGCGCCTTTTCGCCGAAGATCGCTCGAAGCAGTCTCTCCTCCGGGCTCAGCTCCGTTTCGCCCTTCGGGGTGATCTTGCCCACCAGGATATCGCCAGGCCCCACGCGAGCACCTATGCGAATGATCCCTTCCTGATCCAGATTCCGAAGGGCTTCCTCACCCACGTTGGGGATGTCACGCGTGATCTCCTCAACGCCAAGCTTCGTGTCGCGAGCCTCTGTCTCGTGCTTCTCAATGTGAATGGATGTGAACTTGTCCTCCTGCACTAGCCGCTCGCTGATAACGATGGCATCCTCGTAGTTGCCACCTTCCCACGACATGAAGGCCGCCAGGATGTTCTGCCCTAAGGCAAGCTCGCCGCCCACAGTACTGCTAGAGTCAACCAGCACCATGCCTTCCTCCACCCGATCACCTTTCTCGACTCTCGGTCGCTGGTCAACGCATGTGGACTGATTGCTGCGCTCGTACTTCCGCAAGAGGTACGTCCGCTTGGTGCCATCGTCGTGCATTATCGTGATCGCCTCCCCAGTCACGCTGACCACCTCTCCGGCGGCCTCAGCACGAATGACATGACCAGACTCGATGGCCGCCGGCCATTCCATGCCTGTGCCAACGAGCGGCACCTCAGGCTGAATGAGGGGGACGGCCTGGCGTTGCATGTTAGATCCCATGAGCGCACGATTAGCATCGTCGTGCTCCAGAAACGGAATCAACGCTGCCGAGATGCCCACGATCTGCTGGGGCGAGACATCCATATAGTCCACCCCATCAGGGCTCTCGGTGAAGAACCTCTGACTCCGCCGAACAGACACACGCTGGCTNACAAAGCGACCGTCCTCATCCAAGACAGCACTCGCCTGAGCGATCGTGTAGCGATCCTCGTCAGTGGCCGCGAGGTAGTCGATCCTATCCGTGGCCCTGGGCACAACTCTCACCTCAGGTATCCGTTCGCCCAGTTGAGCGATGCGCTCGGCAAGCTGATGATCCACCAATGTGCCCGCTTCGGCGATGACCTCGCCAGAATCGGGAGCCATCACCGACTCCCTGAGCACCTCACCGACCAACTCTTCTCCCTTATTGGGCATGCTGCGGATTACGCGCCGATAGGGACTCTCGACAAAGCCGTACTCGTTGACACGAGCATACGTTGCCAGGCGTCCAATGAGGCCGATGTTGGGCCCCTCAGGCGTTTCAATGGGACAGATGCGACCATAATGCGAGTGATGCACATCGCGTACGTCGAAGCCAGCCCGTTCACGTCGCAAGCCCCCGGGGCCCAAGGCCGAGAGCGTGCGCTTGTGGGTCAGTTCCGTCAGAGGATTGGTCTGATCCATGAACTGGCTGAGCTGGCTGGCCCCGAAGAACTCACGCAGGGCTCCGGTAATCGGCCTGGTATTGATCAGGCTGGCTGGGGTGAGCTGTTCAGGGTCTCGGGTGGACATCCGCTCCCGCACCATGCGCTCCATGCGCAGGAGACCAATTCGAAAGCGATGCTGCACCAACTCGCCCACTGTCTTCACCCGCCGGTTGCCCAAGTGATCAATGTCGTCAGCGCTATCAACCCCGTTGTTGATGAGGATCATCTGCTCGACGAGCTTGACCAGATCCTCATTGGTCAGGCTGAGGGTGTCCAAGGGGACGCTCAGACCAAGACGCCTGTTCAGCTTGTAGCGCCCCACCCTGCCCAAGTCATAACGCCTGGCGGTGAAGAACAGACTCTTCAAGAACTTCGTGGCATTATCCAGTGTGGCGGGATCGCCAGGCCGCTGCTTCTTGTAGAAGTGCAACAGCGCCGCTTCTGCACCCGCAGCGGAATCCGCGCGGCTGGGCGTAGAGGTGGGATCTTTCGCCAACGTCGAGGCAATGTAGCTATGCTCGGGCATGTTGTCCACGTGGGCAAAAAGTTCCAGCAGTTCCTCGTCACTGCCATAGCCCAAAGCGCGTAGAAGCGTGGTGACTGGCAGCTTGCGTTTGCGGTTCACCTTGACAGAGATGATGTCACGCTTCGATGTATCAAACTCCAGCCAGGCCCCGCGGTCGGGGATCAACTTGGCCATGCACAACCTACGCCCGGTCCTGCGATCCTCATCGACAGTGAAATAGGCCCCCGGCGAACGTATGAGCTGGCTCACCACCACCCGTTCTGCCCCGTTGATGATGAAGGTGCCCTGGGGAGTCATGAAGGGAAAATCGCCCATGAAAACGTCCTGCTCGATGACCTCTCCCGTGTCCTTGTTGATGAGGCGTGTGTTGACATGCAGCGGGATAGCATATGTGATGTCGCGATCACGGCACTCGTCCATGCTGTATTGAGGATCACCAAAGGAAAACTCACCAAAGTGAAGCTCCATGTTCTTGTTGAAGCTCACTATGGGTGATATCTCGTCAAACAGCGTCCGCAATCCTTCTTCCCGGAACCAGCCATAGGAGTGGTGCTGAACCTCGATGAGCGCAGGGAGCGGCATGAGGTCAGCAATACGGGCATAGGACTTGCGTGCCAGACGGAGATTGCTCTGATTCATCAAACACATACCCCCTCTATTCATCCAGTTGCTTGAGTACTCAAGACAGGCCCGCTCTCAAGCACGTGACGCGGTTGTCCCGTTTTCGGGAGCAGACCATGTTGTTGAACAGGTGATACCGATGTAGCAGGCCAATGGGACTCAGCACCTCGGGGAACCCACAGCAGACGTACGTGTCCGCCACCCTGGCCTGGGTCTGGCTTCTCGGTGGCGATGGAGATGGCGGCTGATTGAAAGCAACGCTCACTGTCCTCAAAGCGTGCAATTATGGAAACCCGCAACAGTAAACCGTAATTTCATAGTATAGCACTGTTCTTGCATTCTGTCAAATTCACCATAGCCCCTCGTGCGGGAGCACCGCTTCCACGTGCAAGCTCGACCAAATCCCCATCAGTCACCCTGTTCCCCGCTCCCGACCAACACCCGTCGGAGATACTGGCCCGTGTACGATCTCTGCATCCCCGCTATGTGTTCAGGCGTGCCCTCGGCAATCACCTGACCACCCCCATCTCCCCCCTCTGGACCCAGATCAATGACCCAATCAGCATACTTGATCACGTCCAGATTGTGCTCAATGACGATCACAGTGTTCCCCTGATCAACCAGATGCGCTAGCACCGCCAGCAGTTTCTCAATGTCAGCGAAGTGCAGACCAGTCGTAGGCTCGTCCAGAAGGTACAGGGTGCGGCCGGTAGCGCGACGGCCTAGCTCTCGGCTCAACTTCACCCGCTGTGCTTCGCCACCGCTCAGCGTGGTCGCCGGCTGCCCCAGCCTGATGTATCCCAACCCGACGTCATGGAGCGTCTGCAGCTTGCTGCGGATGCGCGGTATGTTCTGGAAAAAACGCAGCGCTTCCTCAACGGTCATGTCGAGCACATCGGCGATGTTCTTGCCCTTGTAGCCAATCTGCAGAGTCTCGCGATTGAAGCGCCGGCCAAGGCACACTTCGCATGGCACCCAGACATCGGGAAGAAACTGCATCTCGATACGAATGGTTCCATCACCATGGCACGACTCGCAACGCCCACCCTTGACGTTGAAACTGAAGCGGCCGGGCTTGTAGCCCCGCATCTTGCTCTCAGGCAGAGAGGCAAACAGCTCTCGGATGTAAGTGAAGACGTTGGTGTAGGTTGCTGGATTGGAACGCGGTGTCCGCCCGATAGGAAACTGATCAATGTTGACCACTTTGTCCAGGTTTTCCAGGCCCAGGATGGTGTCATGGCGCCCCGGCCTGTCCCTGGTAGCACGGTACATGCGCTGCGCCAGCGCTTTGTACAGTACCTCGATCACCAGACTCGATTTTCCGCTGCCACTGACGCCGGTCACGCAGATGAATTCGCCCAGCGGGAAGCGCACATCCACGTGCTTCAGGTTGTTCTCCGCTGCCTGCTTGACGATGAGGTACTGCCCGTTCCCCGGACGGCGCGCCGCCGGCACGTCTATGCATCGCTCGCCGCGCAGGAAAGCACCTGTGATGGACTCCTGGCAGGCTTTTATCTCCTCCAACGACCCAGCACAGACCACCTCACCGCCATGCTCGCCAGCGCCCGGTCCCAAATCAATGATCCAGTCAGCGGCGTGCATCGTCCCCTCATCATGCTCGACCACGAGCACCGTATTGCCCAGGTCACGCATCCCCTGGAGAGTGCGGATCAAGCGCGCATTGTCCCGCCGATGCAGACCTATGCTTGGCTCATCAAGGATGTACAGCACTCCCATCAGTTGCGAGCCAATCTGCGTCGCCAGGCGGATACGCTGTGCCTCACCACCCGACAGGCTCGCCGCGCGTCGATCCAGAGTCAGATAGTCCAGACCTACATTGACCATGAAGGATAGACGATCACGCAGTTCCTTCAAGACCTGGCGGGCAATGGCGTATTGGCGATCTGTCAAGGGAGAACTGGCGGGCCTGGTGAGACTGGGAGTGGTGGAGGCCACACTCGCCTGCCCCAGCCTTCCAGTCGCCTCAAGTCCCTGCAGTCCCTCAATCCAGCGCAGTGCCTCGGTGACACTCATTTGAGTCACTTCGTGGATGTTCTTTCCAACTATGGTGACCGCAAGCGCTTCGGGGCGCAGCCTCCTGCCTTCACACACTGGGCAGAGGCGCACAGACATGAAGCGTTCTAGCTCGCCCCGAACGTAGTTGGACGACGTCTCCCGATAGCGCCGTCGCAGATTGGGGATGACCCCCTCGAACGCGGTCTGATAGACATGCTCGCGACCTTCAGAGGTGCGGTAGGGGACAGTGATCTTGTCGCCGCGGCGGCCACCATAGAGAATGATCTCCTTCTGACGAGAGCTCAACTCGATCCAGGGGGCATCGTAGGGAACGCCATAGTGCCGACAGGCAGCCCGCAGGATCTGGCTGTAGTAGCTCTGCTCATTGTGCTGACGTATGCCCCAACCAGGCGCCCGCAGCGCTCCCTGAGCTAGACTTAGCTCCGGCTGAGGGAAGAACGCCTCAGAATCGAATTCCATCTGCGTGCCCAGCCCGGTGCAGGTGGGACATGCCCCATGAGGGCTGTTGAAGCTGAAGGTGCGGGGCTCGATCTCGGGCAACGAAATCCCGCACTGCACACAGGCGAAATGCTCGGAAAAGAGGCGGTCGCGTGGCTGCTCCGGATCGGTTACGTCGCTGACCAATACCATGCCTGCCCCGAGCTTCAGCGCTGTCTCCACGGAGTCGGTCAGGCGGCTGATATTGGTGCCATCACTGCCGTCGCGTCGCATGACTAGCCGATCCACCACCGCCTCAATGGTGTGGATCCTGTAGCGGTCGAGCTCGACCTCCTCGTCCACATCTCGCACCTGGCCATCTACCCGCACGCGCACGTAGCCCGCCTTGCGCACATCCTCGAATACCGCCTTGTGCTCACCTTTGCGGTCTTTGATCAGCGGAGCCAGAATTTGGATGCGGCTGCCCTCGGGCATGTCCACGATGGCATCCACAATCTGTTGGGCCGTCTGTTGACTGATGGGCTGGCCGCACTGGGGGCAATGCGGCTGTCCCACGCGGGCGTACAGCAACCGTAGGTAGTCGTAGATCTCCGTCACGGTGCCCACAGTGGAGCGGGGATTGCGACTGGCTCCCTTCTGGTCAATCGAAATGGCCGGACTCAGCCCTTCGATCTGGTCAACATCCGGCTTCTCCATGCGGCCCAAGAACTGGCGAGCGTAGGCGGAGAGCGATTCCACATAGCGACGCCGCCCCTCGGCGTAGATCGTGTCGAAGGCCAGGCTCGACTTACCCGAACCGGACACACCGGTGATGACCACCAGCTTGTCGCGGGGGATCTCCACGTCGATGTTCTTCAGATTGTGTTCCCGTGCTCCCCGGATGATCAACTTGTCCTGCGCCATACTCGCCCACTGCCAGTGCAAATCCGAAACCCGCACATGCCCATTGGTCGTGCCCCAAGGGTTGGTCGCTTGTTGATGCAACAATCTCACATTATAGCACGATACGCTGCACCGCACAAACCACACCCTTCACTCCCGCGAGGGATTGTCCTTGGGGACAGGCTTGCGTAGAACTAAAATCAAGCGTGGCTAGCGGTGCGGGGCAGTGCGCTCCGGCGGCGGAGCGTCAGGAGGGAGCAGGTCAAACAGTCCTTCAAAAGAGGGACGCAGGTATGGGGGCAGGAGGCGGATATCGGCCATGCAGCCGGAGGCCAGTCCAGCGAACGTTTCCCAATCGTTACGGTCGCGCAGAAAGCCAGGGAAGCCCTCATCTGGCAGGCCGTGGACATAGCCACGAGCCAGCCTGGCAATGCGGGCGAAGCTGGGATCGGTTTCCTCGGCAGCCTGCACCACGGCAGCGAGAAGCGCGGCCTCCCGACCGGCGCGGCGAGCATCCCACCAGGCATGGGCCAGCTCGTGGATGGCTGCCTCGTACTGACCAGTGTTGAGCAGCACTCGATTCTCGCCAGGGAAGAAGAAACCCCCGCCCTGTGCGCTAAGCCGGTCTTTGATCTCCACCCGAACGTGCTCACGCAGCCAGCGCTGCGCCTGGATGCCGAAAGGGAAAAGATCGAACAGCTCGTCGAGAAAGCCATCGGCAGAAGGCTCAGCGACAGCACCGCGCCGTGTCAGCCATAGGTCAATGAAAAACGCCCGTGTACAGTGCAGCAGCTTGCGCATGTGATTGCCTTCACCTCGTTCATGAGTCGGACACAGGTTACCACAGAAAGGCAGCGGGCGCAACTGGATATCGGCACACATCGTTGCCCAGGAGACCTTCAGGAGCAGCAAGGCTTCGATGAGTGCACACGTGGGCACGATGGAGTTGCCCCTGTGTTCAAATTGTGGTAATATGACAACATCGCCATACCGGCAACCTTCACCGCCACGCTGAGCGGGCCGGCCATCTTCGCCGACGGCAACCAGGTACCCACCGTCAATATCGGCGCTGCCAACGGCAGCTACACCCTCCCCCTGAGGCCGGCAGAGGGAGCCACACCCGGCACCGCCTTCACCCTGGAAGTCACTCTGGCCGGTCTGCGGCTGGAGCGTGTGGGCACTATCGCCCAGGAGCTACACCTGGCGCTGGTGCTCAAGACTACTGATGGACAGCTTTCCGCTTGATACACATCGTGCTATACTTGTGGCCGACCAGCTTGATGCCTCACAGTTATGCAGGGAGGGATGAACATGACCGTCCAGACGATAGCCATTCAAATGTCTCCACCTTTGTACCGCCGTCTCAAACGGCTGGCCGAACTGACCCGCCGCCCGCTGGAAAACGTGGTCGTGCAAACGCTCGATTCCAATGTCCCGCCTTTGCCTGATGATTTGCCAGCCAAGATGCGCGGTGACCTGCTGGCACTGGAGGATCTGAACGACGATGCTCTCGGGCAGGTTGCTCGCAGCACGGTCGGCCCAGAGCAGCAGGAGCAGATCAGCCTTCTGTTGGAAAAGAACCGCCTGGGAACCATCACCGAATCTGAACGTGTTACGCTGGCTCAGCTGCGCCAGGAAGCCGATCAACTGATGCTACGCAAAGCCTACGCCTATGTGCTGCTTAAGTGGCGTGGCTACCGGCTGCCGACGCTGGCCGAACTGCAAGCGCAGGCCTGACGCCTTGCGGACGGGCCACAGTGGTGGCTTTGCGACTCAACAACGAATACGTCGTTGAAGCCCGGCGTTTCTGGGTTGAGGCCGGATGGTGGCCACCGGCTGACTGAGCCCTGACCGTTCTCGACGTTCCCAATACACGCTGACAGCAACGTCGGCCACAGCGCGAACGGTATCGTCGTATTTCGCGAGTGGCGGCATGCCACCCCAATCAGGTACAACGTGGCCTTGATTAAAGAGACAACAATGTCTATCGCCAACACCCAAACCAAGACAGATCACGATTTCTATCTATCTCGAATCAGAGCGATATTGGACCAGGTTCTCGGTGATTGCGAGAGATATCTGTTCGGCTCACGCGCGACGAACAGGTATAGGGATGTTTCCGATTTTGATATCGGCGTGCTCGCTTCCAAAAACATAGACCGGGAACTTAGCATCGCCAGAGAATTGCTGGAGGCGTCCAACATCCCACTCACCGTGGATCTGGTTGATCTCAGTGCAACGTCAGAGGAATTCGCTCGCCAGGTTCAAGAAGAGGGAATCCCGCTATGAAAAGGCTAAACGGCAGGCTGGCTTCCTGTCAGCGTGCTATCTCCACGCTGGATGAAATCTTGCGAATGCCAGTCAACGTCATCGTTCGTGACGCCTCTATCCAGCGCTTCGAGTACTCATTTGAAAGCCTGTGGAAACTGCTGAGAGCATATCTCGACCAACATGAAGGAATCGTCTGCCACTCGCCTAAAAGATGCTTCCGCGAAGCGCTCACGGCGGGCTTGCTTTCTGTAAAAGAAGCCGAGACTTGCCTGATCATGACCGATGATCGCAACCTGACTTCCCACACTTACATCGAGGCTATTGCCGAGGCTATCTACCGCAAGCTTCCCTCGTACCAGGAGGTGATGAATCGTCTGCGGGCAAACATCCAGGTCCGTATTGAACAGGAATAGAGCGGTTGCCGGATAGGATCTGCCAACGGAGCAACCCGGTCAGCAGGCAACAGCGGCAACTTCGGCCACGGCAAGGTGCCCACTCAGTCACCAACTCACCAACGTACCAATGTACCAATGTACCAACCTACCATACCCGAAGCAGGTGGCGGGCTGCCACCCCAATCAGGGACAATGTAGATCCCTGGAAAGGAGACAAGTACAACGATGTACAAGAAGCTATTCATCCCCGGACCCACGCACGTCCGGGACGAGATCCTGGAAGCGATGGCCACCCCCATGATCGGCCATCGCTCCAAAGAGTACGTGGCCTTGCAGGCCGAGGTGATTACCAAGGTTCAGAGACTCCTCTACACCGAGAAGCGCATCTTTCTTTCCACTTCTTCTTCCACCGGCTTGATGGAAGGAGCCGTCCGCAACTGCGTGGCCAAGAAGTGCCTCAACACCGTCTGCGGTGCTTTCTCCAAGCGCTGGCACCAGATCACGCTGGCCAACGGCAAACCGGCCGACAAGATCGAGGTCCCTATGGGCCAGGCGATCACGGCGGAGATGGTGGACGAAGCGCTTTCCAGCGGCGAGTACGACGCCATCACCGTGGTGCACAACGAGACCTCCACGGGCGTCTTGAATCCGCTCTACGAGATCGCCGAGGTGGTGAAGAAGTACCCCGACGTCTGCTTGCTGGTGGACGCGGTGAGCTCTATGGCCGGGGCCAAGATCGAGGTGGACAAGCTGTCCATTGACGTCTGTCTGGCTGGCGTGCAGAAGTGCTTCGCCCTGCCGCCCGGTCTGGCGGTGGCCTCGGTCAGCCAGAAGGCGCTGGATCGCGCCGCCCAGGTAGAGAACCGCGGCTACTACTTCGATTTCCTGGTCTTGCAGAAGTATCTCGACGAGCGGGGCCAGACACCGGCCACGCCGGCCATCTCGCAGATCTTCGCCCTGAACAAGCAGATGGATGACATCCTGGCGGGAGGACTGGAGAACCGCTGGCAGCGCCATAAGGAGATGGCCGCCTTCGTGCAGGGCTGGGCACGCCAGCATTTCGGCCTCTACTCGGACGAACAGTACCTGTCGCCGACCGTGACCAACATCCACAACACGCGCAGCATCAGCGTGGCCGACCTGAACGCGGAGCTAGGCAAGCGGGGAGCGATGATCTCCAACGGCTACGGCTCTCTGAAGGAGACCTGCTTCCGCATCGCCCACATGGGCGATCTGACCCTGGCCGACCTCGAGTGGCTCACGGGGCAGATCGAGGACATTTTGGGGCTGTAGATTGGGAAACAAGTACGTCACAGAGAGGAGACACAGCAATGAGAGTATTGATTTGCGACCCTACTGCCCCCGGGGCCACCGAAAAGATGCGGGCCGCGGGGATCGAAGTGGACGTGCAGGATGACATCACCGCCGACGAGCTTATGGAAGTGCTGCCCGCCTACGACGGAATGGTGGTGCGGAGCCGCACGAAGGTGCGAGCGCCAGTCATTGACAAAGCCAAGAACCTCAAGGCCATCGTGCGTGGTGGCGTGGGCCTGGACAACATTGACGTGGACTACGCCCGCTCCAAGGGGATCGCCGTGATGAACACGCCATCGGCCAGCTCCGCCTCGGTGGCGGAACTGACCATCGGCTATCTCCTCGCCCTGGCGCGGCGGATCCCGGACGCCACTGCCTCCATGAGGGCCGGCCAGTGGGAGAAGAAACCGCTCAGCAAGGGATCGGAGATCGCCGGCAAGACCCTGGGACTGGTGGGTTGCGGCCGCATCGGGCAAGAGGTAGCCAAGCGAGCCTCCGCACTGGGCATGGATGTGGTTTTCTACCGCCGCACGCCCACCGAACTGCCCCATGCCAGGCAGGTCCCTCTGGATGAACTGGTGCGCGCCGCCGACTACATCTCGCTGCACGTGCCCCACACTCCGGACACGCACCACATCATCGGTGCAGCAGAGTTCGACAAAATGAAAGCTGGCGTATACATCATCAACTGTGGACGCGGCGGCACGCTCGACGAGGAAGCGCTGTACGAGGCCGTTGTCTCCGGCAAGGTGGCCGGGGCGGCGCTCGATGTCTTTGCCGACGAGAAGGAAGATCGAGGCAAGAAGCTGTTCGCCCTGCCGCAGGTCATCGGCTCACCGCATATCGGAGCGGGGACCAAAGAAGCTAAAGCGCGTGTCGGCGAGGAAGTGGCGGACAGAATGATTGGCTTCTACCGGGAGCATTTCTAGGGTTCGGTGATTGGGTATTGGTGATCAACGTACGTTGGCTTCTGATCACCGATCTCTGATCACTCTGAGAAAGGAGCAACTGTGGCCAGAATTAAGCCGTTTCGCGGCGTGCGCTACAATTCCGAACAGTTCGACGACATGAGCGTGGTCGTCAGCCAGCCCTACGACAGGGTGCGCTACGGACTGCAGGACAGGTACTACGCCCTGAGCGACTACAACATCGTGCGCGTCATCAGGAACAAGGAACAGCCAGGCGACGAAAAGGCCAACAACGTCTATACGCGTGCCCGTGATACCTACGACCGTTGGCTGAGAGACGGTGTGCTGGCTCGCGAGAAACAGCCTGCTCTCTACGTCTTCCATCAGACCTTCGCCACCCCAGGAGGCGAGACTTCGACAAGCTCAGTCGGGGCGACGCGTACCCACAAGGCCTTCATCTGTGCGCTGGAACTGACCACCTTCGACGAGGGCGTGGTGCTGCCCCACGAGCGCACCCACGCCGGCCCCAAAGTGGACCGCCTCAACCTCCTGCGAGCCACGGAGGTCAACTTTGGGTTGATCTTCATGGTGTATCCCGATCCGGGCAACAAGGTGAACGCTCTGCTGGACGCGGCCGTCGCCGGTCGCCAGCCGGACGTGGACGTGGTGGAACTGTTCGAGAAGGATGTGCGCCAGCAGATGTGGGCAGTGACCGATCCCAAGGTGATCGCTGCCGTGCGGGCGGAGATGGCCCCCAAACGCAATCTGATCATCGCCGATGGTCACCACCGTTACGAAACGGCCATCAACTACCGCGACGAGATGCGAGCCCTGCATCCGGATGCCCCGGCCGATGCCGCCTTCAACTACCGCATGGTCACGCTAGTGAGCATGGACGATCCGGGTCTGACCATTCTGCCTACGCATCGAGAGATCTACGGCTACGAGGAAATGAGACCCGACGAGATACTGCAGCGAGCCGCGGAATACTTCACCGTCACGCCCATAGCCAGCAAGGATGCCTGCCTGGCGGCCATGGCTGAGCACCAAGCCGAGCACGCCATCGGCTTCTACGCTGGTGGGCCGTACTACATGCTGGTGCTGAAGGACGAAGCGCTGCTGGATCAGCTCATTCCCGAAGACCGGACGCTCGTATGGAAGTCGCTGGACGTGAGCATCCTGCACCGCATCCTGCTGGAGCAGGTGGTGGGCATTCCGCGGGAAATGATAGATGCCAAGGACAAGGTGCGCTATCATCGCGACCCGCAGCTTCCCATTGACGCTGTGGACGCGGGAGAGGCGAACTTCGTCTTCTTCCTCAATCCAACACTAATGATGCAGGTCAAGACCTGCACCGAGATGGGAGAGAAGATGCCGGCGAAGTCCACCGACTTCTATCCCAAGGCCATCTCCGGGTTGGTGATGTGCCCGGTAGGCGCCGGCGAGCGGTTAGGGTAGGAACCCCAGATTTCACGGATTGCACAGACGGAAAGAGCCCTGTCCAAGACGACTTGAACAGGGCTCTTTTGCTTCTGCTCCAATGTGTGGGCTCGTCAAGCCGCACTGTCAACGAGACTCAATAGATCCAGATTCGCTCCTGCCGGACTGCCAAGTGCGGCAGAAAGGCAATGGACTTGGCAGTCCACCGCGAGCCTTCTGGATCTACAAAGGCTGGCGCTATTCGCTGCCATCCAATCGTGCGCGCAAGAAAGCGAGCAGGTTCTCGAACACCTCCGCCTGCCATACAGCATCGTCGAGAGCATGGTGGGTATGGGGCCGATCGGGCAGAAATCGTTTGTCGATCCTCCGTTTTGACGTACCGCCCCAGTCGCTTCCGACAAGACCCATGTAGAAAGCCTTGATGTCCAAGCCACTGACACCGAAGGGGTCGCGGCCCAGGAAGCGCAGGAAGTAGCAGTGCGTGAACATCCAGTCGAATGGGGCATTGAAGGCAACGAAGACCGGCATGTTCCCTGGCGGAGTAACCTCTCCAATCCACCGTTCGAAGTCGGCCATGGCCACGGCAGGGTCGGTGCCGTGTTCCCAGAGATAGGACAGCGGCAGACCAGCGACCTGCAGCGCCTGCTCATCGTAATTGCCATTGACCGGCTTAAGCTCAACGTAGAAGTTGCTTTCTACGTGGCCCACCACGCAGGCGCCTATCGAAAGCATACTGTACTCGCCGGGGATGGGGCCCGCGGCTTCAATATCTACGGAGATGTAGGTTTCCTCTTCCATTCTGTTTAGACCCTCGGCGACAGGAGAAATCAGGCCATTCTCGCTCCAGCCTGTAACAGCTTTTCGATCTCGGCGACGAACTGCTGGGCATCATGCCAGCATCTTTCGGCCCTGTCACGATCAGCTATCCAGTACACATCGTAGTCCGATTTCTGACGCCAATCAAAGCCTTCGATGAGCAGTCTGTGAGAGACGGGATCCAACTTGCCGCTCTTGACGTACTCACGGCCAATGGCAGCCACCACGGCTGAGTGTTTGGTAACGTCAACACCATCTCTCAGCAACAGGGCCTTGGCCGCGTAGAACATGGCGTAATACGCACGAGAGATCGCTTCAGCGAAGAGCAAATCCTCGATGAGCGTATCCCCGGCCTTGAGGCTGGAGCGGGCTTTGTCCATCCACCGCTGGACTTCGTCATCTACGCGCTCGGCCACAAGATCCTTCCTTCACGCTCGACGTTCTCCCAGAAGGATGCCCTGTGGCGCCTCAGTCGCTCCTGATATTGGACATCGGCGATATACAGGGAGAAAACGTGCGAGAAATCAGCATCCCACATGACTCGATAGGCAACATCGTAGACCCTCTTCTGCAGCGCTTCAGGCGCGTGACGCAGGGTAACGAAAAGGTCAACGTCGGAATCGGGCTTGGCGTCGCCTCTGGCATGAGAACCATACAGAATCAGCGATACCAGCTCGTCCCCCAGCTCCTGTCGCAGTTCGCGTGTGAATCGGCCTAGAGTTTGGGTAAGCTGAGCTTGCATTTCACCCCTCCATCCTCGCTAGGCGCATTATACCACGCCACCTGCGCTTCTGGCAACCGAGCAAGGAGAGTAGCAGGGCAATAACGACCAAGCCAAACCCCAACGGCATGAGCCACAACCCCCAACCAAGGGTCACGGTCCGGCCGTAGACGGCGTCAACCGCTGGACGCACTCGCAGGAACTGCCACACAGGGACCACCGCCGCGGCCAGGGCCAGCAGCAGTGTGGTTGCTTCCAGCAGCGCGGGCGGCAGACGCCGCAACAGCGGGTGAAGGAGGACGAGCGCCAGGCAGAAAGCGATAGCCGCCGCCTGCAGCCGGAACTCCGGCGTCAACAGAAGCTGGGGCGTCCAGGCGGGCGGAAGCATGGAGAGAGCAACGGGGACGGCCAACAGTACCAGCAGCCAGCGCAGCGACCAGGGATAGCGCCACCTGCGGTTGGCGGCAGCGAACACCAGCCCCAACGCCCCGGCCACCAGCGGCAAGTAGAACAACTCCCGCATCACCTGCAGCTCGCCGGAGCGCACCTCTGACAGGAACTTGACGAACTCGGCCATATCCTGGCCCGTGAGCACCAACGCAGGGGCCTTGTGTGTCACCCACGGGCCGAAGTAGCCAGCCAGCGCCAGGAGCAGGGTCAGGATTGGCAAGAAACGCACCACGGAAGCGCACATTGTGTTCCGCATGTTCATCCATCCGAGCCAGCGATGAGCCATCGAACGAATTCGACGGCTGCTACGGGAAACGTGTTGAAAACACGTTACGTCAACGTGACAGCACGTTCCCAACGTGTTTTGGGTATCAGACCCGAATTCATTCGTGGTCTTCTAGCCCGCAAGGGCCTCGTTCTTCCAGGCCCTTTCGGCCATCGAACGAATTCGACGGCTGTTACAGAAAACGTGTTGAAAACACGTTACGTCAACGTGACAGCACGTTCCCAACGTGTTTTGGGTATCAGACCACGAATTCACTGGCTACCAATTTCCCAATCTACCAGTTTCCCAATCTACCACTCTACCAATCTACCGCCCCAAGCGCCTATCCAGAAAATCCGCCACCTTCGGATAGGCGTCCAGCCGACCCTTCAGCTTCACCAGGCCATGCCCTTCGTCCTCGTAGCGCAAGTACTCCACCGGCACGCCGCGGGCACGTAGCGCCTCCACGATCTGCTCCGCCTCGCCGATGGGCACGCGGGGATCGTTGGCCCCATGGATGACCATCAGCGGAGACTGGATGTTATCCACGTGGTGGATGGGCGAGATGCTCTGCAGAAGGGCGCGGTCGTGGGCCAGGCTGCCATACTCCGCCTCCCGCAGATGTCGCCGCCAGGAGCCGGTGTTCTCCAGGAAGCTGACGAAGTTGGCGATGCCCACGATGTCCACGCCCGCCGCCCACAGGTCCGGGTACGCCGTCAGTGCGGCCAGCACCATGAAGCCGCCGTAGCTCCCCCCCATCACAGCGATGCGCCGCGGATCGGCGATGCCGCTCTCGGCCAGCCAGCGGGCACCGTGGGCCAGGTCCGCCACGGAGTCCATCCGCCTCTCCACATCGTCCAGATGCGTGTAGGTCAGCCCGTAGCCGGTGGAGCCGCGCACATTGGGCGCGAAGACAGCATACCCGCGGCTGACGAAGTACTGGTAGAGGGGATTGAACTCTGCCCGCCTCTGCGCTTCGGGGCCACCGTGCACCTCCACGACGACAGGCAAGCGGTCATCTCGCGCCGCGCCGGGCGGCAGGTAGAGGAACGCGGGGATCTCCAGCCCGTCGAAAGAGCGGTAACGAACCAACTCCGGCTCGGCGAAGGAGTCCCGGGAGATGCCGGCCCGCGAGCTGTGGGTGAGCTGCGTCACCGCTCCGGTCTCCAGATCCACCACCCAGACATCGGGGTTGTGGCTGGGGCTGCTGAAGGCGAAGGCCAGTTTGCGGCCATCAGGCGAGAAAGCCAACCGCCTCCCCCAGCGGTAGAGGAAGGGAGGATCCAGCACGCCGCCGGGGAGCACCGGCAGCGGCAATGACCGGCTCGCGGCGACGTCCAGCACGGTCAGATAGCTGTAGCCTTCGAGGTTGGTCAGGTAGGCCAGACGATAGCCATCGGGCGGGAGGTTGACGGCCTCCACGTCCGAGTCGGGTGTGACCAGGAAGCGCAGGGGCGCATGGCCATCGTCTCCAGACTCACCCGCCAGATCGAGGTGGGCCAGCGCCAGGAACTCCCGCCCGCGATCGCTGACCAGGTAGAGACCGCGACCGTCGCCCGCCCAGGCCACGCTGCCGTAGCGCACCTGGCCCTCGTGTGGCGTGAGGTGGTGCACCGCGCCGCTGGGCAGGTCGAGCAAGTAGAGGTCCTGGTCGAAGCTGGACTGGGCGCGCACGACGACGAGCTGCGTGTCGTCGGGAGACCAGCCCGCCACCTGGTTCATCCCTTCCGTCTGCCAGACACAGGTTGCTTCGGTGCTGGCTACGTCCTGCACGTAGACGTCGAAATGCTGGGCCTCGCGGCGGTTGGCCGTCCAGGCGATGCGCTGCCCGTCGTGTGACCAGCCGCCGAAACTGTGGATGGCCTCCGGCTCGTCGGTGAGCGGGCGGATGATCTGCCCGCCATCGGAGAGGGAGAGGAGGAAGAGCTGCTGGCGCTCGTTGCCGCCGGCATCCATGCCGAACAGCATCTGATCGTCCGTGGGCGAACAGGCCACAAAGCCACAGCGATCGCCGAAGAAGGTAAGCTGATCGGGCCAGCCGCCATCCGCACTGATGCGCCACACCTGCGGCACGCCGGTGATATTGGTCAGAAAGGCTATGTGCTGGCCGTCAGGCGAAAACGACGGGCCGTAGGCAGCGCGGATGTTGAGGTAGCGGGCGAAAGGAAACTGAGGAGACATGGCCACTACTCGGCAGGGACGAAGTAGACGTCCGTGGGCTTGAACTTGCTCAGCCGCTTGTAGCGTGGCTGGACCCTCATGCCGATCCAGTCGAGGCTGGCCTGGTAGGGATCCACGCCCACCAACCGCGCCAGGAACAGCGTGTCCACACCGGGGAACTCAACCTGCACCAGCACGAAGGGACATTCGGGCAGAAACTCCTCGCTGCCGAAGTGGCAGACGGTGAAGGCATGCACGACCCCCTCACCCGTGATTTCCACCCACTCTGTTTCCTTGCCGGTGTACATATCGTGGCCGCGCGGCGTGCCGTAGGTGTGGCCCGTCTCCGGCTCACGATTGGTGACAAAGCGCCTGTTGGCCAGTCCGGCAAAGAAGGGGGAATCCTGCCCATACGAATGCAAGTACTCGATGCTGTACGGCTGCTTGATCAGGATGTGCCCCATGTGCTTGAGGCCGGAAAGATCATCCCCCTCTGGGAAAGGGACGTCGAAAAGGACGGTGCCCTCCATTGTTTCTTCGATCTTCGTGGGTAGTTTTTTGCTCTCAGCCATCATTATGCCTCTTTTTCCAGGATTGAAACCGTGACGTATGTGCCCGTCCCGGCGTGAGAATGGATGGCCCCGCGCTGGGCGTTGGGCACTTGCAGTTCGGACGTGCCGAAGTGCTTCTCGATCGTATGCTGCAGTTGCCAGATGGCAAAGGCCGCCTGCATGAGCCCTGTGGCGCCGACGGGATGGCCGCAGGCGATCAGGCCGCCGGAGGGGTTCACCGGACATACCGGCTCCTCGGACAAGTTCAGCCCATAGTCAATGCCAGGCACGAAAGCCCTGCCCGAGGCGGCGAAGGGGCCGCCCTCGCCGTAGCGGCAGAGGCCCATGTCCTCGTAGGTCTGGATCTCGCTGGAGGTGTAGGCGTCGTGCAGTTCGACGAAGTCAATCTGCGCCAGCGGATCGGTGATGCCGGCGTTCTTGTAGGCCTCCTTGGAGCCCATGCGTCCGGCTCGGAAGGAGTGCACACCCGGATAGCGAAAGCCGCGATCCCACAGGCTCTTGTAGTAGGCGCGGGTTTCGGCTGTATCCTCTGAGGGCAGCAGGTTATACTTCAGGAAGTCCTCGTACGATTGGTGCGGGCGGTCGGCCATGCGCATGGCGTCGGTGCCACGGCCGATGCCCGCCACCCTGACACGCGGGATGCGCTTGCTGCTGGCCTTTTCCAGCTTGGCCAAGCCCTCCTCGCTAGCCAGGATGGTGCAGGCCGCGCCGTCGCTCATCACGCAGATGTCCAGGCGCGTGAGAGGCCAGGCGACCATCGGCGCGTTCCTGACGTCCTGGATGGTGAGCTTCTGGCGCTTCTGAGCATAGGGGTTGTAGTAGGCGTTCATGTGGTTCTTCACCGACACGTGGGCCATCTGTTCGACGGTGGTGCCGAACTCCTTCATGTGCCGGGTGACCATCATGGCGTAGTAACCGGAGTAGAAGCCGCCCACAGGATAGTCGAAGCTGACATCCGAGGCCAGGGCAATGAACTCGTTGCCCTTCCAGGTCTGGACGTGCGACATGGTCTCAAAGCCGTAGCAGAGACAGACGTCCATGTAGCCGGAGGCGATGGCCTTCCAGCCTTCCTGGAAGCAGATGCCACCGGTGGCGCCGCCACCTTCCACACGGTGCGAGGGCTTGGGGCACATGCCCAGGTAATCCTGGGCCATGATGGCCGCCATCAGTTGGCGGGCAAAGTGGTCGGAGAAGTAGGAAGCCACCGTGCCATCCACGATTTCCCAGAACTGCGGGTGCTCCAGTCCCAGGTCAGCGATGGCGTAATCGTAGGCCTCCTTGACGACGGCGGGGAACGTTTTGTCTTGCCGGGCTTTGGTGAACTTGCTCACCCCGCCCGACACTGCGTAGACGGTTCGCATAGATTTGCCTCCTTGTGATGCACTGAGTTACTCGAAACGCACGGTGGAGATGATCGTGCCCTCGATGAAATCCTCGGCCACGGTGACGAAGCTCTGGACGTCGCGGCGAGGATTGACTCCCGCGTCCTCGTAGGCCCTGACCGCGGCCTCGTACATGAGTTCCTTATACGAGACCTCAGGGGTCAGAGGGCGGAAGGGGGTGTAGCCTATACCCACGATGGCTACTCTGTTGGACATGCTTGCCTCCTTGCAATGTGTTTGAGTGATGTGTTCAAGATGACGGCCCGAGGCTAAAAGCCATCGGGCTGAAAGGGCAAAGCCCTTCGGGCTAATCATTCCCAATCCCTAGCCCCGCAGGGGCTTCGCCCTCTCAGCGCGGGGGTTCAGCCCCGCATTCTCCTCCGACACAATCCCGCTCCAGCATAGCCATTGCTGTCCCCTCCGAGTGATGCTTTCGCTGGTTCTTGGCATATCGCACGACCATATCCAGCATCTTGGCTCCGAACGAGACAACCCCGTATTCAGCCTGCCAGGCAAAGTGGATATCCACA
>JGI24025J20009_10000878_pt1 | contig 23214 bp, 21 predicted proteins | sample Cruoilmetagenom3_FD_20009 | JGI IMG/M metagenome (IMG submission 20009) | reverse complement strand
CTGCCCTCGGACCCGGCCACAGACCCAGACCCGGCCCCAGACCCAGACCCAGACCCAGACCCGGCCCCAGCCATCGCGTCGACCGCGTTGGAGATCAGGTTCACGACGACCTGTTGCAGCCGCACCACGCCGCCGCGCACCAGCACCGGGTGCCCGGGCCGCGTCCAGTCGACGGTGACCTCGTGGCGCTGCAGCTTGCCGGCGGTGGTCTCGAGCGCGTCGTCGACGATCGCGCCGAGATCGACATCCGCGACCGGCCCGCTTTCCTGGCGCGCGAAGGCGCGCAGGTTATGGATGATCCGCCCCATCCGCCGCGATAGCTCGGCGATCCTTCCAAGGTTCTCGCGCGCCTTCTCGGGCTTGCCGCGCTCGAAGAACAGCGTGCCGTTCTCGGCGAAGCTGCGGATCGCCATCAGCGGCTGGTTGAGCTCGTGGCTGATCCCGGCCGACATCTGACCAAGCGCCGACAGTTTGCCCGCCTGCACCAGCTCCGCCTGTGCCTGTTTGAGCGCAGCCTCGGCCTCCTTGCGTTCGACGATTTCGTGGCGCAGATCGGCGTTGGCCCCGGCAAGCGCGCGGGTCCGCTCAGTCACCCGCGCTTCAAGCCGGGCATTGGCGGCGGCTTCGACCGCCAGACGCCCGTGCAGCGCCTGACGTTGCTGCACCGCGACCAGCATTGCCGCACCGAACACCAGAAACAGCGCCATTGTGGCGCCCGCGACGAGCACCGCGCTGCGAAAGGTGGGGCCCGCATCGAGCAGGACATTCGCGCTCAGCCCGATGGCCGGCACCTCACGCGTTAGGTGCAACGCGCGCCGCGGCAGATAGCGCCCGCCGTCCAGGAGCCAGACCTCGTGCCCCGACACACGCCGCGCCGCATAGGCCGGGAAGCTCTGCGCATCGCCCTGCCGGGTCAGCAAAAGCCCGCTGCGATTGCTGGTGAACACCGTGCCGTGCCGGTCCACGAAATAGGCCGCGGGCGCATTGCCCGGCCAGTTGTCCTCGATCCCGCGCACATCCACGGTGGCGATGATCGCCCCGGCGGCCGGCCCGTTCGGCCCATAGACAGGAGCCGCGAAAGTATAGACACGGGTCCCGGTTTTGCCGCTGCCTTTTTCGGGGCGCGGAACGATCCCGTGGTCGGTGCCCAGCGCCCCGCCCAGGGCGCGCGCGAGGGGTTGTTCACGCGGATCGCGCGACCCAGCGTCCGGCGCGGTGGAGGCAAGGATCCGCCCGTCCGCGTCGACCAGTTCGATCGAGCGCGCGCCGGTCTTGTCGGCCATCTCGCCGATCAGGGCATCCGCGCCGACGCGGTCGCCGCCCTGGAACAGCAGCCCCTGCAACTCCGGGTGACTGGTCAGGACCACGGCAAGCTCGCGGTAGCGCAGGAGCCGTGAGGTCAACCGGTCGGTCGCCAGCGCGAGGTCGGCGCGGCCCTGGTCGGCAAGCCGGTCCACCGCCGCCCGGTAGGCATACCATCCGGCGCCGGCGCCGATGGCGGCGGTCAGGCCGACGAAGGCCAGAACCCAGACGATGAGCGGTATCTTCCTCATGGGGGGATAGTAGGACAATTCCGGCGCAGCGCGCCAGCGCTGGCCGGTCATGTCACGCGGGCGCCGGGGTTTTTTGGGCGCGCACCGCCGCCCGTGCGGTCAGGCGAAGAAATCGCCGGGCGACACGGTACTGAGCGTGAACTCCGCCCAATCGCTCCAGTCCTCGCCGTCGGAGGCCCGTATTTCGAGGCTGCTGTCGCCGATGCCCTTGTCGCGTCGGACGGCGAGGTTCTGGATCTCGTCCGCATCGATCACATAGCCATCGCGGGCGTTGATCTTGCCCTCGCCCTTGAGCTTGAAGTTCTGGCGTCCTTCGGTGTCGCGGACTTCGTAGAAGACGATCTCATCCCCATCCAGGTCCGACACCTTCAGCGCATCCTCGACCCAGGCCCTCTTCGCCTTTCCTTTCACCTTGGCGACCGTGATGTCGGCCACCGTGATGTTCGGCGCGGCGTTGGCCGTGGGCGGGTTGGGTGTCGAGCCCCCGCCGCCGGTATCGAGCGCGACCTTTGCGGCGGTCGCCGCGAAGTTCTGGGTGACCATCACGGCATCCCAGCCGTTGTAATCGCCGATTTCGACACCGATGCCGACATAGTCGTACGTCGCGGAAAGGATGTTCGCGCGGTGCCCCGGGCTGTTCATCAGGCTCTCGAACAGATCGTCGACATCGTCTGCGATACCGGAGCGGCCGCGTTCGCTCTGCCAGGCGATGTTCTCGCCCCAGCTCCATGAGCCGGAAAAATCGAAGCCCGCATCTTCCATCCGGTCACCGGCCGTCGAACGGCCCGCACCGGTGTGCGAGAACTTGTCTTGTCGCAGCATCCATTCGCTGTGGTCTTCAGCGGAGTCGTTGAGATCGAGAGCCAGTTCCAGCGGGTCCAACCCGTAACCGGCCCGCGCCTCGTTGATCAGCTCGAGCATCAGGCGCTCGACTTTGGATGCCTTGGACATCGTCTGTTTCTCCTCACGTTCATCACCCGGGCGCAAACCTAGCCGGTGTCGAAAAGAGGGAAACCTTGCGATGGTCAGGCCGCTGAGGTTGGCGTTTAGCCGCCAATTCGGGGGCGCAGTCTCGGCGAACAAACGCCACCCGGTTTGAGGAGTGATATGCGGCAGTCCTCAGCCGACCGGCCCGGGCCGGGCGACGGGCACACCGCAGCGGGCAGGCGCGCCCGGCCCAGTTCAGCCGGATTCGCGGTCCGCGCGCTTCGCGCGGACGTAAAGCTCCATGCGGTGATGCACGATCTCGTAGCCGAGCTCGGCGGCGATCTCGGCCTGGAGCCGTTCGATCCGCTCCGAGCAGAATTCCACCACCTCGCCGGTGTCGATGTCGATCATGTGATCGTGATGCTCGGCCTCGGCATGTTCGAACCGGGCCGGCGTGCCTTCGAACTGATGCCGCAGGATCACCCCCTGCTCCTCGAGCGAGGTCAGCGTGCGGTAGACGGTCGACAGCGAGATCCCGGGCACCTCGACCTCGGCGCGCCGTTGCAGCTCGACCGCATCCGGGTGATCGTCGGCCACCGCCAGCACGTCGAGCAGGGCCGCGCGTTGGCGGGTGATGCGCACGCCCGCACCCCTGAGGGCTCCGGTCAGTCTCTTGGCGCGTTTCTCGGTCTTGGTCCGGTCTGTCTGGCTCATGGGGCGCATTTCGCACGGGATCGGGCGTTGGCGCAAGAACTACCTGCAAATGGATTGCATCTGCACTTGACAGTTGCAAATCATTCCTAGAAGCATTCCGGGCAACAGCCCAACCGGAGTCTGCCCATGTTCACGCGCCGCTCGACCCTTGCCCTTGCCTTCGCCGCCGCCGCCGCCGCCCTGCTGGCCATTCCGGCCTTCGGCGCCGAAGACCGGATCAAGGTGGTGACCACCTTCACGGTGATCGCCGACATGGCCGCGAATGTCGCGGGCGATGCCGCCGAGGTGGTTTCGGTCACCAAGCCGGGGGCGGAAATCCACGGCTATCAGCCGACCCCGCGCGATCTCATCAAGGCCCAGGATGCCGACCTGGTGCTCTGGAACGGGCTCAACCTCGAACGTTGGTTCGAACAGTTCTTCGCCAACCTGCGCGACGTGCCGGCGGCGGTGGTGTCGGACGGGGTGGACCCGATGCCGATCGCCGGCGGCGAATACGCCGGCAAGCCCAACCCGCACGGCTGGATGGCGCTCTCCTCGGCGCTGATCTATGTCGAAAACATCCGGGCCGCGATGAGTGGCGTGGACCCGGACAACGCCGCGACCTACGCCGCCAACGCGGAAGCTACAAACAAGAAATCGCAGACACCATCGGCCCGCTGCGCGAAGCAGCACTGGCGCTGCCGGACAACCGCCGCTGGCTGCTCACCTCCGAGGGCGCGTTTTCCTATCTGGCGCGTGATTTCGGGCTGACCGAGCTCTATCTCTGGCCGATCAACGCCGATGCGCAAGGCACCCCCCAGCAGGTGCGTAGCGTTATCGACGCGGTGCGCGAACACGACATCCCGGTGGTCTTCTCCGAGAGCACGGTGTCGGACAAGCCCGCCAAGCAGATCGCGCGCGAGACCGGGGCGGCCTACGGCGGCGTGCTCTACGTCGACAGCCTGAGCGCACCCGACGGGCCGGTGCCCAGCTACCTCGACCTCCTGCGCATCACCTCCGAAACCATCGTGAATGGATTGAGGGAATGACGCACGGTATTCGCGCCCAGGGCGTCACGGTCACCTACCGCAACGGCTTCACCGCGCTCAGAAATGCGAGTTTCGACATCCCGACGGGTACGATCACAGCCCTTGTGGGCGTGAACGGCGCCGGCAAGTCGACCCTGTTCAAGGCGTTGATGGGCTTCGTGCCAGTCGCGCGCGGCGAGGTCGAGATTCTCGGCAAACCGGTCGAGGCGGCGAAAAAGGCGCAGGACGTGGCCTATGTGCCCCAGGCCGAGGAGGTCGACTGGAGCTTCCCGGTGCTGGTCGAAGACGTGGTGATGATGGGCCGCTACGGCCACATGGGCTTTTTGCGCCGGCCGCGCCCAACCGACCGGACCGCGGTCGACAGCGCACTTGCCCGGGTGGGCATGACCGACTACCGCCACCGCCAGATCGGTGAGCTGTCCGGCGGTCAGAAAAAGCGGGTCTTCCTCGCGCGCGCCCTCGCCCAGGATGCCCACGTGATCCTGCTCGACGAGCCCTTCACCGGCGTCGACGTGAAGACCGAGGAGCAGATCATCGCGCTCCTGCGCGATTTGCGCGACGAGGGGCGGGTGATGCTGGTGGCCACCCACAACCTCGGCTCGGTGCCCGAGTTTTGCGACCGGGTGGTACTGGTCAAAGGCACCGTGCTCGCCCACGGGCCGACCGAGGAGGTCTTTACCCCTGAGAAGCTGCGCGATGCTTTCGGCGGCGTGTTGCGCCACTTCCTGCTCGAAGGCGAGCGGCTGCACGACGACGACGATCCGCGCCAGCTNGAGGTCATCACCGACGACGAACGCCCGCTGGTGATCTACGACGACCGCACCCGCACAAGGGAGGGGCNCAAATGAGCCTGCTGCTCGAGCCCTTCTCCTACGGCTACATGACCAACGCGATCTGGGTCTCGGGGCTGGTCGGCGCGGTNTGCGCCTTTCTCTCCGCCTACCTGATGCTGAAGGGCTGGTCGCTGATCGGCGACGCGCTCTCGCATAGCATCGTGCCGGGGGTCGCCGGCGCCTACATGCTCGGCCTGCCCTTCGCGTTCGGCGCGTTCCTGTCGGGCGGGCTGGCAGCGCTTGCGATGCTGTTTCTGCAATCGCGCTCCGGGCTCAAGGAAGACGCGGTGATCGGGCTGATCTTCACCGCCTTCTTCGGTCTCGGCCTGTTCATGGTCTCGCTCAACCCGATGGCGGTCTCGATCCAGACCATCATCATGGGCAACGTGCTGGCGATCACCCCCGAAGACACCCTGCAACTGGCGATCATCGGCGGCGTCTCGCTGGTGGTGCTGTTGGCCAAGTGGCGCGACCTTCTGGCGGTGTTCTTCGACGAGGCCCATGCGCGCTCGATCGGGCTCAATGTCACAGCGCTGCGGGTGGTCTTCTTCACCCTGCTCGCCGCCTCGACGGTGGCCGCGATGCAGACCGTGGGCGCGTTCCTGGTGATCGCGCTGGTGGTCACGCCGGGCGCCACCGCCTACCTGCTCACCGACCGGTTCCCGGTGCTCATCGCGCTGTCGGTCGCCATCGGCACGCTCACCTCGGCCTTCGGGGCCTATCTCAGCTATTTCCTCGACGGCGCCACCGGCGGGGTGATCGTCACCCTGCAGACCGCGCTGTTCCTTGCGGCCTTCGTCTTCGCGCCCACCCACGGCACCCTCGCGGCCCGCCGCCGCGCCGCCGCTTCCCTGAGGGAGCCCGTGTGATGGACAGCCTTTTGATGCCGTTCCAGTTCCCGTTCATGCAGAACGCCTTTCTGGTCACCGCCCTCATCGCCCCCGCCGCCGCGATGCTGTCGGCCTTCCTCGTGCTCAAGGGCTGGTCGCTGATGGGCGACGCCACCTCACACGCGGTGCTGCCCGGCGTGGTGCTCGCCTATGTCGTCGGGATCCCGCTGATCGTCGGCGCCTTTCTCGCCGGGATGGTCATGGCGCTTGGGGCNGGCTTCATCCAGGAGCACAGCCGGGTGAAACAGGACACCGTGCTGGGGGTGGTCTTTTCGGGCATGTTCGGCCTCGGCATCGTGCTCTACACCCAGATCGAAACCGACGCCCACCTCGACCACATCCTGTTCGGCAACATGCTGGGCGTAGGTGCTGCCGATCTCTGGACCTCGGGGCTGATCGCCGGCGCGGTGGCGCTCGTGCTCGCGGTCCTGTGGCGCGATCTTCTGGCGCATGCCTTCGACCCGGTGCAGGCGCAGATGATCGGTCTGCGCACGACGCTCTTGCACTACGGGCTGCTGACGCTGCTTTCGGCCACCATCGTGGCGATGCTGTCGTCGGTCGGGATCATTCTCGCCATCGCCTTCCTGATCGCCCCCGGCGCCATCGCTTTCCTGCTCACCCGCCGCTTCGCCGCCATGCTGGTGGTCGCGATCGCGGTGGCCGAGCTTGCCGGCCTCTTGGGGATCTACGCGAGCTTCTGGCTCGACAGCGCCCCGGCACCGACAATCGTGCTGGTCCTGACCGCGGGCTTCCTCGTTGCCCTTGCCGCGCGGGAATTGCGTTTCGGCGCGGCCAGAGGGCCGAAACCGGATTTGAGTTCATGAAAAATGACCGTTTTCATGGCCGGAGGAGCCCCGAACTTTCGCCAAGGCGCGCGCTGGCGTCTCGCGGAAAGCCTCAGGGACATCCGCGCACCCGGATCGGGCTTCACTGATCGTCTGCGATGAGCGCATGCGCCAGATTGCTGTCGACGATGGCGTGGGTGACGTAGCCCGCGGCGATCACCGCCCTTACCGCCGTCAATTTGTTCAGCCCCGACGCCACCAGGATGCGCTTCGGCGTGCGCCGGATGTCGTCCAGTTCGATCGCAATGAGGCGCTCCTCGATCGGCAGCGCCATGCTTTCTCCGTTCGTGTTGACGAAACGCGAGCAGATGAAGCCCGCGCCGTCGGCTTCGCTGACCTGGTGGACCTCGTCCAGGGTCGCGATCCCGGCCGTCACGATATGGCCGGAATCGGCCAGATCCCCGACCGAGGTGATGATCGCGTCGAGCGTCTTCAGCCGGTCGAGTTGCGTGCGGATCGTCGGCTCCGCGCGCAGCGATTGCGCCAAAGCCGGTGACGACAGCACCGCCGGCGCGTGCAGGGTATGGCATTCGGCCCCCAAGCGATTGGCGATCTGGATGGCGCATGTCTCCGCCGCGAGCAGCCGCTGGGTATCCATCGAGCCGATGACCTGGCAGACCTCGGTCCCCGGAATGTGCCGCGCGGGCAGATCGTCCGCCACCAGCTTCACCGTCTCGCCCCAGGCCACGCCGATCCGGTCCCCCGGCTCGAGGATATTGTGCAGCGCCATCGCCGCCGCGCGCGCGGTCTGGCGCAGGGCAAGGGCGGCATCCTCGCCTTCCCCGATATTGGCGACATAGGCGTCCTCAAGTCCGTACTTCTCGCACAGGTCGCGGCTTTCGCGCGACAGCGCCAGCACCTCGCCCTTGACGCGAATATCGACGATACCGCGGTCGCGCCCCTCGCGCAGATAGTTCACGATGGTGGCCCGCGACACGCCCATGCGCTTGGCGATCTCGCCCTGATTGAGGCCCTCCTTGTAGTAGAGCAGCGCCACATTCGCGAGCAGGCTGTCGTCGCGCTGACCGCTGGTTTGCGGCAGGGCTTGTGTCGGCAGATCGGTCATCGTGTTATCCTTTGACCCTTGCTGCGCACGGGTGTGCGCTTGCTATCTCAACGCCGCTTCGATGTTGCCGCCATCGACGGTGATCACATGGGCGGTCGTGCGTCGCGACAGCGCCAGCGCGACGAAGGCCTCGGCGACGTCACGGGCCTCGACTTCGCGCCCGAGCAGGTTGCCGGCCATATAGGTGGCTTCGTCCACCCCGCGCGATTTTGCCCGGCCAGCGATGAAATCATCGTTCAGGAGCCCCGAGCGGATGCGGTCGGCATTGACACCGTTCACNCGGATCATGTCGCCGCCCAGCTCCAACGCAAGCTGACGCATCAAAAACAGGGTCGCCGCCTTGGGCAAGCCGTAGGCGCCGAAGTTCTTGCCCGGGTTCACCGCCTGTTTCGAGATATTGAACAGGATCTGGCCCGGGCGCCCCTGGACCCGCATCAACCGTGCCGCCTGTGTGGACAGGGCTTCATGGGAAAAGAAATTCAGCTCGAAAGCACCGCGCAGGGTCTCGTCATCCAGATCGAGCAGCGCGCCCGCGGTGGCCGCACCGGCGTTCGAAACCAGGATATCGAGCCCGCCAAACGCCGCGACCGCCGCATCCATCGCCGCCGCGGCCGCCCCTTTGGCGGTGATGTCGCCGACAAACCCGGCGTGCCCCGGGCCAAGCGTGGCGAGCGCCGTGTCGATACTATCCTGGTTCAGGTCGACCAACAGGCAGTTGGCGCCGAGCCTGGCGAAGGCCTGCGCGGTCGCCAGCCCGATCGTGCCCGCCCCGCCGGTCACCATCACCACTTGGCCTTCGAAGACCGGGGCGGTCCTTCCCCGGCCCAGCTTGGCCTGTTCCAGCGACCAGTATTCGAAATCGAACAGCGCCTTCTCGCCGATCGGTCGAAAGCCGCCATGCGCCTCGCCCACGGCGCGCACCCGGGCGTTCTGCTCGCCGAGATCGGCGGCAATGGCGGCGGTTCTGGCNCAGGTGCCCATTCCGACGATGCCGACGCCCTCGATCCAGGCAAGTTTCGGGGCGGGCGTGAGCATGGTCTTGGGCGCGTCGGCCAGCGGCGCGTTGCGGTCGAAGTAGGCGCTGTAGGCGGCTTCGTAGTCGTCCAGAGCCGCGCGGATCGCCGCCCGCCCCGCGGCCCATGTCGCGCGCCGCAGGATCAGCGGGCGGGGCTTGATATGGATGACGTGATCGGGCGACGCGGTGCCGCGTTCGGCCAGGTCGTCAAGGTCGGGGCGGTCGAGAAACGCCATCGCCTGCGCGCCGTTGCGCAGATCCATCACCGGCATGGGTGTCTCGTCACCGCCGCGTATCGCGGCCTTATCACTGCCGCGCATCTCGGCCATCACCCCGCGCAAGGTCGGCAGCACCGACAAATCATCGGCCGGCGCGCGCACACCCAGCGATGTCGGGGTCGTCATCCCCAGGTGCGCCGCCACCGCGTTGGTCTGTGCGACGATCCGGTCGTAGCTCTCGCGGGCCGTGTCGCCGAAGGCTACATGGCCATGTCCGATCAGGATCAGCCCTTCGACAGTCGGATCGGCCTCGTAGACCTCGGCGGCTTTCTTTGCCAGCGCCAGGCCCGACATGACGAAGGGCACGATGCCCAACCGATCCCCGAACACCGCGCGACAGGCCGCCTCGGCATCGGGCAGGTTGCCCAGCACCAGAAACGGCGTGGCATGGGTGTGATCGACGTATGTGTGAGGCAGGAAGGCGTGCAGCAGGGTTTCGACGGAGGGGTTGGGCGAGGTGCTGTCCAGCAGGTTGCAGCGCAGTTCATTGACCAGCTCGAGATCGCTCAACGCCGCAAGCTGGCGCAGTTTGCGCAGAGGGTCCAGCCCTACGCCGGGCAAACCGGGTGCCAGGACCCGGTCGAGATCCCAGCCCGATCCCTTCACATGCAGCACCTCGCGCGGCGTGCCGTAGAGATCGGGGCGGGTCACCTTCACGGACGCATTGCCGCCCCCATGCATCACCAGATCGGGGTCCTGCCCGATCAGGCGGGCGGTAAAAACCCGGGCCGCCAGCGCCTGCTCCACCGGGTCATCTCCGGCTGGCGAGGTCCATNTNGCGGCCTCGGCCTCATCAAATCGGTTCTCGATCATANCCCGCTCCCTGATCCGGTGCAGATCCCCGGGCGCCACCAGAATGGCGTCCCGGCCCGCGATCCCGGCTCCGCCTCGTCCTGTGTTACTTGACCTTCTCCGGGAACATCGCCGCCAACCCTTGCGCCGACGCCTCGGCCACACCGCGTTCGGTGATGAGGCCGGTCACAAGCCGGGCGGGGGTCACGTCGAAGGCCGGGTTGCCGCCGGGCGATCCGTCGGGCGAAACCTGCACTTCGCTGATCTCCCCGGCGCCGTCGCGTCCCCAGATATGGGTGATCTCGCGCTCGGGCCGCTCCTCGATCGGAATTTCTGCGACCCCGTCCTTCACCGTCCAGTCGATGGTCGGTGACGGCAGCCCAACGTAGAACGGCACCCCGTTGTCGCGCGCCGCCAGCGCCTTGAGATAGGTACCGATCTTGTTGCACACATCGCCATGCGCGGTGGTCCGGTCGGTGCCGACGATGACCATGTCGACCAGCCCGTGCTGCATCAGGTGTCCACCGGCGTTGTCGGTGACATAGGTGTGGTCGATACCGTGACTGCCCAGCTCCCAGGCCGTCATCGCGCCCTGGTTGCGCGGCCGCGTCTCATCGACCCAGACATGGATCGGAATGCCGGCCTCGTAGGCGTGATACATCGGGCTCGTCGCGGTCCCCCAGTCGACCGTTGCCGGCCAGCCGGCGTTGCAGTGGGTCAACAACCGCACCGGCTCGCCCGCCGGCTTTTTCGCCGCGATCTCGCGAATGATCTCAAGGCCGTTGAGACCGATATTGCGGTTGATCTCCACATCCTCGTCGGCGATCTCATGCGCAAGCGCCATCGCCGCACCCGCCCGCTCACCGGGCGACAGCGGTGCCAGCACGCCCCGGCACCGATCCAGCGCCCAGCGCAGGTTGATCGCGGTGGGGCGGGTCTCGTGCAGGATGTCCCAGGCCTTGTTCAGCGCCGCATCGGACGCATCGCGCCCCATCTCCATCGCCATGCCATACGCGGCGGTCGCGCCGATCAGCGGCGCCCCGCGCACCCACATGTCGCGGATCGCCACCTCGAAATCCTGGAGGCTCTCGAGCGTTACGATACGGAAGTCATGCGGCAGCCAGCGCTGGTCGATGATCTTCACTTCATCGGTGTCGAAATCGTACCAGATCGACCGGTAGTGAGTGCCTTTGACCTTCATAGGAATGCCTCCTCGTTGTACTTTCTCGCGAGATCCGTGAGTGCCCTGGCATCGGCAATCTCGCCCCGCCGCAGGATCAGCTCCCGCCCCATCATCAGATTTCTGGCTTCGAGCGGGGCCCGGACCGTCACATCTTCGATCTGTTCGAAATCGGCATTGTGGGCCAGCGACAGCACCCGGCGGTGCATCTCGATGCCGCCGATCCCGACCGCATCCTGCCAGATGTGACGCAGCACCCCGGCCAGCGCGGTTTCGGAGCTCTGCCCCTGATCCTCGAACAGCGCCTTGGGATAGAGAATACCGGTTCTTTCGGTGTTCCACAGCTGGGTGAATTCCGCTTCGAATGCCGCCACGGTGTCTTCGATCACCCCGAGGATCCAATCCTGATACGCCGCAAGATCCTCCGCACCCCGGTGTCCCGGCTGGCTGAAATAAGCCATCACGTAGTTCGAAATCAGCATGCCGAAATCAAACCCCATCGGACCGTAGAAGCCAAACTCGGGATCGATCACCTTGGTCTCGACGTCGGTGCACATCGCCGAGCCCGAATGCAGATCGCCGTGACACAAGGTTTCGGTGTTCGCGGTGAAAGCCATGAGCATGTGCTGCACCTGAGCTTTCATCTCCACATCGGCGCGCAGGGTTGCAATCACCGGATCGAGCCCTTCGGTGTGATGGTTCCTCTCGGCGTCGAAATAGGGATCGGTGAACACCAGGTTCTCGGTGATCGCCATCAACTCGACGTTGCCCTGGAACATCGCCGTATCGGCCTTCTTCTCGGCCGTCGCCATCGCCAGATCCGACCCGCGAAAGGCGGTCCGGGCGCAGAAATTGCCCAAGGTCTCGGCGAGGCCCGCAACGGTTTCGCCGGCGATCAGTTTCTTGCGCAGAATCACATGCGGCGCCAAAAACTCCATCACGATCAGCGCCTGCGCTTCATCGAAATGGTAGACCTCGGGCACCGAGCCGGGATCGCGCGCGGCCTCGCGCGTCAGGACCTGATATTCGAAGAAAGCGCGCTTGAGCGGGAGCGGCCAACTGTCCCCCACCAACCTGACGTAGGGCAACGCCTGTTTCACGATGACCGTGCCTGCTGGTCCGCCGACGATGAAAACCAGGTTGAGGTTGCCGTCGCCGACTTCCATGACCCGCCAAGTCCCCGCGTCGGCACCAACCCGTGCAGCGATCGCCTCGATGCCGACGAGACGGTCTGCAAGGGTTTCCGGCGTGAGCGCTTCGTAATGCGTGCTCCCTGTCAATGCCTTTCCTCCCGTTCTGGCGGCACCGGATTTGCGAACCGCCTGCGCGCGTAGCCTTATTGACAGCTTTACTTTTGTCAATGGCGTTGACAAATGTATGGACGCGGCTACAGTCCGGACCGGGAGGCAGGAATGAACGCACCGGCATGCAGAATCGCGGGAATTGAAAAGTCTTTCGGGCCGAACAAGGTGCTCAGAAAGATTGACCTCGACCTGCCCGAAGGTCAGGTCACGGTTCTGATGGGCGCCAACGGCGCGGGCAAATCGACACTGGTGAAAATCCTGTGCGGCGTGCATGCCCACGATGCGGGCGAGCTCACCCTGTTCGGCCAGCCTTTCGCGCCGAGTTCGCCGGCCGATGCGTTCGACATCGGCGTGGTCACGGTGCACCAATCCATCGACGACGGGGTGATCCCGGACCTCGATGTCGCCTCCAACCTGCTGCTCGACCGGCTGACCGAACCGTCGGCCGGTTTCTTTCTGAACAAGAAACGCATGCGCGACCAGGCGCGCGAGGTTGCCGCCGCGATGCAGCTCGACGTCGATGTCGCAACCCCGGTGGCGAACCTCGGTGTCGCTGACCGGCAGATGATCGCCATCACCCGGGCAATGTCTCGCAACCCCAAGCTGCTCATCCTCGACGAGCCCACCTCTTCGCTGTCGGCGGCGGAAGCGAACCGGCTGTTCGGCTTTCTCGACCGGCTGCGCGCGACCGGCGTGGCGATCCTCTACATCTCGCACCGGATGTCGGACATCCGCCGCATTGCCGATCGGATCGTCACCATGCGCGACGGGCTCATCTCCGGCGTATTCGAGAACGACAACCTCGACTACGAAGGCGCCGTTACGGCGATGCTGGGCCAGGAAATGACCCATGTCGACGTGCATATCGGCGCCCGTGGCGACCGGACGATGGTGTTCGACGGGCTCGGGCTCAGTGAGAACGGAACCGCGATCGACCTGACGGTCCACAAGAACGAAGTGGTGGCGATCACCGGCCTTCTGGGGTCGGGAAAGAGCACGCTGGCGGCGATCCTGTTCGGGCTGAGCCAGCCGGCGGCGGGCGCAATCACCCTTGACGGGGCGCGTTACGCGCCGGGCTCGCCGATGGATGCGATCGCGGCGGGGGTGTTCATGTGCCCCAAGGACCGCTCCAGCAACGCCGTCATCCCTGAATTCGACATCACCGGCAACATCACCCTGCCGTTCCTCAAGCAGCACGCGCGGTTTTCCGTCCTGAGCCCTGCGAAACTGCGCGCCACCGCCGACCGGATGATCGAGACGCTGGGTGTGGTCTGCCAGGGCCACGGCGACGGGATCGACACCCTGTCGGGCGGCAACCAGCAAAAGGTGATGGTTGCGCGCTGGCTGTCGCAACCGTGCAAGGTGCTGGTGCTCGACGAGCCGTTCCAGGGGGTCGACATCAAGGCGCGGCGCGACATCGGCGATCACATCCGCAACACGGCGCAGGGCCGCGCGACCATCGTGTTCGTCTCTGAGCTTGATGAGGCGCTGGAGATCGCCGACCGCATTGTCGTGCTGCACGAGCACGCGCTGGTGGGTGACCACATCAACAACAACATCGACTTGCCGCTGGTGCTCTCGCAGTACTCGGGCAAAGCAAACGGGCCAGACAGCGGGCCAGACAACGGGCCAGACAACGGGCCAGACAACAGACCAGACAACAGACCGGACAACGGACCGGGTAACGGGGGATAGAATGCCAAGCGGATCTTCGGACAGGTTTCGCGAACTCGCGATCAGATATGGGTTTCTCGTCCTGCTCGTCGGGCTGGTGCTGTACTTCTCGCTCGCCGCCGAAGGATTTGCCGGACCGCGCTCGGCGGTCTTCATCTTTCAGTCGGTGGCCATCACCGGCATCCTTGCCCTGGGGCTGACCGCAACGCTGGTGGTCGACGGATTCGACCTGTCGATCGGCTCGACCGCGACGACCGCGCTGATGCTGTCGGCCTATGTCATGGTGGTGCTGGAGCAATCCGCCTTTGTCGCGATTGCGGCCTGCCTGGTGATGGGCGCCGTGGTCGGGTTCATCAACGGGTTGCTGATCGTCAAGGCGCGGGTGCCCGATCTGCTCGCGACGCTTGGCATGATGTTTCTTCTGATCGGCCTTCAGCGCATTCCGACCGAGGGCCGCTCGGTGTCGACCGGCATGCGCCTGCCCTCGGGCGAGACCGCCAACGGCACGTTTTCGGACAGCTTCCTCTGGCTCGGAAGACACCGGTTCGATTTCTTCCTCGAAGATCTGATCCCGGCGCCGGTGATCATCTTTGTCGTCGCCGGCGTCCTGATCTGGGGCTTCCTCGAGCTTACCCGCCACGGCCGTCTGATGTATGCGATCGGGTCGAATGAACGCGCCACCGCGCTCGCCGGCGCCAATGTGAACCGCTACAAGATCCTCGCTTACATGATCTCGGGCGTCATGGCTTCGGTCGGCGGCATCCTTCTGGCCGCGCGCCTGGGTCGCGGCGACATCGCCTCGGGCAACAACCTGCTGCTCGATTCGGTGGCCGCGGCGCTGATCGGTTTCGCGGTGCTGGGCGCAGCCAAGCCCAACGCTTTCGGCACCGCTGTCGGCGCGATCTTCGTGGGCATCCTTCTGCAGGGTCTCACGATGATGAACGCACCGTACTACACGCAGGATTTCGTGAAGGGGGGCGTTTTGGTTGTCGCGCTTGTCTTTACCTTCGCCCTGTCTTCGCGGGGGCGAAAAGGCGGCCAATGAAGCGGCCAGTCACACACCCGACACCAATTGGGAGGACCTAAGACCATGATCAGAAGAACTGTTTTGAAACTCGCCAGCGGTGCCCTGTTCGCCTCGGCCGCGAGCACCGCCGCGCTGGCCGCCGACATGCCGGCGCCGTTCGACAATGCCGGCGAGGTGAAGATCGCCTTGGTGCGGTATCTGTCCACCGGTGATTTCTTCCAGGCCTACCTCGGCGGCGTCGAAGCGCAAGCCGCAGCCCTCGGCGTTGATCTGCGCGTCTTCGACAGCCGCCAGGATGCGGCGCTGCAGGCCGACATGGTCGACCAGGCCATCGCGCTCGGGGTCGACGGCATCGTCATCCAGCACGGGCTGACCGAGTCGATGCAGGCCGCCGCACAGCGCGCTGTCGAGGCCGGCATCAAGGTCGTCGCCTTCGATGTCGACGTCGAGAACGACGCGATCCCGCAGGTCGAACAATCCGACTACCTGCTGGGCAAACTCGCGCTCGAGCAGGCCATCGCCGACAACGGCGACACCTGGAAGGCCGGCTATGTCTACGTTCCCGGCATCGCGCCGCTGGATCGTCGCCATGCCGCCTGGGAAGACGTCAAGGGCGAAAACCCGGGCATCGAGGAACTCGCGCAGTTCGGCACGATGGACAACCCGATCGCCAACTCGAACGCCAACCAGGCGCGCTCGGTGCTGCAGGCCAACCCCGACATCACCGTGATGTTCGCGCCCTATGACGAGTTTGCCAAAGGCGTGAAGATCGCTGTCGACGAGGCCGGGCTGACCGACCAGATCAAGATCTACTCGGCCGACATCTCGACCAGCGATATCGCGGCCATGCGCGAATCGGGGTCTGCCTGGGTCGCAACCGTGGCAACCAACCCCGCCGTGGTCGGCGAGGTCTCGGTGCGCGCGCTCGCCATGCTGCTTGCGGGTGAAGATCCGGGCGCCAGCGTCATCGTGCCGCCGACCCTGATCACCCAGGCGTTCCTGAACGACAACGACATCAAGAACATGGAAGATCTCTCGGCCAACATGCCCCAGTTCGCCCATGCCGATGTCGCGGTTTCCGAATGGATGCCGCTGCCGGCGCGCTGAGCCGATCAAACACCGGCCGGGCCGCACCACCGCGGCCCGGTTTCCCGTTGCACACGGGACCGCAGAAGGGGAGCGCGGAAAGGAACCCCAGACATGCTGACCGGGATCGACCCGCAATGACCCACCCCCGCACGGATGACCTCAAGCAACGCGCCCGGGGCATTTCCCTCGGCCTCTATGCCGCTGATCTCAGCGCCCTTGGCGCCGCGGTCGACACGGCCCGCAGCTGGGGCTGCACAATCTTGCATTTCGACGAAATGGACGGCAGCTTCGTGCCCGCCATGATCGGCGGACCCGCCTTTGTCAAAGCCGCCGGCGACAGCCTGCTGCGCGACGTTCACCTGATGATAGCCCGGCCTTCGGCCCATGTTGCGGGTTATGTCAAAGCCGGCGCCGACATGATCACCGTGCATGCCGAGGCGCCCGATGCGGCCGAGGCCATCGCCGGCATCCGCAGCGCCGCCGCCGCACAGAACCGTCCGGTCCTCGCCGGGCTCGGCCTGATGCCGGGGACCGACCTGGACGACATCGCGGATCTTCTGGCGTTTGAGCCGGACATGCTCCTGGTTCTGTCGCTCGATCCGCGCGACGGCACGCCCGCCGACATCTCCGCCGCCACCGCGCGGCTGGGCGACCTGCGGCAGCGCTGCGCGGCGAGCAGGCCGGTGTTGGCCTTCGACGGCGGCGTGACGCTGGACAGCATCGGCGAGATCGCGGCCGCAAGCCCGGACCTGATCGTTTCAGGCAGCGCGGTGTTCAAGGCGGACGACCCGAAAGCGGCCTTTGCGCGGATGCAGGCGGCCCAGACAGAGACCCGGACAGAGACAAAGACACAGATCCCGGGCTGAGCCCCGGTCATCGCTTCAGGAAAGGCGGACACATGGCGGATATCGACGACATCAAGGACGGCAAGGATTTTGGCCTGAACACGCCGCAGGACACCCAGGGCTTCTACGTCAAGGGCAACGCGGGCTACGACTGGGGCATCAAGAACCGGATGAGCCGGATCTTCAACCCGGTGTCGGGCCGCACCGTGATGCTGGCCTTCGACCACGGCTATTTCCAGGGGCCGACCAAGGGGCTCGAACGGATCGACCTCAACATCCTGCCGCTGGCAGAGCACGCCGACGTGCTGATGTGCACACGCGGGGTGCTGCGCGCCAACATCCCGCCGTCGGTGACCAAGCCGGTGGTGCTGCGCGCCTCGGGCGGCAACTCGATCTTGTCCGAGCTTTCGAACGAGACCGTTGCGGTCGCGATCGACGACGCCGCGCGGCTCGGTGTCGCGGCGATGGCCGCACAGGTCTACATCGGCGCGGAATACGAGCACAAATCCATCGCCAACGTGATCAAGCTGATCGACACCGGGCTCAAGGCCGGCATCCCGACGCTGGCGGTGACCGGCGTGGGCAAGGACATGGTGCGGGATGCACGCTATTTCGGCCTGGCCACCCGGATCGCCGCCGAGATCGGCGCCAACTACGTCAAGAGCTATTTCATCGAGGAAGGGTTCGACCGCGTCGTGGCCGGCTGCCCGGTGCCGATCGTCATCGCCGGCGGCAAGAAGCTGCCCGAGTTCGAAGCGCTCGACATGGCCTACAAGGCCATCGACCAGGGCGCGGCCGGTGTCGACATGGGCCGCAACATCTTCCAGGCCGACGACCCGGTTGCCATGATCAAAGCCGTCGGCAAGGTCGTGCACGAGTTGGAAACGCCCGACAAGGCGCTCCAGATGTACAACGATCTCAAGGCGGCTGGCTGATCGCAACGGCGCCGGTCGCAAGGCTGGCGCCAACATCACCAACCCCGTCCCCCGGCAAAGGATGAACCCATGAGTGATGCGGCATCGGCCCTACCGAACGAACGAACGAGCGAGGATGTCGCGCTTGGCATTCGCCGCCGGGTGTTCGAGCACACCATCCGCAACAACGGCGGCTATCTCAGCCAGGCCTGTTCTTCGGCCGAGCAGCTTGCCTGGCTCTATAACGAAGAACTGAACCTCGGCGACCCGACCCTGCCGATGGTCCCCAAGCCGTTTGGCGGCGTGCCTTCGGCGGACAATCCGGAGTATCACACCGGGGCCGGCTACAACGGCCCCGCTTCCCCCGCGTATGACCGCCTGTTCATCGCCCCCGCGCACTACGCGCTGGTCGCCTACGCCACCCTGATCGAGGTCGGCCGGATGGCGCCCGAGGGGCTGGAGATGTTCAACCAGGACGGCTCGTCGGTGGAGCAGATCGGGGCCGAGCACTCGCCCGGGATGGAGGTGCACAACGGCACCCTGGGGATCGGGTTGTCGACCGGCGCCGGGCTGGCCTGGGGCCGCAAAAAGAAGGGCGAATCGGGCCGCGTCTGGGTCTACATGTCGGACGGCGAGTTGCAGGAGGGCCAGACCTGGGAGGCGATCCAGGCCGCCGCGCATCACCGCATCGACAACCTCTATGCGATCATGGACGTGAACCGCCAGCAATGCGACGGCGCCATGACCAGCGTGATGGAGGTGCGCGACATCCAGGCCAAGATGGAGGCGTTCGGGGCCAAGGTGGTCTGGATCGACGGCCACGACCTCGACGCCATGCGCGAAGCGGTGAAGACGCCGCATCGCGGCCAGCCGCTCATTATCCTCGCCAACACCTCCCCCTTCCGCGGCATGCCCTCGCTGCAACTGCGCTTCCCGCGCCTGCACTACGTGCGCTTCAAACGCGAAGACGAGCGGGCGAAGATGAACCGCGACATTGCCAGATCGCTGGGCATCGAGCCCATCGACTACGCCTGAGGAGAGCAGAATATGGTCGAAATGGTCTCCCGCCCCTATGAGCGCGCTTTTCGCGACTACGCGGTGGCAAACCCGGAGGTTCTGTGCCTGTCGGCCGACCTCACCTCGTCGTGCGAGATCGACAAGTTCCGCGANGATCACCCCGAGCAGTTCCTGTCTCTGGGCATGGCCGAGCAGAACATGCTCTCGTTNGCCGGCGGTCTCGGGCTCGCNGGNTACCGCCCNTTCATTCACAGCTTCGGCGTGTTTCTNTACCGGCGCCCCTATGATCAGCTCATGGCCTCGATCGCCTATCCCCGGCGCAAGGTGCGGCTGATGGGCTTCCTGCCGGGGGTCACCACGCCCGGCGGCATGACCCATCAGGCGATCGAGGATATCGCGGTGATGCGCTCGATCCCGAACATGACGGTGCTCGAAACCGGCGACGCGACCGAGGTCGAAAGCATCTGTGAGGCGGCCGACTCTATCGACGGGCCGGTCTATGCCCGGGTGCTGCGCGGCGCAGTGCCGCGGTTGTTCGATACCCCGATCCGGGTGGGCGAAATCCGCGAGCTCTCGGCAGGCGACGACATTCTCGTCGTCACCTCCGGCATCACCACCGAAGAAGCGATGCGCGCCCGCACCGCGCTCGACGGCGCCGGCGTCTCGATCCGGCATGTCCATCTGCACACCATCAAACCCTTCAACACCGCCGCCATGCTCGACCACATGGCCTCGGTGAAGGGCGGCGTGGTGACGCTCGAAAACCATGTCACCGAGGGCGGCATCGGCTCGCTCATGGCCGAGATCATCGCCGATCACGGGCTGGGCAAAAAGTTGGTGCGGCTGGGGCTCAAGGATACCTACGCTCACGGCGGCTCGCGCCCCTACCTGATGAACCACTACGGGCTCGACGCCATCGCGCTGGTGCGCGGCATCGAGGCGCTCACCGGCGACCGCTATGGCATCACCGAGGAAGACCTCGAAGCGGTGCGCGTCGAGGCGGTGCATTCCAACGTGAAGGCGGAAGGGTTGTGATGTCGGACCGGTTTACCGTCACCTATCGGATCTTCGCCGCAACCCCCGACGAAGCCCGGGCCCGCGCCGAGGGGATCGCGCTCGAACAAACCGTCGAGATTCCGCGCGACGTCGTGCCCGCCGGCTATGTCGAGGACGAGATTCTCGGGCGTGTGAAGACGCTGGAGCGTGAAAGCAACGAGACGTTCAACGCCCGGCTCAGCTACAGCCCCGACAGCGCCGGTCCCGACCTGCCGCAGCTCCTCAATGTGATCTTCGGCAACAGCTCGATCCAGAAGGGGATCGAGGTCACCGGGCTCGACCTTGGTCCGACGCTTTCCGCCCGCTTCCCCGGTGCGCGTTGCGGCATCGCCGGAGTGCGCGCGGCGACCGGGCGCGCCCACGGCGGGCTGGTCGCGCCGGTCATCAAGCCGATGGGCCTGTCCGTGGCCGAGTTTGCCCTGACGGCACGGCGTGTCGCCGAAGCCGGCGCGGATGTGGTCAAGGAAGACCACGGACTGGCCAACCAGCCCACCGCTCCCTTCCGCGAACGTGTCCCGCGCCTGGCCGAGGCCGTGGCGGCCGGCAATGCAGCGCGGCGGGCGGCGGGCGACACCACACAGGCGCTCTACTTCCCGAACCTTGGCGGGGCCTCGACCGATCTTGTCGGCGATGCGTTCTTCGCCAAGGAGGCCGGTGCGCAGGGTGTGCTGATCATTCCCGGCCTGCAAGGGTTTGACGCTATCCACGCCCTGGCGCGCGATCAAAGCTTCGCCCTGCCGATCATGGCCCACCCCGCCTTCCTCGGTCCGCATGTTCTGAGCGACGATACCGGCTTTTCGCACGGGATGATGTTCGGCACCCTCATGCGCCTTGCCGGAGCGGATATCTCGATCTTCCCCAACTTCGGCGGTCGTTTCGGCTTTTCGCCCGAGGAATGCGCCCAGATCGTCGCCGCCTGTCGCACCCCCGAGGGCCCCGGAGATCCCATTCTGCCGAGCCCCGGCGGCGGCATGAGCCTGGAGCGGATGCCCGAGATGATGCGCCTTTACGGTGAGAACACCATGTACCTCCTCGGCGGCGGCCTCTTGCGCTACGGCGACCGGATCGGAGACGCCATCCGGGAGATGCGCAACACCCTGGGATAACCGCCAACGAGACAGGTGCCGATCAGAGGATCGGGTCCGGACGCAGCCTTGTTCGGGGCGCTTTGGACCGCCTGGATCGGGAGGTGATTCATCGGGCGTTCGTCGGCCCGGAAATGGCACGGTCTTTGCCGGGCCCACCGCCAACAGCGATGTAACAAGGCGCGTCGAATGCGACCATCCCGCAATCGGCCGCCCCTGTTACAGCGGCGTGCGCGGCGACCGGCGGGTCGGGGTTTGCCGTGCCCGTCCCCAGCCCCGTCCCGGGGCGTCGCGCGGCGATTTCCGGCCCCGATTTCTCGGGCACGGGCGGCGCGTCAATGTCGGAAATTTTGGTTGCGGGGGTAGGATTTGAACCTACGACCTTCAGGTTATGAGCCTGACGAGCTACCGGACTGCTCCACCCCGCGCCAAATCGTCAAGTTGATGTATTGCATCCTCAGGGGGAGTACAAGGCCCTGTGGCCCCGTTGCCGACAGAAAACTGTATGACGATCATCCAAGGCATCTCCAACGTTACGCGACCGTGGGCAGGTCGAGGTTTTTCACAACTGTCGTTTCGAACTGAACGGGCGCCTGATCAGGTCATCTTGGATAGAACAATTGTGCGTTTCAAAGGCCTTGGCAGGTTCGCCGGCTTGGAGGGCGGCCGATTTGGCCGCCCCCCGAAGTGTCTACTCGGCCGGGGTCGCCTGAACCTGCCCACCATGCCCGCGCTCGGGCAGCAGGAACGCGACAATGATCAGCGTGACCCCCAGAACGATGCCCAGCAAGTCACCGGGGAGCCCGGTCAAGCCATCGTATTCGGCGCCCGGAATGGTGCCCAGGGTGACCTTGCCGCCAGCAAGATTGTCCAGCAGACCGGAGGCCTTCCACATAGGATAGGTTGCCATGTAGGCCGCCGCGCCCAGCAGGCCTCCGCCAATGAAAAAGAGCGCGTCTTTGCGGCCTGTTGCCGCGGCGCAAACACCCGTGCCGGGGCAATAGCCAGACAGCGCCCAACCGCCGCCCATCAGCAGCCCGCCGATAAAGACGCCGATGTAGGCCGCCTTGACCGACAGGTGACCCACCGATACGAGGCCGAGCATCTGGCCGCCGAACATCAGAACCGATCCGACGCCAATGGCCAGAAGGATCGTTTTCATCAGGTGAAGGTCGATCAGGGCCAGCATTCTGGTGGTCACGTTCGGGTTGGCCGCCCCGATCCGTTCGAGAGTGGCGCCGAAAGCGGCGCCGATGACAATCGCCAATATGATCGAGGTCATGGCTCAAGCCTCCCTTTTGTAAAGATACATGGCAAGCGGGATGGCCGCGAGGAACGCGCCCGCAACAAAGATGTAGGCCGACAGCGAGGTCTGCATCATGCCTGACATCATGTGTCCGGACGAGCATCCACCGGCCAGGCGTGACCCATACAGGACAATGAAGCCGCCGGCGAAGGCAGCGAGGTAACGCTTCCCGGCCGACGGGCCGAAATTCGCCCGCCAGATCGCGGGAACCGCGCGCTCTTCACGGCTCACGCTGCGCCGCATGGCACTTGAGGCAAAGGCTCCGAGCGCCATGGCGAGAACGAAGACAAAGCTGTAGTTCCACGGGTTGGCAGCATTTTTGGCATATTTGCCACCGGATTTTGCCAGATAGGCATTGGTTGAGGTGTATCCCTCATCGGTTTGCGTGATCACAGTCGGGTCAACCGCCTGCCAGAGAATCCCATCGAGGATGACGAACTGAGTCGACACCCCGATCGGCTTGACGAGCGCAAAGGCGAGGAAAAACACTACGCCCAGCAGAACCCCGCCGGTTTTCCAGTTAAGCATTTCGATCTCCTTTCGTATTGCATTCACATTCGTGAATGTATCGCGGGGGTTCTTAAACCTGCGTCCGGCGAATGGCCAGAGGTTATGTTCCGACATAGGTGATTTTTTTTATCAGGATTGATAGGGGGGGGGATCAGGACCCGTCCGCTCTGCCCGCTAATTCCAAGGCAACAGCTCGTTGACGCCGGTGATTTTGTCGTCAGGCGTGCCGGTGATGGGACCGGCGCGCCAGGTCTGGGGATCGACGC
>JGI24025J20009_10000875_pt1 | contig 23239 bp, 22 predicted proteins | sample Cruoilmetagenom3_FD_20009 | JGI IMG/M metagenome (IMG submission 20009) | reverse complement strand
ATTGGTACATTGGTAATTGGTAGATTGGGTCTCACTACCGGACAGTTCTCGAACACGAATGCCACGAATGGGCAAATTCCACAAGTTGCGCTGAGGTTCATAGAAAGCATTCCTGAAATTCGCATATTCGTGCTATTCGTGATGAGGATCCAGGCGTTCGGCAGGAAGTGTCCGGTACTGAAGATTAGGTCCTCTGCTGACCAATATACCGGTCTACCAGTTTACCAGTTTACCAAGTTGGCATAGTAGTAGGGAATGGGCAGCGGAGTGCCCCGCTGCCCATTCCGGGACGTGAGAGAATCGTCTACTGACCGGCCAGGACGGCGTTGGCCTCAGCAGCGGCGGCGTCCAGAATGGTCTTGGGATCACCGCCCTCGACGGCTCTCTTGAAGGCGTCGCCCAAGATGCCACGGATCTCCTGCCAGCCGGCCACGCTAGGCTCCACCCGCCCGTACTGCAAGAAGCCGAAGGCCTTCTCGTACTTGGGGTTCCCCTTCATGTATTCCTGCATCGGCGCCGATTCGATGGCCGACTTGCGCAGTGGGAAGTAGTTGGCCACGTTGGCCCACTTGGTGACGTTCTCCGTCTCCGCCCAGTACTTGAAGAAGAGCCAGGCAGCAAGCTGGCGCTCCGGCTTACTCTCGAAGATGCAGGCGCTGGGGCCGTAGACGTCCACCGCCGGTTCTGGCGCCTCGTGGGGCGCCGGGGACACGCTCCATTCGAACTCACCGGCATCCTCGACGGCCGACGCGTAGTAGGGCAGGCCGGCCGTGGAGCCGAAGGCGAAGAGGGCCTTCTGGTTGGCGAAGTCCGCCTGTTCGCCGTAGCGCTCCGCCGACTCGTAGGCGCAGCCGCTGTCGAAGAGATCCTTGATCAACTGCAGCGACTTGACGCCCGCTTCCTCGTGGAACTTCACCGTCTTGCCATCCTCGCTGATGATGTCTCCGCCAAAGGAGAAGATCGTGGTGGCGAAGCGGGAGGCGCCTCCGGTGTGGGAGTAGCCCCACTTGTCATTGTCTGGATCGGTGGCCGCCACGCACATCTCCTTGAACTCTGCCCAGGTCTGCGGCGGGCCGTCGTAGCCCATCTCTTCCAACCAGTCCTGGTTGTAGTACATCACCTCCATGGAGCGGCTATGGGCGAAGCTCATGAGCTGATTATCGTAGGCCGCTTGCCGATCCGATTCCAGGAAGGCCTCAAAGAAGTCGGCGCGTTCCTCAGGAGTGAAGCCGTACTTCTCGCTCTCCATGTAGGGATCGAGCGGGACGATGACGCCCGCTCTGGCGTAGTCAGCCACCTGGTTGGCGTAGGCGATGGCCAGGTCGGGTGTATCGCCAGCAGCGATGGCGGCGATGATCTTGTTGTAGATGTCACCGTAGTAGCCTGCGTACTGGGGCACCACGCGGATGCCGTAGGGGTTGGTCTCGTTGAAGCCGTCAACGATCTCCTCCAGGATCGCCAGGTGCTTGCGTGTGGAGACGTGCCAGAAGAGCACTTCCTGGCCGCTGGGATTCAACTGGCTGATGGCATCGGTCTCCGGCTCCGGTGGTGGCTCCGCTGGCGGCGGTTCTGTGGGCGCAGGCGCTGGCGTGGCAGGCGCCGGGCACCCTACCAGCAGAGGCAGCAAGAACGCCACGACTAACAGCAGGCTTAGCACTTTGCGGGTCTTCATCATTTACTCCTCCGTGTTGATGTTGATGAGTAGCCCTTGCCAGGGCTTTGAATCAGTGGCTGTGCACAGCGAAGGCCGCAGAAGCGCGGGGATACTTTCCTGCGCTCTTGGCCATGGATTGCTGCACAGCCCCATAAACCATGGAAACACAAGCAAGTGTTTTCTCTCGACTATCACCTCCTTTGCTCTGCTTGCCTTCTCTTTAGCCGCTGCTAGACGAAGTCTCACCTGGTAGCCTTTCGAACCATTCGCCTGTTCGCAGAAACCCCTCGTGGGTTAGATACGCCGCAATAGCTCGCAGCACTCTTGTGGCAATGCGGACATCTTTCCTGGCATCATCCTCGCCTATGCTCACATCAAACTCGTAATCTCCGGTCTGCCTCTCACGGAACAATCGGCTGATGAGCTTGCTGAATTCTCTTGGGAAGATCGCCGTTCTAACGAAGTGCCGGTTGAAGGCACTAATCACACCAGCGTGTTTGGAGAATGAGAGGTTTTTGGTCAGCAGGACGGCTTGTATCGCATAGAAGGCAGTGTAGTAGGCCCGAGATGATGCAAAGTCGTAGTTCCCTTCTTCGACGTGCCGTTGAGCGACCATAATAGAGCGGACAGCTTTCTGAATCATCAGTTGCAGTTGTCCTTCTAGCGCCTCCTGCTCATTCATAAGACAATGCCTTCTCTACGAACGTTCATCAGGAACGGATTGTACGTTTGCTGGCGGTGCTTTTCCTCCGATATGGGAAAGATCGAGAACACGACATTGTATTGATACAGAAGTTTCCCGGCCGTTTCGTCAATGACATCTCTCACTGCAGGAGAAACCTCATCCAGAACCGCCAAACAATCGTAATCGGAATCGACAACACCATCCCCTCGAGCTCTGGAACCAAAAAGGATAACCTGTTTGAGATGAGTGCCTAACTGCCTTCGTATCTCCTGTAAAAAAATATCCAAGATTTCGTCACTTCTTTCGTTTTTCATCAGTTACTCCTGGGTAGTTCCAAATCCCGCCCTTTGCCTGCGCAGCCTCGAACAGCAGAATGTGACACATGACACTTGACACCTGATACGTCTTCACTACCCCTTCAATCCTGTAGTGGCGATTCCCTCTGTAAACTGCTTCTGCGTGAAGAAGTACAGCACCAGAACCGGCACGATGACGAACGTCGCCGCCGCCATCATCAATTGCACCTCATTTCCCATCTCGGTGATGAAGCTCCTGAGCCCCACCTGGATAGGGTACAGCGCGACGTCGCGGGCCACAATGAGGGGCCACAGGAAAGAATTCCAACTGCCGATAAAGCTCAACAGGACCACCGTTACCAGCGCGGCCTTGGAGAGGGGAAGCACGATCTGGATCAGGAAGCGGAGATGCCCGCAGCCATCTATCAGCGCGGCGTCGTAGAGTTCGTTAGGAATCCCCATAAAGAACTGGCGCAACAGGAAGATGTAGAACACGCTGGCCGTCCAGGGGACGATGAGGCCCAGGTAGTTGTTGACCCAACCCAGCTTGGACACCAGCAGGAAGTTAGGAATGATCGTGACCTCGCTGGGGATCATCATCGTGGCCAGAAAAGCGAAAAAGATGACATTCTTCCCTGGAAAGCGAATACGGGCAAAGGCGTAGGCGGCCAACACGTTGGTGAAAAGGTTGGCAGTCACCGTGCAGGCGGCGATGAACAGCGTGTTCAGGAAGTACCCGGGAATCCACCTGCCGCTGTGGTCAAAGTAGGGTCCCCACTCCGCTTCCGACCAGGCTTCGAGATAGTTGTACCAGCGGAACTGCTCAGGCCAGAACGCGCCTCGTGCCACTTCCGTCTGAGTCTTGAGGGAAGTGAGAACCATCCAGAAGAAGGGGAAGATGGCGATTGATGCCCCGATGATGAGGAAAAGGTAGATGAATGCTCGTCCAGGCTGAATTCGCAGGCGAACAGGCTTCGCTGTTGCGGCTTTGACGCTCACGCTGGTATCTCCTGACCTAACTGAAATGCGATACTGGCTCCAAGGCCCGTTCTTGGGCTGCCGGGGCCGTGCCCGGCCAGGGGCTAGAGCGGAGTGCCGGAGTCCCCAACTTGTTGGGGGTGCGGCACGATGGTCCCGAACAAGTTCGGGAGTCCGGTGCGCCATGCAGGGACGGAATCGTCACCCTCATGCATCAAAACCAACGTGACGGGCTACTAGACGTAATGCACTTGCTTGCTGCCTATGTAGTTCTGCAGCATGGAGACGATCAGGATAAGAACGAACAACAAGAAAGACATGGCCGATGCGTAGCCGAAGGTGGGCGTGCCGAAGGCGTTGTTGTAGATCAGGATGGAGGCGGTAGTTGTGGTGCGCAGTGGCCCGCCGATTTCCGTGGCCGACGCGGCAGCCATGATGAAGACGTGGTTGAACGCTTTGAACGAGCCGATGATGGCGATCAGAGACAGGAAAAAGGTCGTTGGAGAGAGAAGCGGAATGGTAATGTAGCGGAAGAGCTGCCAGCGCCCGGCACCGTCAATCTTAGCCGCTTCGTACAACTCATAGGGTATCGCGCCCAAGCCAGCCAGAAAAATGGTAGCGTCGTAACCCACCCAGAACCAGATGACGAAGAACATGACCGTGACCAGCGCCACGCTGGGACCGCCGAAGGGGACGTTGATGCCCCACATCTCGCCCATCACGGTGAAGATGCCGCGCGGTTCCTTCATCCAACGCAGTACAGGCAGCCCTATGGCGTCCAGTGCCTTGTTGATGGGCCCGAACGTGGGGTTGAACATCTTGGCGAACACTGCACCCGAGGCCACGGTGGAGGTCACGTAGGGCAAGAAGTAGACCATGCGCAGCCCTTCCTTGCCTCGGATCTTCTGGAAGAGCAGGTAGGCGATCACCAGGGCCAGTAAGAGCTGGATGGGCACCGTGCCCACCACGTACCACAGGGTCACCTTCAACGAGTTCCAGAATCTGTCCGTGGTCAAGGCACGGGTGTAGTTGGCGAGCCCCACATAGTCGCCCTTGACGATGAACCACTTGTGCAGGCTGATGTAGAAGGCATAGAAAACAGGAAGAAAATGAAAGAGGAGCAGGATGATGGTGGCCGGCAAGATGAACAGATAGCCCTGCAGGGTTTCCCGTGCGCGTCGCGCTCGGCGGCCAGAGAACAATTCCATACGGGGCTGGATATCGCCCCGTAGCGTATCTGATAGACCAGCCATCAGCGTCCCCTTCTGTGAACGATGTGAGCCGGCTTTTCCCAGCTCCCAGGCCAAGATGCCGAGTTGTGGGAACTGGCCCATGGAGAGCCTGCGCAAAACATTATACCAGAAATCCCTGAAAGCGTCAAAGAAGCCGAAGAAGCAGTGCGGGACGGCAAGACCATCGAGCGGGCTCTTCTGCAGTATACTTGCTTCCATGGCCACAGCCCATGACCTGGGTCATACGCTGCGGCAGGGATGGAACGCCAGCCGGTCTAGCCTTTGGCGTGCACTGCGGCATACACCTCGGCTGTGGCCTGAGCTGTCTGCTGCCAGGAGAAACGGGCGGCCTGCGCCAGCGCCTCGCCTCGCAACTCCTCTCGCAGCGATGCATCCTGCCAGATCTGTTCCATCGCTGCGGCCAACTCGGCCTCATCATCAGGAGAGACCAGCAATCCAGCCTGTCCCACGATCTCCGGCAACGAAGAAACGCCGGACGTGATGACCGGTGCGCCACAGGCCAGCGCCTCTAGCACGGGCAGTCCGAACCCTTCGTAATGGGAGGGAAAGACGAGGGCCACGGCAGCAGTGTAGAGCGGTGGCTTGTCAGCTTCGTCCACCCAGCCTGTGAAATGCACGCAGGACTCGATCCCCAGCTCGCGGGCGATGCGGCGGGGGTCAGGGGTGAAATCGCTATCCCTTTGCGGCAGACGGCCCGCGATGACCAACGCCGGGCGCCACCCTTGTTCGAGGCGATTTCCTGGCCGCTGCCCCGTGCCTGGTGGCTGCTGGTCACGAGACCAGCAGGGGACCGATGCTGTCGAGGGTATCCCTCCAAGCACTTTGGCGAAGGCAGCCAGCAGTCCGGCAACGTTCTTACGCACGTCAAAGCCACCCAGGTAGAGGAGAAAGCGCTCGGGCAGACTGTACTTGCGCCGCACCGCGTCCACCTGCGCCGGATCGGCCGTCCGCATGGAAGCTGGGGCCGCCTCGTGGGTGACCCACACCCGCTCAGCGGGCAACCGGAGATGGGCGATGATGTCTCGTTGCGAGGCGCGGGAGACGGCGATCACGCCAGCGGCGCGGCGGGCAGCAGCAGCCACGAGACGGGTGTACAGCCGCACCAGAAGGGTGCCTCGATACGGTGGCAGCAGCAGAGGGATCACGTCGTGAATGGTGACGATAGTGGGCACCGTTGGCCGCAGCGGAGAACCCCAGTGGGGGACGTGTGCCAGGTCGGCCTCCAGCCGCTGGCAGGCGCGAGGGAAGGCGACCTGCTCGAACCACACCTTGCTCAGGTTCTCGCTCACCTGATCAAAGGGAGTGGTGAGCGGCAGCACACGGCAGCCGTGCAGTTTCTCGGAGGGCGCGTGCCCACGCCAGAGCGTCAGCAGGTATTCATGCTCCGGTGTGACCTTGGGCAGGTGCGCCAGCAGGTGGCTCAGGTACTGCCCGCTCCCCGTAGCGGTCTGTCCCCAGAACCAGCCGTTCAGGATGATGCGCATGGGTACTCCTAGGAAACTTTCCGAGATCTTCTAGCTGACTGTCCCGTTCCAGCCTCACCCACCGGCGGGGACACTCACTATCAGACTCGACAAAGCAAACAGGCCAAACCCGATGATGACCGCGCCGGACACTCTGTTCACCCAAAGCAGACTGCGGGCGGTGAACCTTGTGCGGAACAAGCCAACACCGCCGCTCAGAAGAAGCCACCATAGAGCCGAGCCGGTAAATACTCCCAAGACCAAGATGGCCGCAGAGACATAGTTGCCTTCGGAGCTTGCCACTCCCAATCCAGCGAATATGGCGGCGAAGGAGAGAATGGTCAGCGGATTGGTAAGAGTGAGCAGGAAGGTCGAGGCATAAGCGCCGATCAGCCCTCTCCCTGCGACCGAAGCCGCCTGTTCAGCAGGTCTTCTCAGCAAGGTTCTGAGGCCCAAATAGCAGAGGAACGCTCCGCCGGCAAGGCGCACCCAGGCCTGTTGGCTGATCAAGAAGCTGGAAACGAAGGTCAGTCCGAATCCAGCGATGCAGCCGTAGATGGCATCGGCCGTGGCTGCTCCCAAACCGGAGACGAGACCAGAAGTCCACCCTTCCGCCAGTGTGCGGCGCATGCACAGCACACCGATCAGGCCGACAGGGGCGGCAATGGAGAAGCCTATGATGAGTCCCCGAACAAAGAAACTGATGTCCATTGATCTTCCTTGAGGTGAGCGCAATCTCGCAGGACTGCACAGTGCAACGGCGACTGATTATAGCGCTGCTTCGCCGAGATGCCAAGCCCTGATTCGAGCATGCGATACCAACTCCAAGGTCAGTGCAGCTCTGTTGAGTCTCCGTTGGCTTTGCCGAGACAACCTGGAACTGAACTTGCGCGAACAGCCTGGCTGGGGTATTCTATGGCTCAATGGGTTTCAGCAGCGATTTCTGACGTGTGAAGGAGAGTCAGGCGATGACGAAGAAAGACGCCCCCGTCACAGCGACGGATAGCCAATCTCTGGATCGGCTGTGTGCCGATACGCTGCGGATGCTGGCCGCCGATGGCGTGCAGAAGGCCAATTCGGGCCATCCCGGCATGCCCATGGGCATGGCCGACGCTGCCTACGTCCTTTGGACCCGCTTCCTCAAGCACAATCCGGCCAATCCCCAATGGCCCGACCGCGACCGCTTCGTCCTTTCGGCCGGTCACGGTTCCATGCTCCTCTACGGGCTGCTGCATCTCACCGGCTACGATCTGCGCTTGGAGGAGTTGATGGAATTCCGCCAGTGGGGCAGCCGCACGCCCGGCCATCCGGAGCATGGGTTGACGCCAGGGGTCGAGCTCACCACCGGCCCTCTGGGGCAAGGGTTCGCCGCTGGCGTGGGCATGGCTCTGGCTGAACGGTGGCTGGCGGCGCGCTTCAACCGCCCCGGCTTCCCCATCGTGGATCACTTCACCTACGCCATCGTCAGCGACGGCGATCTGATGGAAGGCCTCTCCCACGAGGCAGCCTCGCTAGCCGGGCACCTGGGCCTGAGCAAGCTCATCTACCTGTACGACGACAACCACATCTCCATTGACGGCCCGACGACGCTGGCCTTCACCGAGGACGTGCTGGCTCGCTTCGCCGCCTATGGGTGGCACGTGCAGCGGGTGGATGGTCACAATCAGGCAGATGTGGAGGCGGCCATCCGCGCCGCCCAGGCGGAGACGCTGCGACCTTCTATCATCGCCTGCCGCACGCACATCGGCTTCGGCAGCCCACACAAGCAAGACACCGCCGGAGTGCACGGATCGCCGCTGGGGGAGGAGGAGCTGCGGTTGACCAAGGAGAACCTGGGATGGTCGCAGGAGCCTCGCTTCTACATTCCAGACGAGGTGCTGCCCGTCTTTCGTGCCGCTCGCCAAGAGGGCGCGGCCCGCGAAGGGGCCTGGCGCGAGCTCTTCGCCCGCTACCGCGAGGCCTACCCTGACTTGGCCGCCGAGTTCGAGCGGGTCACGGCCGGAGAGCTGCCCGACGACTGGGAGGACGCGTTGCCCCTCTTCACGCCTGACGACGGGGCGATGGCCACCCGCGCTGCTTCGGGAACTACACTCAATGCCATCGCCTCGGCCGTGCCGGAACTGCTCGGGGGCTCTGCCGATCTGCATCCCTCTAACAAGACCTATCTCAAGGGCTATGACGACATCCAGCGTGGTAACTTCGGCGGGCGGAATCTGCACTTCGGCGTGCGGGAGCACGGCATGGGCGGTATTCTCAATGGCCTGGCGATGCATGGCGGCATCATCCCCTACGGCGGCACCTTTCTCGTCTTCAGCGACTACATGCGTCCCAGCATCCGGTTGGCGGCCATGATGGAAGCCCATGTCATCTACGTCTTCACCCACGACAGCATCGGCGTGGGCGAGGACGGCCCCACTCACCAGCCGGTGGAGCACCTGGCCGCGCTGCGTACCATTCCGGGACTGACCGTCATTCGTCCCGCCGACGCTCGGGAAACAGTGGAGGCCTGGCGCGTGGCGCTGAAGCATGACCACGGGCCGGTGGCGCTGGCCCTCACTCGCCAAGGCCTGCCGGTCCTGGACATCCCAGCCGAAGAGTTGCGCGCGGGGGTCGAGCGGGGCGGTTACGTCCTGGCGGACGACGCCGCGCCGGAGGTGATTCTCATCGGCAGCGGATCGGAGGTGTCGGTGGCCCTGGCGGCTCGTCAGCTACTGGCCGAACGGGGCGTGGCCGCCCGCGTGGTGTCCATGCCCAGTTGGGAGCTGTTCGATGCTCAGCCGCAGGAGTACCGGGAGTCGGTGCTGCCGTCTGGACCGCCGCGGGTGGCGGTCGAGGCGGGGATCTCCCAAGGCTGGCACAAGTACGTGGGCGCCGAAGGGGCTACCGTGACTGTGGATCGCTTCGGCGCGTCCGCGCCCTACAAGGTGCTCATGGAGGAATACGGCCTCACAGCGGAGCGTGTGACTGAGAAGGCGCTGGGGTTGTTGGGGGGGGGCAGTTCGGTAGGTTGGTAGATTGGTAGATTGGGCAGCGGAACCCATGATTTGGATGAAGAAAAGGAGCTGTGGGGGAACATCCCCTCACAGCTTCTTTTGTGCTAGTCGTAAGGTGCAACGCACCTGAACCAAAGTGTGTTGCACCTGGGATAAACGCTATACCGCAGCCTGTTATGCTAACACAGAACGGAACTTGTAGCCGTAGAGAATCTGCCCTGCTTCGCCATCCTCACGAATCTTGCGCGTCACCATCTCCACCGGCATGCCGATGCGAACCTCATCCGCATCCACATCAGTAAGCTGGGCGGTAAGCATCGGCCCTTCCTTTAGTTGTACCAAGGCGACCGTGTAGGGCAAGTATTCTTCAAATCCCTTGGGGGCGCTGTACATCGTCGAATAGGAATACACCTCCCCTCGCCCGCTGAGCGTGTAGGGGAGTTGCGCTGGTCCCGTGCAGTGCGGGCAGACGTCCCGCGGCGGGAAGATCTTGTTGCCGCATTCTGTGCAAACCTCGCCCACCAGGCTGTAGCGCTGCTGGCGGGTACGCCAATTCCGTGCGATCCTCATGTTGTTGACAATCCTCCTCAATTGACAGAGATACCATCATTGCTGGACGCGGCCAGTTGCGAACTAGGCATATTTTACCACAAATCATCTCTCATTCTCTATCAAGACGCCAGTGAGGGCGAGGCTGATAGGTTTTGATAGGTCCTGGTGAACCTCCGCGATGGACACACGTCTCTCAACCGAACTTATTCACCCCGAATGGCTTACCCACCTCGGTCAGGAGACCTTCGGCGAACGAGTGCACCGATTCACCAGTTTCCCGATCCTTATTCACCCCGAATGGCTTACCCACCTCGGCCAGGAGACCTTCGGCGAACGAGTGCACCGATTTACCAGTTTTCCGATCTACCAACAACCAACCCACCATCACTCCGCTGCCAGAACGTGGGTGATCACCGTCGCCCCGCTGCCGCCGATGTTCTGGGCCATGCCCAGGCGCGCATCCTTCACCTGGTTGACCCCCGCCTCCCCCCGCAGTTGCTGCACCACCTCCACCACCTGGTAGACGCCTGTCGCTCCTACAGGGTGGCCTCGGGCCTTGAGTCCGCCCATGGTGCTGAGGGGCAACTCGCCGTCAATGGCAATGCGCTCGCCATCATCTTCGGCCCAGCGCACGCCCTCGCCCCGCCGGGCGAAGCCAGTGGCCTCCAGCGAGAGCGCGGACATGATGCTGAAGGCATCGTGCAGTTCGAACAGATCAATGTCGGCCGGTGTCACGCCCGCCTGCACGTAGGCCTTCTGGCTGGAAAGATAGGCTGCCTCCAGGAACAGCGGGTCGCGGCGGTCGTGGATGGCCAGGCTATCGGTAGCGCTGGTGGAGGCCAGGATGCGCACCGCGGGCCCGCTGCCGCGCCCGTCGCTTGCCAAGTCAGATGGAGCCAGCACCACCACTGCCGCTCCGTCGCAGATGGGCGAGGAGTCCATCAGATTGATGGGGTCGGCGATCATGGCCGCTCTGCGATAGGTTTCAGCGGTGATCGGCCGGCGGAACATGGCGTTGGGGTTGCCAGCACCGTTGCGGTGAGCGTTGACGCTGAAACCGGCGAAGGCCTCGTGGGGCACGTTGTACTCGTACATGTAGCGGCGCATGAGCAAGGCGTTGAGGGCCACGAAGGAGACGCCCTGGCTGACCTCGTACTCCTGGTCGGCGGCCAGGGCCAGCGCTGCCGTAGTGTCTGCGCCGATGGCATCGGTCATCTTCTCCACCCCGCAGACAATGACCATGTCGTACAGGCCGCTAGCGACGGCCATGTGGCCCACGCGCAAGGCCGCGGCACCTGAGGCGCAGGCCGCTTCGATCTTAAAGGCTTCGATACCGCGCAACCCGGCGAAGTCGGCGAAAAGCGCGCCCAGATGCTCCTGCTCGGCCAACTCGCCCGAGAGCATGTTGCCCACGTAGAGCGCGTCGGCTTGCCCGGTGCCCGCGTCCCGCAGCGCGGCCACGATGGCGTCGTGCGCCAGATGACGCAATGATTTCTCCCACAGTTCGCCCACGGGCGTCTGTCCAATGCCTATGATGCTGACGTCGCGCAAGCCTCTAACCTCCGGTGGTAGACGAGGAAACAAGTAAATAAGTAGACAAGTACACAAGGGGAGGGGGAGACGCTCAGGTTCGTAGTAGCGGCTTCAGCCGCATTCCTGGTCAGCCAGAGGCGCTGAAGCGCCCACTACGAACCTCCCAACCCTGCTCAGTGGGCATGTAGCTTGCGGCGGTAGCGCACGTACGTGCCGTAGTCAATCTCCCTGCGCCGCCGGACGTAGTCCCGCGTGCTGGGGGCGCGGCCGCGCCGCTGGCTGATACGCTCGGTGACCTCCAGCGAGAAAGCATCCGATCCAGCACCGGAGCCGAAGGAGACCAGCAGCACGCGGTCGCCCGGCTCCGCTTCGTCGAGCACAGCGCTGAGGCCGATGAGCGACGAGCCAGCGTAGGTGTTGCCGATCACGGACACCAGCAGCCCGGCCTCGATCTGCTCCGGCGTGAAGCCCAACCGTTGCGCCGCTCGCCGTGGGAACTTGCTGTTTGGCTGATGGAAGACGGCGTAGCGGTAGTCGGCTGGTGTGCGGCCCAGCGCCGCCAGCAGCGTCTCGGCTGCGGAGACGATGTGGCGGAAATAGGCTGGCTCGCCAGTGAAGCGGAAGCTGTGGCTGGGGTAGTGCATGTGGGGCCGTCGCCAGAAATCCGGTGTGTCGGTCACGTAGGAATAGGAGCCCTCGAAGACCGCCAGGCTATCCTCGGCGGGGCCGAAGATGTAAGCCGCACCGCCAGCCGCTGCAGTGTATTCCAGCTCGTCGCCCGGACGGCCCTGGGCCGTGTCCATGCCGATGGCCAGCGCATAGCGGGCCATGCCCGAGCCCACCAGACCGATGGCGGCGACCATTGCCTCTGTGCCCGCCTTGCAGGCAAACTCCCAGTCGCCAGCCTGCACGCCCGGCGTCGCCCCGATCGCTTCGGCGACGATGGTGGAGGTGGGCTTGACGGCGTAGGGATGCGATTCGCTGCCCACCCAGACGGCGCGGATCTGTTGCGGGTCAATCTGCGCCCGCGCCAGGGAGTTGCGCGCCGCTTCGATGGACATGGTGGCCGTGTCCTCGTCCAGCCCTGGCACTGCCTTTTCCTTCAGCGGTAGTCCTCCCTTGCCACCCTTCCAGATGCGGTTGATCTCCAAAGCGGGCAACCGGTAGCGGGGCACATAGGCTCCGTAACCGACGATGCCTACGTCGCGATCGGGTTTCAGCAGAATGTTCATCTCATCAGCACGCATGTTGTCAGTCATCAAATCCAACCTCTCGGAAGCTAACGAGCGACGAAGGACGAAGAACAAACGACGAATCGACCCTCCGTCATCCGTCTTTCGGTGCATTCCTGCTCGCATAGGACGGTCTCATGCGTCATGCCTCAGGTGTCAGCTCTCCCAAGATCTCCTCTGCCCGACCCGGCCGAATCTGCCGTTCCGCCACCAACCGAGCGGCGACGCGATCCACCAATTCCCCCGTGGCTCCGGCGGCGATGGCCACCTGCCGAGCGTGCAACCGCATGTGCCCCCGCTGAATGCCCTCAGCGGCCAGGGCGCGGATGGCGGCCAGATTCTGCGCCAGCCCCACAGCAGCTATCACCTGCGCCAACTCGCGGGCCGTCTTCACGCCCAGGATCTTCAGCGCCAACTTCGCCGTAGGATGCGCCCGCGTCGCCCCACCCACGATGCCCACCGCCAGCGGCAACTCGATGGAGCCCACCAGGTTGCCCTCGACGTCTCGTCCCCATTGGGTGAGCGACGTATAGCGGCCCGAGCGAGCGGCGTAGGCGTGAGCGCCCGCTTCCACGGCGCGCCAGTCGTTGCCTGTGGCCAAAACCACAGCGTCTATGCCGTTCATGATGCCCTTGTTGTGCGTGGCGGCGCGATAAGGGTCGGCGGCAGCGAAGGCCCAGGCCTCCACGATCCCCTGCGCCACCTCCTTGCCACTGAAGCCATCTTCAGGGCGAGCCAGCGCCTCAACTGGAATCGCCGTGTGCGCCCTGGCCAGACGGCGGTCGGCCAGGTTGGAAAGGATGCGCAGCCGCACGCGGCCGCCGCTGATCTCCTCGACCAGCGGGGCCAGTGCCTCGCAGGCGGTGTTGACCGTGTTGGCCCCCATGGCGTCGCGGCAGTCGTAGATGAGGTGCAGGATCAGCATGGGGCCGGCGTGAGTGTTATTGAGTATGCGTGCTTCCAGATCGCGAGCGCCGCCGCCCAGCCGGACGATGACCGGATCCTGCTCGTTGGCCAGTACCAGCAGCCGCTCGCGGTTGTCCAGCAACCGCTGACGGGCTGCAGGCAGATCGTCCACGCCCAGCACCTGAATCTGGCCGATCATCTCCGGCTCCGTGCTTTCCGTCCAGAAGCCGTCACCAGCGCGGGCAAGCCTGGCTGCGTAGCTGGCCCCAGCCACCACCGACGGCTCCTCGATGACCATGGGGATGAGATAGTCCCGGCCGTTGATGAGGAAATTGGTGGCGATGCCCAGTGGCAATCCGTGCGTGGCCACCACGTTCTCGATCATCTTGTCGCCCTGGGCCACGCTCAGCCCCTGGCGCAAGGTGGCGACCTCATCTTCGGCCAGGTCGGCCCACTCGGCGACGATGCGCAGGCGCTCCTTAGCGCTGTGCCTGTAGAAACCGCTCAGACGGGAAGAACGATCTGCCATGTCCTCTCCTGAGCCCCCCATGGTTTTGGAGCCTGCGGGGGGCTCACTAATGACACCTCACACGCGAAAGCGCCGCTCACCTGCAGGTGACGGCGCTTTGCCAGGCACATCATATCATATCACGGGTTGGCTGTCAAAACCTACCGAGTTCGTGCCGGGACCTTCAGACCCAGTACGGTTCAGTTGGGAGGGAGTTGAACTCCCGACTTCGGCAGGGCAACTGCCCCAGAACGGCTTATCCTTCTCTCTATCGCCCGCGGCGGAATCCGGTCACCAGGATAGACACGCCAATGGCGATGATGATCAGCGCCCAGGTCACCCCCCAGCCAATGAAGCCGCTCAGGCCGAGGCCGAAGAGGACAGCAGCGAGGATCAGTGTGCCGCGGATGGGCCGGCTATATTCGGGTATCAGCGATCGCACGACAGCTTCCACGCCGACGATCAGGCCCGCACACATGAGGGCTATGTCCCAGCCGTTCCCTCGGAAGATGGGGACACGGAGGTTGTCCAGGATCAGGACGAAGCCCCCGATGATGAGGATAGCCGCCCAGACCATGGCGCTCAGCGGGTCTTGCCGCCACTTCTCGGCCATGTCGCGGGGCTTTTCCTCCTTCTCGTGCTGCTTCTCATCTTCCTTCTCTCCCTTCTCGCTCCCCCACTCTTCTCTTTCCGGAGATGGTTGTTCGGTCATCTTTCATGCCTCCTGAATACTCAATATCCAGTATCCAATACTGATCGCCGCGTCAAGTGCGGCGGATGCGCACGTAACACAGCACGACCTTCCGAGTCTGGAGACGCGGAGGCCTGTCCACTAGCGGATGGTGATGTCCCCCGATCCCATGTCAATTTCGATGGAGACGCGGTCTGCCGCCGTGCTGTAGCCGTCTGTCTCCCAGACGCCGTCGCCCCGTTCCTTGCCCCGCACCAACTTGAAACGCGGCCCGGGACGGAAATCGCCGCTCCCCTTGTCCAGATCAACCCGGGCGGCCATGCCTTCAGACAGCGTGATGTCCAGCTCGCCGGAGCCCAGGTCAAGCGTGCATTCCACCTTCCCCGAGGCGGGCAGCGTCAGCGAGGTTTCCCCTGAGCCCTGGTCGAAGTCGAAGTCTATCACTTGCAGGCCGCTCAGGTCTACGTCGTACGTGCCGGAGCCGGCATCGAGCTTGATCTCGTACAGGACGTCGCGGCTGAGTCCCACGTCCCATCGCTCGCGCTCGCCGGACACCCAGAAGAAGGGGTTGATCCTCCGGACGTCCAGCTCGACGTCCGCTCGGTCGCCTCGCTTGCTCACATCGAAGACCAACTCGCCGTAGTGGCTGACGTCTGCTTCGATCAAGCTGGCGGATTCCTCCAGCTCGTCCAGCGTGAAGTCCGCGCCCCCTACGTCCAGGACGACCTGCGCCTGCGTGATCCCCCCCAGCGGTTGTGAGACCCGCTCAGAGTGCAGTTCCATACTCGTTCGCAGCTCGCTCAGCGCGGGAATCTGCGGGGCGAGCCAGATGAGCGCGATGATTGCCCCTATGACGGAGACGCCCAGCAGCGCGCTGATCACGGCCCCCAGCGTTGAGCGGCTGCCGAACAGGATGTCAATCCCGACCAGGATCAGCAGCACAGGCCAGAAGCGCCACAGGACGGCCCATACGTTCTCCGCCTGCAGGCAGTCGAAGTTGACCAGCAAGAAGATGACGCCAATGCCGATCAACACCAGCGGCCAGAAGAGGCTGGGGCCTCTGTAGCGCCGTGAACGATGCTCGCTCATGTCTGTTTCTCCTTTCCTGCTTCTGTCATGATTGCCGATGATAGCGCGACGATTCGGCGCCATCTCTTATGAAGACACTACGCACAACGCCGTGCGGAGTTTCAACCGTTGAGCGTTTTGCAGTGGTTCCCTCAGTCGGGGGGATTCGGCCCAACTTCCTCCAGGTGTGCGGTTTCGCCTTCGACCTCTCAGAGATTATACCACACGCTGCCAAAGTGTCATAATCCATGGCGGCAGTGTCCCATGACATGAAGCGAGATGCCTTTGGTCTGTCAGAGCCTGGATATGTGGCAAGCTCGGCTTTGCTTGATGACAAGTTGACAACCGCCAGCTCTCTGTGGCATAATCTGCGCACGGATCGAATCCTTCTCCGTGTCTCACTACCGGACAATTCCTGAACACGAATGCCACGAATAGACAAATTCCACAAATTGCGCTGAGGTTCAATAGAGAGCATTCGTGAGATTCGCATATTCGTGGTATTTGTGATAGATATCCAGGCGTTCGGCAAAGGGTGTCCGGTACTGAACTCCAAGTGCACAATCGCGTCTGATTTCCAAGGACCCAAAGGAGCGAAGTCAACAGATGTACCAGACCATCAAAGCCATTCTCTTTGACCTGGACGGCACACTGCTGGAGAACCACATGGACACCTTCTTGCCGCACTACTTCCAGCGGTTGTCCGCCCGGGTAGCTCACATCCTGCCGCCCGACGAGTTCATCTCCCACCTCCTGCGGGCCAGCAACGTCATGATGGCCAACGATGGGCGCGCTACCAACGAGGAAGTCTTCGCCGCGGCCTTCTTTCCTCTGGCCGGGCATTCCCGCCAGGAGTGGGAGCCTGTCTTCATGGACTTCTACGCCAAGGATTTCCCCGCACTGCGGCAGTACACCCGCCGCAAGCCCGCGGCCCGCCTCGTCGTGCAGGCAGCCTTTGACCTGGGCTGTGACGTGGTCATCGCCACCAACCCCCTGTTTCCGGCCACCGCCGTCGAGCAGCGGTTGGAGTGGGCCGGTGTGGCGGACTTCCCCTATCGGCGGGTGACCACGTACGAAAACAGCCGCGCCTGCAAGCCCAACCTGCTCTATTTCGAGCAGATCCTGGAGAGCATCGCTCAGCCAGCCGAGGCCTGCCTCGTGGTCGGCGATGAGGATTTGGACATGGTCGCGGCTTGCCTGGGGTGTGCCACCTTCCTCGTCCCCAGCCCGGCCACGGCGCTGGACCCTGCTATGCCGGAGCCGACCTATCGCGGCAGCCTTGCCGACCTGGGAGTGCTGCTTCATCAAATGCAATCAGGTGCTCAGGCCCAGCGTGCCTAGGAACTGCGGGCGCCTGGTACAGGAACCCAAACACACTGTTGACGCTGCCTTCCATTGGATGTATAATGGACTGCAGAAACCTAACCCGGCCAAGCCGGAACCAAACGAAGGAGGCACATGATGGACTTCTCAGAACTGATCAACACGCGCTACAGCGTCCGGGCCTACACACCCGACGCGGTGGAAGAGGACAAGCTGCAACGACTGCTCGAGGCGGCGCGCCTGGCGCCGACTGCAGACAACCGCCAGCCCTTCCAGCTCATCGTCATCCACACGGCGGGCCGTGAGGAGGAGCTGAGCCGCATCTACAGGAAAGATTGGTTCGTGCAAGCGCCGTTGGTCATCGGCATTTGTGGGATTCCGGCCGCGGCCTGGGTTCGCCGAGACGGCAAGAGTTACATGGACGTGGACGTGGCCATCGTCATGGATCACCTGATCCTGGCTGCCGCTGACCTGGGGCTGGGCACCTGCTGGGTCGGGGACTTTGATCCCTCGGCGGCGCGCAAGATCCTGGCCCTGCCCGACGACGTGGAACCCATCGCCTTCACGCCGCTGGGCTATCCAGCCGATCAACCCAGGCCCAAGAAGCGTAAGACGCTATCGGAACTGGTGCGCTACGAGCGCTGGTGAGGTAGCAAGCAGAGCCGGTGCCTGAAGCCCTGTGTAGCTTGCCCATCACGACCGAGAAGACCGCCGCGGCGCCTGGTACTCTGCCAATGCTGAAGTGATGGGTTCGTAGTGGCGACTTCAGTCGCTTCTTCTGCTTGTGCGGCGACTGAAGTCGCTATACAGGCCCTCAGTTCACGTCTGACAGAGCACTGGGTCACCTTGAGATCGAACTCTTTGGATGGAGGACAGAGACATGGCCAGGCCCAGAGTGTATGTCACTCGTATCATACCCCAGGCAGGACTGGACATGGTGAGCGAACTGTGCGAGGCGGAGGTCTGGCAAGGGGAGACACCTCCGCCTCGCGAGGTGCTCCTGGACAAGGTGAAGGGAGTGCAAGGTCTCCTCTCCTTGCTCACCGACCCCATTGACGCCACGGTCATGGACACTGCCGGGCCGCAACTTCGGGTGATCGCCAACTATGCCGTCGGCTACGACAACGTTGACGTCGCCGCGGCCACGGAACGGGGAATCCTCGTCACCAACACGCCCGGCGTGCTGACCGAGACCACGGCCGATTTCGCTTTCGCTTTGCTTCTGGCCGCGGCGCGCCGGGTGGTGGAGGGGATGGACTACATCCGCGCCGGGAAGTGGCGCAGTTGGGGGCCCGTTCTCCTGCTGGGCCACGACGTTCAGCGCGCCACGCTGGGGATCATCGGCCTGGGCCGCATCGGCAGCGGCATGGCCAAGCGGGCCCAAGGGTTCGACATGCGCGTGCTCACCTACGACCCTCACTTCTCGGAGGAAAGGGGCAAGGCACTGGGGGCTCGGTGCGTTGACCTGGACACCCTGCTGGCGGAGTCCGACTTCGTCACCGTGCACGTGCCCCTGACGCCAGAGACCCACCACATGCTCGGCGCCGAGCAGTTCAGGAAGATGAAGCCTTCGGCCATTCTGATCAACACGGCTCGCGGCCCCGTTGTGGACCCCGACGCGCTCTACGACGCTTTGGAGCACGGCGACATCGCCTACGCCGCGCTGGACGTGACCGAGCCGGAGCCTCTGCCGGCTGATCACAAGCTGTTGGCCTTGTCCAACGTCATCATCTGCCCGCACATGGCCAGCGCCAGCGTCGCCACCCGGACGAAGATGGCCACCATGGCTACCGAGAACCTGATCGCCGTGTTGAAGGGAGAGATACCGCCCAACCTGGTGAATCCCGAAGCATTGAACCGCAGGACAGCCCGCAAAGGGCGACTTTGAGCGCGAAGGAGCCCGCGGCGCCCGCCGTTCGACGTGGGACAGACGGGTGAGCTCAACAAGTGGCTGACGCTGGATGCGCTGCGGGTGACCAAGTAGGGGCGGGTTTCAAACCCGCCCCTACGGCTGAGACTTGCGGAGGAGGAAACTCATGCCCTGGAAGGATGTTCTCAACGGTGATCCCATCCCCTGGTTGCTGCAGCCAGACCCAGACAACCGCGGCGTGCGCTACTTTGCGCTGCGTGATCTGTTGGATGTGCCTGAGGATGCCCCTGAGGTTCACCAGGCCCAGGCAGCCATCATGACCAGGGGCCCGGTGCCGGTGATCCTGGACGCCCAACAGTCTGATGGCTTCTGGGTCAAGCCGGGCAGTGGCTACAGCCCCAAGTATCGGGGCACCGTCTGGCAAGTCATCTTCCTGGCTGATCTGGGAGCCGACGCGGCCGACGAGCGGGTGCAACGGGGTTGCGAGTACCTCTTGAGCCACAGCATCGCTGCCAATGGCGGTTTCTCAGCCTTGCAGCGGCCCGTGCCCAGCGGCTGCATACCCTGCTTGAATGGCAACCTGCTGTGCGCTCTGCTGCGGTTGGGCTACGGCGACGACCCGCGTGTGCAGACTGCTTTGGACTGGCAAGCTCGGGCCATCACTGGCGTAGGGGCGGGTTTGAAACCCGCCCCTACTCAAATCGGGCACGAGCGGACCGGTCTTTGCCTGCAGCGCCAACGAGAGGCAGCCCTGCGGCTGGGGTGCTGCCAAGGCCATGCGCGCCCTGCTGGCCATCCCGCCGGATCAGNGCAGCCCAGTCATGGAGCGGGCCATCGAGGTGGGAGCTGAATTTCTCCTGAGCCGCGACCCCGCCGTGGCCGACTATCCCTACACCAAGCGAGTGAGCTCCACCTGGTTCAAGTTCGGCTTCCCGCTGAGCTACTGGAGCGACGTGCTGGAGGTCACAGTAGGGGCGGATTTCAAACCCGCCCCTACGGCGGCGACCCCCGACTCGCCAATGCGCTGCGATCGATCTTGAGCAAACAGGACGACCAGGGGTGCTGGACGCTGGAGTACGGGCGGGTTTCAAACCCGCCCCTACTCAACGGCAAGAAAAGGGCTGACATCGAAGTGAAGAAGAAGCCCAGCAAGTGGGTCACCTTGCGCGCCCTGCGTGTCCTGAAGCGTGCCGCTTAGGCGCAGGCAGCGGTCTGAGAGAGCCATGGAACGAGCGGAAAAGGACCGGAACCTGCGCGTCGTCGCTGCCAGTCACTTCATGACTGGCCTGTTCAGCAGCATGACGCAGGCTGTGTGGCAGCCCTTCGTGCTCAGCCTGGGCGCCCCCATGAGCACTTTGGGCTTGCTGGAAAGCCTGGGCGGGGGGAGGGGAGTGGTGACCGCCCTCATCCAGCCCATCGGCGGCTGGCTCTCCGACCGCCTGGGGCGAAAGCCCTTCATCGTCCTGGGCAGCTTGGCGGGCTTCCTGGCCATCTGCTTCTACGTGCTGGCTGCCATCTCCGTTGATTGGCGGTGGCTGCTGCCGGGAATCATCCTGTTGGGGGCTGGTCTGGTTTCCCGCCCGGCTGTGCACTCACTGATCGCCGAGTCGACACCAGCCAGCCGCCGCGCCATGGCCTACAGCATCCTGATGGTCGCTTGGATCGCGCCGGGCATCTTCGCTCCCACCTTGGGCGGGTTCATTGCCGACCGCTGGGGCTTCACCCCCGTCTTCCTGTCGCGCTTGGGCCTGGAAGGACTGCGCCTGCTGCTGTTGCTCCTGCTGCTGAAGGAATCCCTGAATGAGGCCAGCGGGGTGGTCTCCTGGGGCGAACTGAAGGGGGTGTTGGTCAGAATGGTCTGGCCTCCCAAGGAGCTGCGTGGCCTCTATTGGGCCCTGACCGTAGACGTTTTCGTCTGGGGACTGGGAAGTGCGCTCATCTTCGGCATGTTGAGCGAGAGCTATGGTTTCACCACTGTCCAACTGGGAGTGATGTCCGGCCTGTTCTCCGCTGTCTGGGCCATCACGCAACTGCCCATCGGCAAGCTGGTGGACCGCTGTGGCTGCAAGCCTTTCCTGGTTCTCTCGGAGGCTATGGGCATCTTCCTCCTAGCTGGATGGCTGTTCAGCAAGAGTTTCGTGGCCTTCGCCGCCCTGCACGCTTACTTTGGCCTCCTCGCCGCTACCTGGGTGCCGGCTCAGCAGGCCCTCTTGGCCAACAGCGTCCCCGCCAAGCAACGTGGCGAGGCTGTGGGGCGGCTGTCTGCCTTCCGAGGGCTGTTCTCCTTTCCTGCGCCCTACATCGGCGGCCTGCTCTACGACCGCTTCGGATTTCAGGCTCCCATCCTGGCCAACCTGGTGGGCACTGTCGTCGCCCTGGTGACCATCATCGTGATGGTGAAGGAACTGACTCCAGCGGAGTCCACCCCGCCTGCCTGAGGCCTGCCTGTCCCCGCGCAACCGGCCCGCGGGATTTGACAAGAATCGGTTCTTCTGGTATAGTAGTAGTTGTTAGTCTAACGACTACTACTCCCGCGGGGGTCAAGAGTCATGAACAACACCCAGGTCGTTGCCCGCCTGCAACGGTTGGGCTTCTCGGAATACGAGGCCAAGTCTTACGTCGCTTTGCTCAGGGAGAGCCCCGTCACGGGTTACCAACTCGCCAAGGCCTCCGGCGTTCCCCGCTCCATGATCTACGAAGTCCTGGGCAAACTCACCGCCCGTGGCGCGGCGATGACGCTGCGTAAAGGCGACTCGACCCAGTATGCGCCGGTCCCAGCGGCAGAGTTCCTCGCTCAACTCCACCGCCAGCACGAGGAACTCGTCACTTCTCTCAAGGATGACCTGGCTGTCCTCGCCTCGCCTTCCGACCTCGAATACGTCTGGAACATCGAGGGTCACGACAACATCATGGCCAAGGCAGGGGAGATGATCGGCCAGGCAAGGGCCCGCATCTATCTGGCCCTCCTGCCGGTCACATTCCCCACCCTGCGTCCTGTGCTGGAAGAGGCCATCGGACGCAGAGTGCGGGTGGTGCTCTATACCACGAGCGAACTCGACCTACCTGGCGGCCGCGTGGTCGTCGCTCACGTGTCCGAAGAGACGCTGGGCCAGGCCAGGGGGCTGGGGTTGGTGCTGGTCATTGACGGGGAGGAAGTCTTGATCGGCGAGTGGCTGACGGCCACCCAGGCCCGCGCTTCCTGGACTGGCAGCCCGCTGCTGGTCTTCATCGCCGAGCACCATCTGCGAACGGACCTCTACCTGCCCCAAATCCTGGCCCTCCTGGGTGATCGGGCGCTGGACCTCATCAGGGAGGAGGATCGGGAACTGTTCGCCCGCGCCCTGGAGAGCCACATAAACAGCTAAAGGAAGGAGGCAACTATGTCTGAAGAAACTGTTTTAATGGCCCAGGGATTGAAAAAGTCCTACGGCAAAGTCCGCGCGCTGCGGGGCGTTGACCTGGAAGTGCCGCGCGGCGCGATCTTTGGCTATCTCGGCCCCAACGGAGCCGGCAAGACGACGACCATCCGTTGCCTGCTGGACCTGATCCGCCCCGACAGCGGCACCGTGCGCGTGCTGGGTATAGACCCCCAGGCCGACCCGGTGGCGGTGCAGGCGCGCACCGGCTACTTGCCGGGGGAACTGCAAGTGGACCCTAATATGATGGTTGAAGGCGCGCTGCGCTATTTCAATGCCCTGCGGGGAAACAAGGCAGATTGGGGCTTCGTGCGTCAGCTCACCGAGCGTCTCGATCTCCCTCTCAAGCCCCCTATCAAGAACCTCTCGCATGGCAACAAACAGAAGGTCGGTGTTGTGCAGGCCCTGATGCACCGCCCGAAACTGCTCCTGTTGGATGAGCCTACGCTCGGCCTCGACCCGCTGATGCAGCACGAAATCTACCGCTTGCTAAGGGAGGCCCAGGCCGACGGGGCCACGGTCTTCTTCTCCTCTCACATCATGAGCGAGGTAGAGGCGGTGGCGGAGCGCGTGGCCATCATTCGGAAGGGCGTGATCGTGGAGGTGGCTGAGACTGCCTCGCTCATTAACCGCGCCCTGCGGCGCGCCAGAATCCGCTTCAAGCAGGCGGTGGATATCACCCCGCTGGCGAGCCTACCTGGTGTCACGGTGCTCTCGCAGGATGATAGCACGAGCGTAACGTTGCAGGTCGAAGGGGAAATGGATGCCCTCATGAAAGCGTTGACCACATTCCCGGTGAGCGACTTTGAGACCGAGCG